>ENA-UENX01000555-UENX01000555.1-marine-metagenome-genome-assembly--contig:-NODE-555-length-13018-cov-3.281710_pt1 | contig 13018 bp, 10 predicted proteins | sample MGYA00237875_ERZ529327 | MGnify/ENA primary metagenome ERZ529327 (study PRJEB26372, sample SAMN05368347) | marine metagenome | biome: cultured habitat; feature: ocean water; material: water; isolation... | reverse complement strand
GGGAAGCTGTAATGCACTTTCACCCCCGCTTTTTCCAATCTCTCCCCCCAAGCCAAATTCGCCTCCTCGTCAAATCTCGCCTTCACCTCTATAAATACAGATACCTGCTTACCCGATCTTACCGCATTCATCAAGGCTTGCATGATCCTCGATCGCTTGGCTACCCGATATTGGATAATTTTGATGTGAGTTACATCCGGGTCGATGGCAGCTTGCTCAAAGAAGCGCACGACTGATTCATAAGCGTGGTAAGGGTAATGAAGTAAGTGGTCTTTGTCCTTGATGCTCTTGTAAAAATCTTTGGTCTCTTCCAGATCGGGGTACGGCAGTGGTGGCAACGGCGGATCCTTCAACTGCGTCAAACCAAAATCCGGAAACTTGAAGAAATCAAAATTGTTATGATATCGGCCCTCCTTCAAGGTATCATATTTTTCGAGGTCGAATACATCTTTCAAGGATTCGAGTAACTCTTCTGGCATTTCCCGATCGTACACAAAACGCGAAGCAGGTCCTACATGCCGTTTCGCTAAGCTGTCCTTTATCTTTTGGATAAGATCACCAGCAAATTCGTCATCTATATATAGTTCAGCGTCACGGGTTAGCTTGATGGAGTAGGTATCTTCAATGTCATAACCCGGGAACATCCACGACACACTATGTCTTACGATATCATCCAAGATAATCAGATCATGACGATTCTCCGGAGAAGGTAATTTGATGAAACGAGGAAGGTGATCAGAGGGTATTTTAACAATGGCGTATTCATGCGGCGCTTCGGCATCGTCTTTAGACTGCAAGAGCACCGTCAAATAAAGCGCCGCATTGTTCAAGAAAGGCCGAATCTTATCTTTCACCAATAGCACAGGTTGCACGAACGGCAACATGTGATCTTTGAAGTAATCCTCCACAAATTCCCGTTGCTCCTCATTGAGATCTAACCTACGCTTAAGGTAAATATTGTGTTTCTTGAGTTCCGGTATGATCTCTTTTTCAAAGATGGAACTTACCTCTTCTTGTTGCTTGGTTACTTCATCCTGAATATTTCTTACAATCTGTTTCGGCGAAAACTCCAGTTCCTTTTTTGTCTTTTTACCTACTCGCAAAAGGTTCCGGTGGTTAGCCATCCGGACCCGAAAGAACTCATCCAGGTTAGAAGAATAGATGGCCAAAAACTTTATTCGCTCAAATAGTGGAACGGTAGGATCTTTTGCCTCTTGCAAGACCCGATAATTAAAGGATAACCAACTGAGATCCCTTGTGATTAGAGGGAAGGAGTTCTCTGCCATATTGAGCGAGTTTGTAAGGTACTTCTGATGAAGATAGGGCAAAAATATGCAGTGCGTCAAATGTAGTAAAAAATCGGGGCAATCAAAAGAGGCTCATTTGCTCCCCCTGATCCGAGGCATAGAATTCAGGACCTCTAGTTTGGATTCCTACTTCCCCTTTCAGGCATCTTACCAAATAATCAGCCAATTCAGGTGCTTTCAGATTATCCGGTTCGTGCGTAAAGAAATAAAGCTCTTGTAGTCCCTGGTCTCGCCAGCCTTTCAAGCGGGTCATCCAATCATCGATCCGTTCATAATCTGTTGGATGAAGATCATTGCCAACAAAACGGACCATCCCGACACCGTTGGTCAATCGCATATGTAAAACATCTCTGCGGCCCGCTACGTCTGTGAGCACGGTGGCAGAATCGGTTCGCTCTAGAAGCTCAAAAAGTCCTCTACTGCTGTCTTCTCCTGTAAACCAAGATTCATGACGTAGCTCGATAGCTAAGGGGATATGCGATGGGAAGGCGTTTAGAAAGGTCTCCAATTTCCCTAATCGATCCACTCCAAAGTAGGGAGGCAATTGCATGAAGCAACAACCTAGCTTTTCTTCTAAGGCCTGGACTGCTTCACAAAATAGGGGAATTTGCTCTCCACCTAATCCCAAGTTCCGACTATGGCTGATCGTTTGGGGTATTTTTGGACAAAACTTGAAGTCCGCAGGTGTAGACTGGTACCACCGATGGATCAGCTCTAAGGTAGGAATACGATAATGAGTGGTATTGAGCTCGATGGTGTTAAACTGCTCCCCATAGGCCTCCAAGAATCCCTTGGTCTTGGTTCCGGGAGGATAAACCTTTCCCACCCACTCCGGCATACTCCAACCGGTACAGCCAACGTAGACAGCAAGTGCTGCAGCTGAATCCTTTTTCTTGGCCAGCACAGAGGCGTTCTCCACTGGATCCTTAGGCAAAGAGAAATCAACGGCGGATATATCTGGTAATTTTCCAAACTTCATAACTTCAAAAAGTGTTATGGCTAAAAATAGAGAAGCCAATTCTAAAAATGAACAATTTTGGGATGAGCTTAACTTGAATTGGTCTTGAAATAAAAATATCTACCTTTGCGGCATGGAGCCATTTGAGGAATATTTGAGACAAAGATTAGCGGCTCGAAAAGAGGAAAACGCATTTCGAAGCTTGCAGCTAAATGAGCATCTGATAGACTTTTGTTCCAATGATTATCTTGGCTTGGCTAAGACCCCTAGTCAACCTACAATAGCCTTACCTTCACCCAAGGTTTGGGGAGCAACTGGTTCCAGACTCATCTCTGGTCAAAGCAAAGTGGCGGATGAAGTAGAGAATTATCTAGCAAAGTTCCATGAAGCGGAGGCGGCCTTAATCTTCACCTCCGGCTACCAGGCCAACCTTGGCCTACTATCTTGCCTTACCACTCGTCATGACACCATCATCTACGATCAGCTCATTCATGCATCCCTCCGGGAAGGCATCCAATTAGCACCAGCCAAGGCTTTCAACTTTCGACACAACGACCTAACGGACCTCAGTGAAAAACTCCAGCGAGCTAAAGGCCGTAAGCTAGTGGTGGTAGAAAGCATTTATTCGATGGATGGTGATGCCGCTCCATTGGCCGAGATGGTTGACATTTGCAAATCACATGGAGCTGAACTATTGGTCGATGAGGCCCATGCTACTGGGGTTTTCGGAACTTCCGGAGAAGGATTGGTACAAACCCTGGGATTACAGGATCAAGTTTGGACCCGAATACATACTTTCGGCAAAGCTATAGGCGCACATGGGGCCGTGGTAGTGGGCACCACGGTGCTTCGAGATTACCTCATCAATTTCTCGAGATCTTTTATTTACACTACTGCCCTACCTGATTCCTTATTGGCTAGGATACACTGGGCCTACACCGAGATGGCACAAGGTATTCGATCCAGACTTCTCCGTGCAAGAATTGCCCAATTCAAAGCGGCCCTGAGTCAAGACGTTGCAAAACATTTTATCCCTAGCGACAGTCCTATACAATGTGTTTTGGTTCCTGGTAATGAGGCGGCCAAAGCCCTGGCCGCTAGATTGCAGGAAGCAGGCTTTGATATTCGCGCCATCCTGTCTCCGACCGTACCGAAGGGACAAGAGCGACTAAGAATTTGCCTCCATAGTTTCAATACAGAAAACCAAATACAAGAATTAACTGAATTGATGAATCAAATCATTCCTGTGCATGAAGAAAGGAGTATTTGTTAGTGGAATTGGTACAGAAATTGGGAAAACGCTTGTATCGGCCATACTCACTAAGGCTCTAGAAGCTGACTATTGGAAACCGGTGCAATCCGGAGATCTTCACCATACAGATAGCATGAAGGTCATGCATTTGAGTCAGGTTAAAACAGCACGTTTTCATCCGGAAGCCTTCCGTTTGGAAACTCCAGCTTCTCCCCATTATTCCGCTGCCATAGACAAGATTAAGATCGACGTGAATGCCTTCAGCTTGCCTGAAACGGATAATTTCTTGATCGTTGAAGGAGCTGGTGGACTGTTGGTGCCATTAAACGAGGAGAATACGATCTTGGATCTAATCGAACACCTGAAACTACCCGTCGTATTGGTTTCACAGCACTACCTTGGAAGTATCAATCATACCTTGCTCAGTCTTAACTGCCTGCAACAAAGAGGAATTCCTCTCGCTGGGCTAATCTTTAATGGGCCAAGCACTCCATCCACCTCTACTATTATAGAACAGATGAGTGGACAGAAAGCCCTGTTCCATTTACCCCAACTCACCGAAGTTAATCCCGATCAAGTACAGTATTGGGCAGAACAAATTGCCCCCGTCCTGAAGGAACGTTGGTTATGATATAAGGGCGCAAAATCGAAGAATAGACTGTTATGATGAATAAGCATCGAATTGGAATCGTGCAGATGGGAAGTCTTTCTCCCCTAGGCCATCAGTCAGATGAGATCTGGAAAAACTACAAGGAAGATCGAACTCTTTTGAGTCGAGGAGAAGCGGGCAAATGGAGAGGACATTTAGCACAAAGCGCTTCTGAGAAGGTGATGGGGCTAAGAGCGGCGGGTAAGCCTTATCTGAAATTAGATGCGTCAACAATCATGGCTATTGATACTGCCCTGCAAGCTACGGAAGGGATGCAGCTCGACTCGATGCAAAATTGGGGCGTCAATATAGGCTCCTCCCGCGGAGCTACCCAAATCCTGGAAAATGCACACCTTCATCACATACAAGGGCTAGATATCAGTCCAAATACTTCCCCATTAACTACGCTGGGTAATGTGTCCAGTTGGGTCGCCCAGCGACTAGGAGTGGAAGCCTTGAGCATTAGTCATTCCGTCACTTGTGGCAGCGCCTTACAGAGCATAGTCAACGGGATAAGCTGGTTGGAATCTGGCCGCTGCGATTATTTCCTGGCGGGAGGCACAGAAGCTCCACTAACGCCATTTACAATGGCACAGATGGAAGCCCTACGGATTTATGCTGCTCCGGAGGAGACATCCTATCCTTGTAGAGCCTTAGACTTGAAGAAAGAAAAGAATAGCATGGTGCTGGGGGAAGCTGCTGCTAGCTTTGTATTGACGAATCAGCCTGCTCAGTCACCGCTGGCATGGATTAAAGGAATTGGGTATGCGATGGAGCCCCTCTCCTCTCCTACTAGCATTTCGGAAAGTGGGATTGCACTACAGAAAGCTATGCAAATGGCCTTACGGGAGGCTAAAATTGAGCAAGTGGATGCCATCGTCAGTCATACTCCAGGCACTATTCGAGGTGATCGAGCTGAATATCACGCTATACAGCAAGTCTTTCCCACAAAACTGCCTGCGATAACCAATAATAAGTGGAAAATCGGTCATACCTTGGGCGCTTCTGGAGCTTTGAGTCTAGAGCTGGCGATTATGATGTTGCAGCAGCAAACGTTTATATCTTTACCATTTTTACAGCAAGCTGAACCAGACCGTCTAGAAACCGTTATGGTCAATGCTACGGGCTTTGGAGGCAACGCCATCAGCCTCATCATCGGCCTATCTTAGATATCTTAACGTATAATTTGTCAGCCCCATTTTCCAATCTAAGTGACTAAACCTTACATTTGCACCAAAATCGAAGAGATATGAAAAATTGGACATTAGCAGAATTGCAAGAGCTATACCATAGCCCACTCCTGGAGTTGGTATTCAAAGCCGCATCTGTCCATAGAGAACACCATAATCCAAGAGAAGTACAGATCAGCACGCTTTTATCCATAAAGACTGGGGGATGCCCTGAAGATTGTGGCTATTGCCCACAGGCTGCCCGCTATCATACCGGCGTAGAGAAAAATGACTTGATGACCGTAGAGCAAGTCGAAACCGCAGCTAAAAGAGCAAAGGCCTTGGGATCTTCTAGACTTTGCATGGGAGCGGCCTGGAGAAATGTAAAAGACAATGAAGAATTTGACCATGTAATCGACCTGGTCAAAACGGTGAATAAACTGGACATGGAGGTCTGTGCGACCTTAGGCATGCTCAGTGAACATCAAGCTAAACGATTAGCTGATGCCGGGCTATATGCCTACAATCACAACTTAGACACCTCGGAAGAATACTATAAGGAAATCATCTCTACTCGTGGCTATGAAGATCGGCTAAAGACGCTTGATAATGTCCGGAAAGTAGATCTGACCGTATGTTCGGGCGGGATTATTGGCATGGGTGAGAATGTAGATGATAGATTAAAGATGTTGTTGACCTTGTCTCGATTAGATCCACAACCGGACTCCGTACCTATCAATGCTTTGGTAGCTGTGGATGGCACGCCGATGGAGAATCAAGAGCCTGTTTCCATTTGGGAGATGATTAGAATGGTGGCGGTGACCCGAATAGCTATGCCCTCCTCAGTGGTTCGTCTATCTGCTGGTAGAACCAATATGTCTGTTGAAGGACAAGCACTTTGCTTCATGGCCGGTGCTGGATCCATCTTCGCTGGTGCTAAACTGCTAACCACACCTAACCCAGACGTGTTCCAAGATCTTGAGATGTTTGATCTTTTAGGCTTAACACCGACAGAGCCTTTCGCCAAACACGAGCAGCCAAAAATTAAGGAAGAAACTCAAGTTTCTAACGGAGAAGTAGAGAAATGGAGTCGTCCTGGACATAAGATTGAAGCGAATATTGCTTATACCAAGAAAGGTCAGGAACTACGACGACAGGAAAAAGTAGAAGAGAAATAAGGATGAAACTATCCTTACTATCCATCCTCCGAAAGGCTATGATCTGGGGAAGTGTAGCCATGCTATTTGCTGTGCTTGCGGCCCTTTTAGCCCATTATTGGGTGAAGGAAAGCACCGCTGGTTTGCACTTCCAAGATCCAGACTCGATACCCCAGAATGATGTGGGCTTACTGCTGGGGACCAATCGGCTGATCAACGGGACAATTCTGAATCCCTATTTCAGTACGCGTATTGCTGCGGCCATAGAATTATATGAAACAGGGAAAATCCAGCACATTTTAGTCAGTGGTGATCATTCCAGGTTGGCTTACAATGAGCCTCAGGATATGAAGAATGCCCTCTTGGCAGGAGGAATTCCGGAAGCGGCCATCACCCTTGACTATGCAGGATTCAGAACACTTGATTCTGTGGTGCGGGCTAGAGAAGTCTTTCAGCAAGAACGCTTTACGATTATATCCCAGGGTTTTCACAACGAAAGAGCCTTATTCATCGCAAAACGAAGAGGCTTAGAAGCAATTGCCTTTGATGCTGATTTACCAAGCATTCATCAGCAAAGTAAGGTGCGATGGAGAGAATACCTGGCGAGAGTGAAAGCGGTTCTGGATTTGTATGTACTACACAAGCAACCCAAGTTTCTAGGTGATCCCATTGCTATTCACCTATAGGCTATCATAAGAGGCCCTGTATTACCACCACCTTTTGAGAGGCTGAGGTATTTTCAGCTCTCGTTAAAACGTACTTTTCTTCATCATCACACAAAAGCACATAAAATGAAAAGACAGCACATTGTCGCTGGCAACTGGAAAATGAACAAGTCCTTTGAAGAAGGTAAAGATCTGGCAGAAGCGGTAGCAGCAGGATTGAATGAGTCAGATACCATCGCCATCCTGGCTCCGCCATTCATCCACTTGTCGGCTGTAAGCATGACGGTTCAGCAAAAGCTAAACCTCAAGTTAGCTGCTCAGAATTGCCATCAAGAACAAGGGGGTGCATATACAGGCGAAATCTCCATCGATATGCTTAAATCTGTAGGCGTAGAATATGTAATCCTTGGACACAGTGAGCGCCGTGAGTACTTTGGAGAAGAAGCAACCTTACTGGCTAAGAAAGTAGATGCCGTACTGGCAGCTGGACTGAAACCTATCTTCTGCTGCGGAGAGAAACTCCCTATCAGAGAGGCAGGGACACATACTGAACTGGTATCAGATCAGATCAAGGGAGCCTTATTTCATTTATCTGCGGAAGCCTTTGCAGATGTTGTGATTGCTTATGAGCCCGTTTGGGCGATTGGAACTGGCGTCACTGCATCCCCAGAACAAGCGCAAGAGATGCATGCCGTAATTCGACAATTGGTCGCCGGTCAATACGGTGCTGAGGTGGCTGATGCCACTACGATTCTGTATGGTGGTAGTGTCAAACCTGCCAATGCCAAGGAACTATTTTCGCAACCTGATGTCGATGGAGGATTGGTCGGTGGTGCTTCTTTGAAGCCTGACGATTTCTTGGCCATCATAGACAGCTTCTAAGGAGAATTAGCTGAAACTACAGGCAGCAATTCTATTAAGAATGTAGGAGAAAGGCCAAAGAAGTGTTATTTTAGGTAGGTAATTAACCACCTAATACCTCCCCTGTGAGGATCAAATCATCAAAAAGATGCGAAAAACACAAACTTTTGGCCCATTCTTGGGCGCCTGTCTAATGTTGTTCATTGTTTTACTACTCAGTAGTACAGCTGAAGCTCCGCCACCGAAGTTCAAATTCACCAAAAAAGTAGACACCATCGTACAAAGCAAGTGTTACGGATGTCATAGTGAAAAAGGCCGCGGCCAGAAGGCAAAAGATAAGTTGATGTGGGATGATCTTGCGGGTTTATCTACAGCGGATAGAGTCAAGAAGATGGAGTTAATACAAGCTGTCGTAGAAAAAGGTGCCATGCCTCCTAAAAGAATGGTTGAAAGAAAACCAGAATTAAAATTAACGGACAAGGAAACCAAGGCCTTGAAAAGATGGGCTAAAAAGCACGCAAAGGCGAAATAAGTTTTCTCCCGTTCATTATTGAGGCGAGTAAGAAGGAGTACCTCCTTACTCGCCTTTCTATTTTACATACTGTTCTTACCGATTTTTTTCATCTCAAAAGACCTTGATTAGTTGTTGTAAAATACCGTAAAATTCCAAGGCAGAGAGATGGTGATAGCGCCAACAAAATAATACCTTCGGGTTAGCTAAGCGTACTTGCAAGTATGATTGGTCAAACAAAGAAAGTCTTCAAAACAATAACGAAATCCATGAAAGCATTCGATCTAACAGGAAAGATCGCCATTATTACGGGCGGAGGTAGTGGCATTGGAGAACAGATGTGCCGAGTCTTCGCCGAGGCTGGGGCTCTTGTCCAGCTATTAGAATTTAACGAAGAAAGGGGCCAGGCCGTTGCCGATTCTATTGCTGCACAAGGAGGAAAGGCGACATTCAGAGCCGCTGACGTCTCAGATCAAAAAAATGTACAATCCACCTGCGAAGCCATAGTTGAAGAATTGGGCAGAATTGACATCCTAATTAACAATGCTGGCATATCTCATATTGGCAAACTACACGAGACTACAGAGCGTGATTTTGATCGCATCTATCAAGTCAATATCAAGGGCGTATACAACTGTATGTACGGCGTAATTCCCTTCATGATGAAGCAGAAAAGTGGTGTTATCATCAACATGGGCTCAGTAGCCTCTATGGTTGGCTTACCTGATCGCTTCGCTTATTCAACTAGTAAAGGAGCCGTAGAGTTGATGACCTATACCGTAGCCAGAGATTACTTGGAATACAATATTAGATGCAATAGCATTGCCCCAGCGCGCGTGCACACGCCTTTTGTGGATAACTACCTTAAACAACACTATCCCGGCCAGGAACAAGAAATGTATGAGCAACTGTCCAAAACTCAGCCCATCGGGCGCATGGCAAAGCCAGTTGAGATTGCGAACCTAGCCCGCTACCTCTGCTCGGAGGAAGCTAGCTTCATTACCGGTACCAATTATCCAATTGATGGTGGGTTCGTAACCTTGAATACCTAGTGTTCATCAAGCGGATGAACAGCATATTCCAACACCTGTACCAGGGCTCTTCCATTGTGATAGGCCCCTTTCCATTGGTGCGCCTTAGCTTGCTGTGCAGCTGCTGGGGATTCATCTAGACCTGCATTGTACCATCCACCATGCTTGGGATCGATGAGGTAATCTTGCATATAGACCCACATATTCCGAAAAGCTTCTGGGTAGACATTTTCCTCCGGGTAGAGGCGAGAGAATAGAGCTAGAGCATGCCATGCCTCGGCCTGAGCCCACCAACTTTTATGCCGATCAAGCACCTCAATTTCTCCCTGATTCTGGAAGTAGTATCCCTTGTCGAATATCCCTTGAAATTCCTCTTCAAAACCGGTGGAAAGGCTATGATCTAACATCCGTTTGGAAACCTCCAGAGTTTTTGGATCAGCTTTTCCGCCCTGCCAAACGGATGCCGCCTCGTACAAGAGGAAAGCAGTTTCAATGTCGTGCCCAAAGGAAACATGATCGTCATAGATATGATCCAGGATGAATTGCCGGCTAGAGTCGCGGTAATCTACAGCGGACCAGTCGTTGGTAAAATAAAGCTGCAGGCTACCATTTTCTTTGACGAAACGATCGCGCACGATGGATAACATTTCTCCCAAGCGCTCCTTCACCTTCGGCAGAGGAAGGACCTGATAGGTGTTAGTAAGGGCTTCCAATAAATGGATACTGGTATTTTGCCCCTTCCATTTTCCATCTCCCCATCCTTTTTCCTTCGCGGAGGCATCATTAAAACGGACCCAATTATGGTACCCGCCCAATTCCATGTCATGGGCATGTTCTTCCAACCAATCAAAACTGCGCTCTACCCAATCTAATACGATGGCTTCTTCATTTATCTTGGCATATTCTGACAGGGCATAAAGGGCAAAAGCATTGGCATAGGTTAGCCGAAAATCCTTGTCTGCTTCTCTTTTTGGCCAATGCAGATGAAAACCTCCTCTTTCTTTTTCCCATAAAAAATCGGTTAGGAATTGAAAGCCATGTTCGGCCGCTGTTAGAAGCTCAGGTCGACCCGGATAATATTGCGCCAAACGAGCAGCAGTCCATAATCCACGTGCCTGGGTCACTAGCATCTTTGGTTGTTCCTCCGCTTGAGACCAGTCATATTCGAAGTTGGTCCAATAGCCTCCATGGATCGTATCTACAATTCGAGGGTACCAAAGTGCAACCAAATCGTCTAATTCTTGTTTGATCTCCGAGGTGGGAATACCCAGAATTTGTTCTACATTGGGATTTGATCTCGGTGTCTGACAACAAAATAGGCCCAATCCTCCCCCAACCAATAGCCAGATTAAGATAGTCTTTCGATACATAAAGGCTTCTCGTTTTTCTAAAAATAGGACTTCTTTCCATAGGGTAGGTATGCAATTGCCGCTAAAAAATTTAGCGAGCCTGGGATATGGTATGCGATTGCCTCTGTCTAATGATGGATGAGGCTTTTTTGACAGCCAACACACATATAAATTGAATTCAAGAGACTAAGTAAGCTATTTGGTCTACATTTACTGAACCATCTTTAAGCACGAACACCCACAGTATGCGAATCTTTCTCCGACTGTTCTTAACCACCGTATGCGCGCTTTGGCTTTCTGTCCTTATTGGCCAAAATACCGTACCTGATATTCCGATCACAGCTGTCTACAATGACCTGACTGTCCAGGAAATTATGGCCGATCTTGAACAAAGGACTCCCTTTAAGTTTTACTTCCAAGAGACGGACCTACCTAATGAAAGGCAGAGTTTCACCTTTGCACAGACGTCCCTTCAGCAAGTTCTGGTCCAACTACTGGCCGGCAATGATCTTAGTTTCCTCAACTACCGAGACTACGCAATTTTCATTGTACCGAAGGAATTTATAGCCTCCTCTTTTTCCTCAGATTTCTATGTTGCATTAGAAAACAGTATTCGCGGAGCTGATGCTCTTGCAGAAGGGCAACCCGACCTAACCGTAGGTCAGGTGGAAAGCTTGGAAAGCAATGGGAAAGCTATTGTCAGCGGTCAAGTACTGGATGGCACGACTGAGGAGCCCATTATAGGGGCAACAGTTTTCTGGAAAAACCTCAATCAAGGCACGGCTACAGACGTTGATGGAAATTTCGAAATTGAAATCGAAAGTGGGCGTCACGAATTGATGATTCAATATGTCGGTTTTGATGACTTTACTAGATCGGTGGCAGTGATGGGTAGTGGTTCTTTAAATGTACAATTGGACAAAGCAGCTATCGAACTCAAAGAAGTACTAGTGCGGGCAGAGGCCGCCAATGTAAATATTGAAAGTGCGCAAGTCGGGGTAGCGAGATTAGATGTCAAATCCATCAAGAAATTACCGAGTTTCCTTGGAGAAATTGATGTGATCAAAAGTCTACTGTTGCAGCCCGGAATTAGTACCATTGGTGAGGGCGCCATTGGATTCAATGTACGAGGAGGAGAAGTAGATCAGAATCTCTTAATGCAAGATGAAGGTCTACTATTCAATGCTTCTCATGCCTTGGGTTTCTTCAGCACATTGAACCCAGAGTTGATTAGCTATGTAACTTTGTACAAGGGCAATATACCCGCTCAATTTGGCGGTCGTTTAGCTTCGGTTTTGGATGTAGAAATGAGAGATGGTAGTTTCCAAAATTACAAAGCACAGGGTGGACTAGGACTGGTAGCCAGTAAAGTAAATCTGGAAGGGCCAATCGTAAAAGGTAAATCATCCCTTATTCTTGGTTTTAGGAGTAGTTATTCAGACTGGGTACTCCGGCTAATCCAACTACCGGAAGTAAAGCAAAGCTCCGCCTCCTTTTACGATCTCAATCTTAGGTACACCGATAAAATTAATGATCGGAACACCATCACTTTTTCCCTCTATTCGACTCGAGATGACTTCGCCTTCAACAATCAATTCGGGTATGAATATGGGACCCAGATGGCACAGTTCACCTACAAAAAGATCTTTTCCGATCGCCTTTTTTCACGCCTTTCCGTTACCGCCAGTCGATATGAAAGCACACAGCTAGATCTGGATGGCACCGATGCCCAAGAACTAGACAATAACGTGACCTACTACAAGATCAAGGAGTTGCTCACTTATAGTGCTGACAACGATCTGGAATTAAACGCCGGGATTTCTTCTATCCTCTATCAAGTTGACCCGGGCGATCTGCGACCTAGAGGAGAGCTTTCTCAAGTGAAAGCTAGAAGCGTTGAACAGGAGCAGGGACTAGAATCCGCTCTATTTCTCAATGCCAATTGGAATGTCTCACCTGCCTTTGCCCTGTCTGGCGGCTTACGGCTCGGGATGTATAACGCCCTAGGCCCAGGGACCTTCTACGAATACGAAGACCCTGAAAATCCCAGACTAGTCAACCTCAAGGATTCCAGTTTTTTCTCTGGTGCGAAAGTGGTGGCCACTTATA
>ENA-UENX01000551-UENX01000551.1-marine-metagenome-genome-assembly--contig:-NODE-551-length-13321-cov-142.422185_pt1 | contig 13321 bp, 8 predicted proteins | sample MGYA00237875_ERZ529327 | MGnify/ENA primary metagenome ERZ529327 (study PRJEB26372, sample SAMN05368347) | marine metagenome | biome: cultured habitat; feature: ocean water; material: water; isolation... | reverse complement strand
CGAAATCTGAAAATTCAGTCAGAGATTACTTTTTACTTCTTACTTACCTATAGTGCTATACTTCGACTGCTATATAAATAATTTTTACCCAAATACTAGTATTTATTATATTATTATATAACGCTAAAATTTAGCTCCTATATTAATTTTAAATATATTGATTACTGTCAATATTTACTTGGTTTTTATACAAATTAAACCACCACAGATTTAGCTAAACTAAATCTAAAATATTAGCCATCACATGATAAATATTTATTGAAAAATAGAAAAAAATACCGCAAATAATTATTTCAAAATGTTCAAAAAGAATAATTGTTACTAACACAGAAGTTTATTTGATTTTTGATTATACAGTTATTAACAAGGGATATGGTGTTAAAATTAAGTTTCTCAGGCAACATTACAGTATTAATTAGTACAAATTAATTCCTGGTATTAGGGTGGTAAATTATATATATTTTAATCCATAAATTGAATAATTTGGGATAATATATTATCGTATTTATGTTCTAGATAATGATTTAAAAAACGAAATATATTATTTTTAATAAATGATATTAAATGTAGTAAAAAAGAAGAAATTACTATTTTAAATAGTATTAATGGATAGTTGATATGTAACAAAAAGACTAATTGCACTAATATAATATCGAAAAAATCTATTACTTGTCTTTAAAAATAAACTATATAGTAGATGATACTCGTAGTGTATAAAAGTCAAAAATATAGGATAGTTAAGTTGGAATGAATCAGAAAAAATATTAGATTAAATAATTAAAATTAAAGGAATTATTTTGAGATAAAAAAAGTCAAGCTATTTTGGGAAAATGTTTCCACAAATAGAACATAATGTTTGATAATTAATGACTTAAGTTACTCTTCAGTATGAGCTGTATAATTTTGAGATTAAAACTAGATATAAAATTGAAAAATTCACACCATAATTAAGTAAATTAACAGGTATTTAATCTTGTCAATATTGTCTTATAAAAATTAATAAAAATCACATAAATTGTGCCATTTGATTATAGAAAATATTAAAAATATTAGCCGTAAAAATAGAAAAAACTATTAATCAAGTAAAACAGAAATTACTTTTAGACTATTTGATCCAAGAATTGAAGGAGCCCACAATAAGATTCATGGCTATTTTGATTTTTTATGTGCTTTTTACCCTGGTTTTAAATATGGTATCTACTTTGAGGCGATCGCTATAATTTTTTAAGAGATACCCTAAATTAGTAGGCACTATTATATATAGTGTTCTTGCTTAAGTCCTGACTATAACTTTATAACTCAGCAGTCTGAAAATTGTTATACAATATACTAGAGAGAAAACCATTAGTCTATTTGATAGCTAACAAGTGACAGACAAAATTCCTGAAAATCCGGACATAGAACCACTAACTCGCATCCAAGTGTTGGTGGCAATGGGAGTAACAGCATTAGTATTACTGGCAATTTCTAAAATCTGCCTGCTATTTGGTGTGAATTTATTGCCTGTAAGTTGGAATTTAAAGGCGTTGTTTTGGGGAATAGCGATCGCCCTAAGTATTACTACTACCAGTGCTATAATTTATCGTATTTGGCCAGCTTATCGTAGTAGTGCAGACAAATATTTAATTTTAGTGCTAAGTCCACTACTATGGCCTGATTTAGTATGGTTGGGTTTACTGCCAGGATTAAGTGAAGAATTACTATTTAGAGGTGTAGCCTTATCCGCCTTGGGATTAGATACGGTGGCATTAATTGCTTCAAGTGTCTTCTTTGGTGTTTTACATCTGAATGGTAAGCAACAATGGCCTTATATGATATGGGCAACAATAGTTGGTCTTGTATTAGGATACAGTGCTTTAGCAACAGGTAATCTGTTAATACCAATTATTGCCCATATATTAACAAACTTGATTTCTAGTAGCGTGTGGAAGTGGGAACATAATTATCAGAAGTAAGAAATGGGCTAATAATTATACTCAAAGCTCATAATTTTAACTTCACACTTAGTTTAATAATGCTGAAAAATACAAACTTAATTTTTAAGGATTAAATAACTTAATATGACAAAATCAGGGTTTGATTTTAGCCACTACTATAAATATCAAGAAATAGTAAATTTTCTACATCAAATGAGGGAAAAAAATCCTCATTTAATAGAATTAAAAGTTATTGGAAAAAGCTACGGCGGACTAGATATCTTCTTAGCTACTCTTACCAATCAAAATACAGGAAAAGCTCGGGAAAAACCTGGATATTGGATTGATGGTAACATTCATGCGGTAGAAGTTACAGGTTCAGCAGTTGCCCTATATATTATTTATCATCTACTAAATAATTATAATAGCAATCCTCAAGTCACTTATCTATTGGACAACCACACAATTTATATACTACCTCGAATTGCTGTTGATGGGGCCGAAAAATATTTAACAACTCCTTATATTGTGCGCTCAAGTATTCGTCATTATCCCTATCCTGAAGAAAAGGATGGTCTTCACTGGGAAGACATAAATGGAGATGGATTAATTTTGCAAATGCGACTCAAAGATAACTGTGGGGCTTGGAAAATCTCATCAGAAGACCCAAGAATTATGGTGCCTCGCGAACCCGATGAATTTGGAGGTACCTACTACAGTATTTTACCAGAGGGAATGATTAAAAACTATGATGGTTACAATATTAAAGTCGCCCCTAGTAAGGGAGGAATAGATTTTAATCGTAACTATCCCCACGAATGGCAGCCAGAGGGAAAACAAAAAGGTGCTGGGGATTTTCCTTTTTCTGAACCTGAAACTCTTGCTGTAGCAGAATTTTGGCGAGAACATCCTAATATTAATGGTTTTATTAACTATCATACGTTTTCTGGAGTAATTTTACGTTCCTACTGTACTTATCCAGACGAACATTTTCCTGTAAAAGATTTGGAAATTTACAAATTGATAGGGGAGAAAGGTACTGCAATTACCGGTTATGAATGCATTTCAATCTATCATAACTTTTTGTACCCTAACAGTGAAAAAATTTATGGTGGAATGGTTGACTATTGTTATGATCGCTTTGGTTGGTTTGGTTTTTCTATAGAGCTTTGGGATGCACCCACAGAAGCAGGTGTTAAGAAGAATGATTATATTAAGTGGTTACAACGCCATCCTGTTACAGACGATCTAAAAATGATGCAGTGGAATGATGAAAAATTGGGTGGCACAGGTTTTATTGACTGGGAAACATTTGAACATCCCCAACTGGGTACGGTTGAAATTGGTGGGTGGAATTGGAAAATTTGGTACAACCCACCTGTTGAATATTTACCAAAGTTGTGTAAGGAACAATGTCAGTTTGCTATTTCTCATGCTTTGATGTCACCTCGTTTAGCAGTAAGTCAGGTAGTTGTTGAGCATCAGGGTGGTGATATGTATCATCTGGTAGTACAGTTAGAAAATCAAGGGTTTTTGCCTACCTATACTAGTGAAAAAGCTTTGGAACAAAAAAGTGTGAAACCAATAGAGGTAATATTAAATTTACCTGGTAATGTAACGTTGGTGAGTGGAAAACAAAAGCAGGAAATTGAACATTTAGAGGGGCGAGCAAGTGAAGCTTTTAATTTTTTCAGTTTTTTTACTAAACTTGGAGGTTATCGTTGTCATTTAGAGTGGGTAGTCAAAGGTGTTGCTAATAGTGAGATTAAGGTGACAGCAAAAGCGGAACGAGCAGGTGTAGTGAAAACTGTGATTACTTTGCCAGAGTAAATTAACATAAAACCCTTGGCTGCATCTTCATCCCGTGACCGAATATAAACACCAATAATTTCATAAGTTTCTACTTCCATGGCGAACCAAACCTACTGCTTGTTATCTTTGTTGTCAGGGAATGGCCATAATTTATTACATTGAATTGTGAGCTTACCTTTTTTTTCCTGCACCTCCAGTGTTCTTGGAACTTGTGCACATTTCTGGTTTACATAATAAGCCTGTAGCTATTTCTCTGAAACTTAGACTACACGAGGAATGCCAGCTAGTGAAATCCTTTCTAGCAATAGTCTATGAATCAGCTTGGGAATAGCTTGGTAAATTAGCTTTTGTGTAGGGTTTTCCACAAATTGTCGTCCACATTTGCTGTACTTGAACTGCTACTTACTGTTATGGATATGATCATTTTTGAGAGTTTTTGAAGATTCATACTTTGGAGAGGTCGGCATAAATGAACAACAGTAACTTTATACTCCTCTATTCATAAATATTAAGTACTACTAGGGTTATTTAGGGGGATTTTCAGGGAGCTCTGTCAAGGTGGCAAACTGAATAAGAAAAAACCGAATTTAATTCAAATCTGCCTCCGTTGTGCTTGACAATAAAAAACTTATCGTTCCGAAAATTTTATCTAAATCAGTAATAGTAATTCTCAACTTGCTTTTTGTAAATTCATTGGATACTAATTTGCCAAATTGCCATAATTCTCCATCTGTTACTATCCCATACACGGGAAGTTCCTCGGCCTTATTTAATTTTTGCACAGCAATTAACTCAGCTAGACATTGCCCCCATCCCTCGCTAAAATCATTCTTTTTTGCTTCAACAATAACGATAATTGGAAAACCCAAAACGGTTTTACCTAATTCTGATTTTGTTGAGAACAAGTAATCAGGAGTTCCATTTAGTTTAGCATCATAAGTTATAGACTTGTGGCTCCAAAGAGTATATCTATCAATAAAGTTCTTATAAACTTCTCTTAAAATTGGATAAATAATATTTTCGCATCTTGATGATTCAGATGTGTATATATCCATGTTCTGTTCGCTGAATTTCAATTCTTTGACAAACAGAGCGGAAGGTTTTAAATCGGTAATTTCAATAAACTCTGCTTCTAAATACTTGATATTATACTCCTCTTGAACTTGAGCAATAGTTTTATAATCACTAAAAGCCATTAATAACCCCTATTTTATTTTTAATCTAACAATCAAGTTTAACAGGGCATGAATCTTTTGGGAAAACCAAAGCAGTAGCCAAGCTATCTGGTGCAGCGCAAAGTTAACCACTTATAACTATAGTGGTTAATTGTTCGGCTGCATTGATGGTGCTATACTCGATCTGCTTGATAAAACTAACATCAAATCTCATAATGAGTGACATTTTTGGTCAATGGGTGGGGTCTAGGGGCTGCTGCTTTGGGAGCTGGAGAGAAGTAGATTAGAAAGCAACCCCGAATTCAGTCAGAATATCGGCGGTTTCAAAAGGATAACTACTAAAGCTAAATAATTAAACAAAGTTTGACAAAAGTATCCTATCTGCGCGTACTTTTTTCTATGCTTACAGAGTAACACACTATGTTGATTATTGTCTTTATGAACCTAATGCAAGGAGGAGACAAAAGGACAGGGAAAAATACTATTGACAGATCTAGTTTTCTAACCGCAAGTTGAGCGGTGTGAGACTATTTAACAACAAAACCTGATGTTTTCGCCTTCACATCCGCTCCGATAAAAGTTTCAGATCTAAAGACTTAGGATTTTTGGGTGACGCGCTTCCCTAACCCAAACTACTACTCAACGATTCGGATTCTTGAATGAATCACTTCGTCGGTTTGTACGGAAGTGCTGAATGGTGAACATTGATCAAGAGCTTGCCATCTTCACCACGAATATACCCAAATGTATACTCCACCTTCACTTCTTTCTGAGTTTTTACATCCTTAAAATAGTAGTTACCCATGGCAACAGCAGAGTCACTGTCAGTTATAATGTCGGCATTTTCAAAACGAACGGCCATCCATGGCTGCAATGCGAAGCCAGTGTCTTCCTGCACTATACCGCCAACGAAATAGGAGACTGCTTCATCCTCAGTGAGGCGAAACTGATCAGCCGAAGCCTTAGTCGGCTTGAAAAGCACGGCACCTTCGTCGTAGCCATAGAGTGTATCTACATGATTTTCTGCCAACTTCTTATAGTCGCCATTGTTTAAATAGGCAGCTCCAATGGCAACAATACCTTGAGCCCAGACTTTCTGTGCTTCCTCGACCTCGGCTTCTGTAATTGGCTGTGCAATTGCCGGGGAACTCATAAGAAAAACCCAGGCTAAGATACTTCCCAGAACTCCTTTAATCATGTTAAACTCCTTTCCTAAATTTAGACAAAATTAAATCAATCAACAGTTCTACAAGGCTATAGACTTGTAGACCCAAAATTATTCTGTTTATTATGAATTATACAGATTTTATCTATTTAATCACCTTTATATGGATTTCCTTAAAGCTTCATAATTATTACATACCTTGGTACAGGGGTGGCTTAAGAGGGGCCTCTTGTCCCATCTGCTGTAGATTAGGATAATAACTCCGGTAATGCACTTCCCTCACAAACAACCACAGAATGGGATCGAGCAGATTCTGTGGCTGAGCGGGGCAAAGGGCATAACCATCAGTTTAGATAATCAGGCCATCGTAATCCCGATGTTCTTTTAGATAAGCCCAAATAAGGCCGAAATTAGTCCCACCTCTTCTGGTTAACTGGATTTCCCATAGAGCCGGACGGAAGGTCATTAGGTCAGTTGTAATCTCAGCATCAAATTGAATCACATCGATCGTAGGCACGCCGTAATTAAAAAAGCGATTTACCAACGAAAACTCTTTCTTTAGCCCCTCCGTCTCCATAGAGCAGCTTACATTAATGGCAAACGGCAACCGGGTGGTAAAGTGACGACGACTGCCCATGTAGGCAAACCCATAGCGGCGATTCGGTTTCATCAGGGTTAGGGGCTGCTGTTGGCTGAAGATAGACGTGTAAAACTTGCGCAAAACCGCCCGATATTCTAGCTTGGGGTGTAAATTAACCAAAGTCTTTTCCTGCAACTTGTCACCAATGCTGTCTCAAGTATCATTGGCTTGGGTAACTTGTACTAGCTCGTCCAGGCGATCGCTTAACAATTCATCTCGATCCTACTGGTTAGTATTTTCAACACTGCTTAAGCTTGGGTTGGTATAGACTCAGAGGAGCTCTGGAAGGTCATCCCTGGGGACTCGGGTCGGTGCAGACATTGATTGAGAAAATCCAGATTCAGCAGTGGCGCACATGGGGGCCACTTCGTGACTCTCCAAGTCCGCTGCTGAGAACCTAATGTTGGGGACTTCAGAGACTGGACTAGGAGTTGGCTCCGTGGCAGACTCTTGCTCAAGCAATTGGTGGTAGTATAACTCAAAGAATTATTTGTCATATTTATGATCGCCAAAAACATCCCAGACCGGAGGAAATGGCAGCTTGGTTTGCAAATATTTCTGGAGTGTTAAATTGCTGGCAGCATAGCTAATTGTGGAGTGAGCTTGGCGGCGACTGTAGGGGTGTTTCAGAAGAATCCGTAGAGCTTTAAAGCATAGGGTGGCTTTCAAGTAGCGATCGCTCAACTGCTCAATAAACTGTAGATTATACTCAATCCGGCCCTGTTGAACGCGAAGAGGGTGTTTTATCCTCCCTTGCGTCCTCTTTTCTCTTAGTTAAGCCATCAGTCTATAGTATCTGAAATTAGGCAAAATGTCAAACTTCCTCCTTACTTCAATGAGGCATCGTACTCAGACAAATTTTTAACCTTGTACTGAGACTGAGACTTGGACTTGGAGTTACTCATATCTACTAATTGGTACTATCTTGAATATTATATGTACCCTTTCAATCATCTTTTTTACAACAAAGCCTATCTCAGGAATAGAAATTATCCGGATTTGATATAAGTCCTGTTGATCACAAATTCATAGGATCAACATCTACAGTCAAACTTACCCCAGGACGACAAAAATTACTCAACTGAGTCAGATCAGGTACATTCTCATATCCAGACAATAACTTTAACAAAATCTGCCAACGATAACGATTAGCTATTCTAGCAATAGGAGCCGGTGCAGGACCCAATAAATCATATTTTTCCTTTCCCTCTTTTTCCCTCAACACACTTGCCAACTCTTGAGCAGTCACAGCTACCTCAGTCGGATCATAACTACTCAAACGTAATAAAATCAACCGCCCATAAGGAGGATAGTGCAATTCTGCTCTTCCTTGTAATTCTGTTTCCACAAAAGACTCATAATCATTACGTTGCACTGCTTGAATCACAGGATGTTCTGGAGTATAGGTCTGAATAATTACTCGCCCTGGGTTATCTCCACGACCCGCACGACCTGCTACTTGCAGTAATGTTTGAAAAGTTCGTTCATTAGCGCGATAATCTGAAAAATGTAGCAACCCATCAGCAGAGACGACTCCTACTAATGTCACCTGTGCCAAATCTAAGCCTTTTGTCAACATTTGGGTACCGATCAATAAATCTGCTTCACCATTAGCAAATTGATTTAACAAATTTCGGTGGGCATCCTTTTTGCGAGTAGTGTCGCTATCATATCTAATATATCGTAAGCCAGGAAACTGTCTTGTTAACTCCTGCGCTACTTTTTGAGTTCCACTGCCAAAAAATTTGAAAAAAGGAGAACCACATTTAGGACAACGTTGTGGTTGTAATTCGTTATAATTGCAGTAATGACAACGTAATAGTTCAGTTGCACCTTCGTGGGTATAATGATAGGAAAGGGAAACATCGCAATGGGGGCATTCCATTACATGACCACAACTGCGACAAGAGACAAATGTGCTGTAACCGCGACGGTGAATGAATAAAATTCCTTGTTGTTTTGTTTCCTGTAGTTCTTGCAGTGCTTCTTGTAGAGGATAGCTAAACATTGTCCGGTTTCCCTGTCGTAGTTGTTGACGCATATCTACTATTTCGACAGGTGGCATCGGTCGTGAGTGGATCCGTTCTGGTAATGATAGGTAGTAAGTGTTAGGTGTTAAATTTTGGGTGTTGCCTGTTGGGGAAACATTTTTGTCTATATTTTCTAGTAGATAGGGGGATGCTTGAATCTTTTTGTCTTGATAGTATTTTCTTGTTTCCAACCAACTTTCTAAAGAGGGAGTTGCTGAACCTAATATTAATGGACAGTTTTCTAATTCTGCTCGCCATTTCGCTACAGTGCGAGCGTGATAACAAGGTGCAGGGCGGTCTTGTTTAAAGCTGTTATCGTGTTCTTCGTCTAAAACAATTAGACCTAATTTTGGCAGGGGGGCAAAAATTGCTGAACGAGTACCGATGATAATTTGTGGAATACCCCAGGTCATGTTACGCCAAGTGTCATAACGTTCTCCAGCAGATAAGGCGCTATGGTAAACATATACTTTTTTGCCAAAACGAGCGCGAAATCTATCGGTCAGTTGAGGAGTGAGACCAATTTCGGGAACTAGTACAAGAGCAGATTTACCATTTTCGAGGATGGGAGCGATCGCCTGTAAATATACCTCTGTTTTTCCAGATCCTGTAACTCCATGTAGCAAAACTTGAGCAAATTCTTGAATCTTGGTAATTGTTGTTAATGCTTCTGTTTGGTAGGATGTAAGCATTTTTATTTCATCTCTGGTATTACCTCTGCCTTGTTCTCGGCGTAATATTTCTTGTTCCTGAATGACAGCATAGCCTTTTTCTTCCAGTTTTTTTACCACAGAAGTCGTAGTTTTGCAAGTGTTAAGTAATTCTGTTAACCACATTTCCCCTCCACTTTGGCGTAATACTTCCATGACTTCTTGTTGGCGTGGGGTTAAATCTTTGGGTGGGGTTTGAGCAACTAGAGTAACTGCTTGTCTGAGTTTTGGTTTTGGTGGGGAAGGGGGTTCGAGATAACTTTCTACCCAACCTCGTTGTAGTAAATCTTTTAATCCTCTTTCAGCACCTTTGACTTGACGTTGAATGTATTTCCAGGTGTAGTCTTTAGTTTTGGAGTTTTGCAGAATTTCCAGAATTTTTTGAGCATTTGCATTGAGAAAAATTTCTCCTCCTGTTGGTATTGCTGCTTCGATGATGCGAATGCGTCGTTGACTACCTTTGAGTAGCCCTGGTGGTAGAGCTGCGCGAATTACTTTAATAAGTGGTGTTTGATAATAGATAGCGACTTTTTCCAGGAGTTGCCAATAAGTGGCAGGGAAAAAACCTTTAGTAATAATATCTGATATATTTTTCAAGCGATCGCTACTTAAACCTTCTGGTAGTTTAGAGGTTTTGCGGATAGCGATCCCTCCTACTTGTTGTCTGCCAAAAGGTACTATTACAATGTCTCCTGGTTGAATGTCCAGTTCAGGAGGTATTTTGTAGGTAAATAATTTTTCCTCTTCTTCAGCATCATCTGTTGAAGTTTGAAAAGGGACATCAACTAAGACTTCTACCAACTCTTGCAACTCTGGGGAATGGTTATTATAAGATGACCCCGGTTCAGCTAGGACAGATTTTGAGAGTATTTGGACAGACTCTTCAGCATTTTCTGTTGAAGTTTTAACAGGAACATCAACTAAGACTTCTACCAACTTTTGCAACTCTGGGGAATGGCTGTTGTAAGATGACCCCGGTTCAGCTAGGACAGGTTTTGAGATTTTTGGGACAGAGTAGGACATTGGCAAAATTAATTATGGGACAAATAGGGCGATCGCTATATGATTTTATTTACGGAAGTCAAAATATATACAACAGATAAGTCTCCTTATAATAACAAGCTAAATCCTCAGTTCCTAGAGAATAACTACCATCATAATTGATTTTAGACTCTAACCAATTTACTGCATCGATGTAGCTATAAATATATTTGAGGATAATTTTTTTATATCATAGTTAAAAGACTAGATAAATGCTGAAAATTAAATCAGTAGTCATTTAAGTTATCAGTTATTAGTACCTCTGACTGAAGCCATAGCCTTGAAATACTGAATTGAGTATTTTTTCATCCAAATGGGAAGCTTGAGACCTTATTTTTTTGGTTAGTAGGATTATTTATTGTGACCTTTAGAAATATATTTTAAACCTTCCTAAAACATCTGGTATAATGATAGCCGTAAGCTTGAATCAAGAGCTGTTAACAACTTTTAAAGTAGTTCTAAGCCAGAAGGCTAGATATTTACGGAACATCTCGGTACAAAAATGCTACAAGCTAATAGCTAATTAGTTTTATATACTATCATATTTTGAAACAAATACATCATAAATATAATTACATAATTTGAGAGAAAAGCCACCCTAATTACTGGAGAAAGTCGTGCTATTGGTATAGTTAATGCTATATCTTTTGCTAAAAAAATATCCAAAATAGTTATTGCCAGTCGTAGGGAAAAAGAAAGTAAAGAAACAGTATAAATAACTTTAAAAAAACTAGGCAGTAAAGCTCCCTTTTATTCTATGATTAATCAAGTCTTCACCAAATAAATTTTATTCATTTTTTGAGCTATTGAAGTAGCTAGAAGTTTCTAATTTGCCCTTTTTATAATGAATTATTTTTTTAATAATTAGTGACCATTAAAAAAGAATTATTAATTTTATCTGAGGCATGATAAGATAATTTACATAAAATATAATGTTATTTACGCAAGCATAAATTATGAGTAAAGAATTTGAAGGAAAAATTGCTTTAGTTACTGGAGGAAGTTCTGGTATTGGTAGAGCTACTGCTATAGCTTTTGCTAAGAAAGGAGCCAAAGTAGTTATTGCCAGTCGCCGGGAAAAAGAAGGTGAAGAAACAGTAGCAATGATTAAAGAAGTTGGCAGCGAAGCTATCTTTTTCAAAACAGATATTACTCAAGCTATTGAAGTTGAAAATTTAGTGAATCAAACAATTAATACCTATAGTAGTTTAGATTATGCATTTAATAATGCAGGTATAGAAGGGATAATAGGACCTAGTATTGAGCAAACTGAAGAAAATTGGAATCAGGTAATTGATATTAATCTTAAAGGAGTTTGGTTATCGATGAAATATCAAATTCCTGAAATGTTAAAAAATGGCGGGGGAGCAATAGTGAATAATGCTTCTATAGCAGGGCTAATTGGTACTCTTAATTCGTCAATTTACTGTGCTAGTAAACATGGTGTAATAGGCTTAACAAGAGCCCTTGCTCTGGAACAAGCAACAGCAGGTATTAGAATTAATGCTGTTTGTCCTGGTTTCATTCAAACAGATATGATTGAGCGTGCTTTTGCCCAAATAGGTGATAGTGAAGCTAAAGCAAAAATAGTAGCAGCAAACCCTATTGGTCGTATTGGTCAACCAGAAGAAGTAGCCAATGCTGTTGTCTGGTTATGTTCTGATGCAGCTAGTTTTATTACTGGTCATTCTCTCAGAATAGATGGAGGTTTGATTGCGCAATAATTGCAGTTATATTATTTGATTAAGATAGAGTATTTTATGAGAGTATTTTGATTTATTTTTTGAGCTATTGAAGCCGAAAAAAAAATCTCTGATTTGCCCTTTTTCTTTGGGAGAAAAATTTTTTATAATTAGTGATTATTTTTGAATAATTACTAATTTTATCTGAGTAATGATTAGATAATTTTGCCCAAATTTAATGTTATTTACACAACCATAAATTATGAGTAACGAATTTGATGGAAAAATTGCTCTGGTTACTGGAGGAATTTCTGGTATTAGCTAAAATTGAGAATTTATAATTTAGAAAGGTTTTTTCTCAAGGGAGGCATACAATCAATTTGTCATTTAAATGCACAAAATCTGAGTTGCAGAGTTTTTTTGTTGATAGTTATCTCTGTAAAAATTAGCTCATTTCTATAGCTATAAATTAAATCTAGTTAATTGAAAAAAATCTAGATATTGCTGTTTTAATTCTTGTCTCTTCTGCGTCTAGGAATTAGCCGAGGTTCGGGAAGTTAATATGATTTTAAACTTTTATCTCCTGTCAAAATTTCTACCTGATTTTCTCACTTATTATAATAGTTAGCAATCTGTTTAATTGTAGCATCTCCTAGGACCAATCCTTGATTAGCAAAATTAGGAAATTCATCAGCTAACTGCTTCAAATTTTCTGAATTCCATAAAACTGATAGTTCTATAAATGCTGCCCAAGGAGTTGGGTTATCTGCAGCTAATTTCATCAGATTAGCTAATTTTTTTTGCTATTCCATAAAACTAATAGTTCTATAAATGCTGCCCAAGGAGTTGGGTTATCTGCAGTTAATTTCATCAGATTAGCTAATTTTTTTTTTGCTATTTTATAACGCTTTGTTGATGCTTGAGCAATATGATTACCTATTTCAATAATTGTTGCTAAAAGTAAAACAAATGTCGTTTTTTCTTCTTCCTAATTTTTCAGTTTTTCATCTACTTGAATTTTATCAACTTATTACCCTTAGAACCACAGTTTTCTTTGCCAGTTACTCCTAAATAAACACAGAAAATTGAAGTATCAATAATCAGCACTTTTTTCATACTATCTAATTTACTTTAAGACTTTTTTCAATCA
>ENA-UENX01000548-UENX01000548.1-marine-metagenome-genome-assembly--contig:-NODE-548-length-13509-cov-3.316266_pt1 | contig 13509 bp, 6 predicted proteins | sample MGYA00237875_ERZ529327 | MGnify/ENA primary metagenome ERZ529327 (study PRJEB26372, sample SAMN05368347) | marine metagenome | biome: cultured habitat; feature: ocean water; material: water; isolation... | reverse complement strand
TAGGTTGAAAAATGCCCGTCATATCTTCTAGGATAATTGTATCCTCATACTTAATATGGCGAATATAGAGCCATCTGTCTCCTGGCTTCAGACTCCTAAATATCTAATAGCATGGATTAAGACATACTCAATCATTGGATAAACGATAATTCAGTATATTCAGTGTCATCAAGCAAGAACGAAAACCATGACAAGAATAAGCATAGCGGCTATCCTCTGCTGGGCTTTGATTTCCTGTGCAGATCAAGAACCAGAAGCCCCTCCATTGCCTAATATCCTCTTTATTCTGGCCGATGATCTTGGCTACGGCGATGTAGCCTGCTACAATGAGGAATCAAGAATACCTACTCCCAACTTAGACCAGCTCGCCAAAGAAGGCATGCGCTTCACGGATGCGCAGAGTCCGTCGACCGTTTGTACCCCTACTCGCTATAGCATACTTACTGGGAGAATGGCATTCCGCACCGGGATGCGCAGCGTATTTGTCGGCGTACAAGGGCCTTCCTTGATCGCCGAGGGCCGGCTTACCCTACCACAAATGCTACGGGACAAAGGGTATAGTACAGCTTGTACTGGCAAATGGCATGTGGGTATGACCTTCTTCAATGAACAAGGTGATACCATCAAGGACAGAAGTGTGAAAGGGGTGCAGGAGATCGACTATTCGCGTGCTATACCTGACGGTCCTATTCACCGTGGATTCGACCAATTCTATGGTACGGTTTCTTGCCCTACTACAGACTGGCTCTATGCTTACGTGGACGGAGATCGAATACCTGTTCCCGCAACGCAATTATTAGATAAAAGCAAATTACCTAAACACCCCTATGCCAACGACTGCAGGCAAGGGATGGTAGCAGATAATTTTGATCATGAAGAAGTAGATCTGGTTTTCTTGGAAAAGAGTAAAACCTTCATCCAACAACATGTCCAGAACACACCAGAGCGCCCGTTCTTTCTCTATCATTCCATGCAGGCCGTTCACCTCCCCTCTTTTCCAGCGGACGAATTTAAAGGCAAAACCCAATCAGGGCCACATGGCGACTTCATCTTTGAAATGGACTACATAGTTGGAGAATTATTACAGACCCTGGAAGAATTAGGAATAGATGAGAATACCATAGTTATGTTCGCTAGCGACAATGGACCCGAGGTGCCTACGGTTCTGGATATGCGTAAAACGTATCAGCACGATGGAGCCAGACCATGGCGAGGGGTAAAACGTGACCAATGGGAAGGCGGACACCGGACGCCATTTATCGTTCGTTGGCCAGGAAAGGTTGCCGCCAATTCAACTAGTGATCAAATGACGAGCCTAACCGACATAATGGCCACCTGCGCAGAAATTATAGGTACAGAGATTCCAAAAAACGCAGCCGAAGACAGCTACAGCATCCTTCCCGTCTTGATGGGCACTCAAGGGGACAAACCCATTCGACAATATTTGTTGGAACAAACCATTTCGCTCGCCATGTCGATCCGTGATGGTAATTGGAAGTACCTCGATCACATAGGGTCCGGCGGCAATAATTACGATCGTCCCGGAGAATGGGGAATGAGTCCGTATAAACTAATTGATACGGATCCCGATGCTCCTGGACAGTTATACGACTTAAAAGCTGATCCTGGCGAAACGATAAATCTCTACAGTAAGCATCCAGAAAGAGTAGCGGAAATGAAGAAGAAACTCGAGGAGTTTAAGAAGAGTGGGCGAAGCGCTCCGGAATAAATAGTGTTCTACAACTCGATAAAAGTTATGCGGAAACTCAAGTTCATATTAGCTCTCCTGGCAATCAGCTCAGCTTTCAGTTGTTCTGATGAACAACAGAACGCAAAACCCAACATCGTATTTATATTCATAGATGACCTTGGTTGGACAGACCTAGGGTACATGGGTTCAAGTTATTATGAAACACCCCATATTGACCAATTAGCCCAAAAAGGCATGATATTTACGAATGCTTATGCCAATGCTGCTAATTGTGCCCCGACACGTGCTTGCCTATTGACGGGGCAATATGCTCCTCGTCATGGCGTGTTCACAGTGGCCCGACCTGACCGGGGCCAGGCAGCTGATCGTAGGTTAATTCCTATTGACAATTCCAGAAAGATTCCGCTTGGAAAAATCACGATCGCCGAAGCTCTAAAATCTGCAGGATATGCAAGCGCAGCAATCGGAAAATGGCATGTAGGGAATGATCCGAAAGAAGAAGGTTTTGATTTTTCTGAAACCAAATTCGAAATGGGTTTCAAAAGAGGTCACTTTAATGATAAAGGGGATTATCTGGCTGATAGATATACCAATGATGCCATAAAATTCATTACTCAAAATAAAGACAAGCCCTTTTTCTTGTATTTGGCACATGATGCCGTTCATACCCCCATTCAGGCTAAGGAAGCTATTACAGCAAAGTACGAAGCAAAAAACGCTGTAGGTTGCCATAGGCATGCCGAATACGCAGCTATGGTCGAAAGTGTGGATCAAAGCGTCGGTAAAATAAACAAAGTCCTTGAAGACCTAGGTTTAAGTAAAAACACCATCTTGATCTTTTACTCTGATAATGGAGGCCATGGTACTTATACCTGTCAGAAACCCTTACGAGGTGGTAAGGGAATGTTTTATGAAGGTGGTACCAGGGTCCCCATGTTTGCCTATTGGCCAGATCAGATTAAAGGTGGGGCCACCAATGATGAACCAGTCATCGGTACAGATTTCTACCCCACATTCCTTGAGCTGGCCGGGGCAAAACCTCCCGACAATTATCCCTTAGATGGAGAAAGTATTGTACCGCTTCTGAAAGGTGGAAAATCAATTAGTAGAGAAGCCATCTATTGGCATTTTCCAGCCTATCTCCAATCCTACGAAGGCTTGCGCTTTGATTCCAGAGATACCACTTTTAGAACCCGCCCGGTAAGTGTGATTCGTAAAGGGGATTGGAAATTACTGTTGTATCATGAGGAGTGGGTACTGGATGGAGGAAGAGAAGAAATGGAGGCAAACAATGCCATAGAATTGTACAACCTAAGGGATGATATTGGTGAAGAAAGGAATTTGGTAAAAACTGAACCCAACAAAAGAGATGAATTGCTGGACCAACTGTTAAATTGGATAGCAGACATTGATGCTCCCATTCCCTACCAAGCAAATCCTGAATACAGTGAAAAATAATCCGCCATCAAAATGGAATTACCTGATTCTACTTGCTGTGTCAGGTGTATTTTTTCTCATCCGCTGTACTCCCGAGTTTGATACGGCCTCCCCCAACTCATTGGAAGAAGGTTTCATTAATCCAGTTACAGAAAACCGGCCGCTGGCTTTGTGGCCATGGTTAAATGGGTTTGTAGACACTACAAAACTGGTTTATGAGCTAGAAGAAATGAAAAACAAAGGCTTGCGTGGAGCCATCATCTGGGATATCGGCGCGCTGGCCGACCCAGAGAATATGATTCCTGATGGGCCTGCTTTCCTTGGGAGCCAATCCCAGGAATACATCTCTCTTGCGCTTAGGACATCCAAAAGGCTTGGCCTGGACCTCGGTATGGTAGCCTCCAGTAGTTGGAATGCAGGTGGACCATGGGTAGATTCTATTGATGCCAGCCTGCAACTGCTCCATACAAGTCAGGTCATTGAAGGGCCATCGAAAGAAAAAATCAAGATTGGAATACCCAAAAATACTGATGGTGAAGCAAGGACATGTACTTTAATCTCCTCGATAGCCCTTCCCTATTCGAGTTCGAAAATGATCGAACAAACTGATCAGACCATCTCGCTGGACGAATTGACCGTTGCAGATCGGTTTATCGATTGGGAGGCACCGGAAGGAAAGTGGGAAGTAATGTCTTTTTTCATGTGTAATACGGGGCAAAACCTGGTCGTTCCTAGTCCCAATTCAAATGGACTGATGATTGACCATTTGAGTCATAAGGCAACGCGAAGTCATTTCGATAGCCTATTGAAAAGGCTTGATAAAGTTAGTATGGTTGACACTCATATGAAATTCCTCATGTTGGATAGCTATGAAGTTTGGCCTATGAAAGATTGGTCTCCACTTTTGCTAGACGAATTCGTGAGCCGTTATGAATACGATCCAATTCCTTACCTACCTCTCCTTCTGGGGCACAACAGCACAGATAGTACAGTAGATGAGCGATTCCGGGCTGACTACAGTCGCCTAGTCAGTGATATGATGGTTGAAAACCATTTTGGCCAATCGGTAAAAATCGCGGATAAATATGGAATTGAGATGTTGACCGAGGCAGGACATGGAGGTTATCCCCGAGTTGACCCACTAAAAGCGCTGGGAAATTCACATATTCCCATGGGAGAATTCTGGAACCGAAAACGATTCTGGGTCACAAAGGAGGCAGCCAGCGCGGCTCATATTTATGGAAAAGAACTAGTGGCAGCAGAATCACTCACTGGATGGAATCATTGGCAACATGGCCCCAGCGATTTCAAGCAATTGATTGACCAGGCTTTTTGCGAAGGTTTAAATCAAATCGTTTTTCACACTTTCGATCACAATCCTGAAATAGCCGGCAAACCGGGATTCGTATATCATGCAGGAGAACATATTAATGTGAACGTCACCTGGTGGGAAATGGCCAGACCATTCATGGATTACATCGCTAGAAGCTCATACCTGCTTCGGCAGGGAAAATACGTGGCGGATGCCTGTCTCTATTATGGCGATCAGGCACCCAATTTGGTCCCTCCGAAACGGATCGACCCAAACATTACACCCATTTATAGTGAAAACCAGTGCTTGCATTGTGGGAGGCCAAAACCCGTCATTCCCGGAGAAATGACTGGCTACGACTATGATTATATGAATGCAGACATCATCACAACAAGCATGCAGGTGCAAGATGGCCGCCTTGTGCTGCCTTCCGGCCAGTCCTATCGGGTGATGTTGTTACCCGATCGAGTTGATATATCACTTGAAGTGCTGAAGCGTTTGGAAAAATTAGTGTCTGATGGCGCGGTAGTTGTCGGCAGAAGACCAGAACGTACCACTTCTCTTCAGAACTATCCAGAATGCGACCAGGAAGTAAAGACTGTTGCGGATAAGTTATGGGGTAATATAGATGGCCAAACGGTTTTTTCCAACACCTATGGAAATGGAACAGTGTACTGGGGTAAGTCGCTGAAAGCGGTGCTCCAGGATTTAAGACTCGTACCAGATTTCGCAGTATTCAGCGCAGACAATGACCACCAACATATCGAATATATTCATCGCCAGACTGAAACAGCGGAGATCTATTTTATTACCAACGGTAGCCTAGAACAAGAAAAGGTCAGTTGTACATTCAGAGTTGATAAGGATTTAGTACCTGAACTATGGGATGCTGAAAGCGGAATGATTCAGAGAAAGGTCGCTTATACAAAAGTTGAAAATGGGATTAGTATGGATCTAGTGCTGGACCCAATTTCATCAAGGTTCGTGGTATTCAAAAGACAATCATCGGGAATTGATGATGAAGGGCTGAGCACAGATTTACAATTTGGTTTTTCTAAGAAAAACAGGACGGCATCTATCGATCTTTCTAATGATTGGCAGTTAAGCTTCCATCCGGAGATGGGCGGACCTGAATCCTACGAAATGGAAGATCTAGTCAGCTGGTCAGAAAGCGAGATGGAAGGGGTGAAATACTTTTCTGGGACAGCTACCTACACGCGGCAGTTTACTATTGAAGAGGGGATGCTCTCAAAGGGCACAGCCATCTTCGTTACATTCGAAGACATCCAGGAAATGGCCAAGGTTTCTATCAACGAAAATGAAGTCGGCATCATCTGGACACCGCCTTACCGTACCAACATTACGGAGCATTTACGGGAAGGAAAGAACGAGATCAAAGTCGAAGTAGCGAATACTTGGAATAACCGGATCGTCGGAGATTTGAGCAGTCCGAATGAAGTTCCCTATACCTCAACCAACGCCACCGGCAAGTTTAAATCCAATGGACCTTTGTTGAAATCCGGATTGATTGGCAAAGCTCAAATACTCTTTTTTAAATGAAAGCGCATCTGAAAACTGTTTTTGATGGTGAATATGAATAATCTTTTTTATGTGCTTTTCACACTGTTCATTATAAGTTCCTGCACGGATTCAAATGGCGAGAGTGAAAAAAGCGGAAATGAAAAAAGCCCAGGGCTTGAATTACTAGGCAATCGTTTCTTTACCTTTAACACCGTAGTGCGCGTGAACCAGATCGAGACCTCCCGCACTGAATCCCATGGGGCAGATGAATCCAGTATTCATACGCCAGAAGGAGCGCGTGCCTTTCGCGAAACCATTGAAAAAGCATGGCCAGGTGCCCGAATGACTTGGTCATTTAGTTGGCTCGCGCTAAATGATCAAAGACCCAATTACGTAGCATTAAGAGAGCTCATCGTCTCCTACCACAAGAAATACGGTGATGAAATCACCTTTATTCCCGGTGGCTATTTTGCTAATATGTATAATTCGCGAGCGCAAGTCAATCGGGACTTGCACGAGGGTTTAGAGTTGGTCTCCGAGCTGGTTGGGGTAGGATACCGCCCCAAAAGTATCATTGCTGGTTTCCTGTCCGCCGAAAACCTTAGGTTTTTAGCTGAGGAAGAAGGTATTCATGTTTGCCAAGGAAATATCTGGAGTCAATATGCGGTAGATAACGGTGATGGAGAGGGCTCAATATCCTATCCCTACTACCCATCGACAGAACATTTTTGCAAACCCGCCCAGGGAGAAGACGACCTGATCGATTGTGTCAACCTAGATGGTTGGACGGTAGACTTCCTAAACGCAAGATTTCCAGGGGCCAGAATAATTGACGATATTAGGTGTGGTAGCAGACAAGGGGTCGGGCCTATCGAAACCGTCATCCGACTGGGTACGGAACAAGGCACAAAATCTATGCTAGCTACCACCGCCGCTCACTTCGATAAAGGTTTTGAACTCAATAATTTTGCCTGGGTTACCTGCAATTGGGAGATGTCCTTAGTAGAAGCCTATAAGATTTATGGATACCGGGAAAACCGTAACGGCTTGGAAGGTTTGGTCATTTGGTTTAATGAAATGCGCAGGAGGTGGCCAGATGCAAAATTCATTACTCAGGGAGAATTCGGTTTACTTTGGCGAGCGCATTTCAAAAACAATAGCAAGATCAATTATCGGTTCGTCCAACGTGGTTCGGGAGTATGTGGATCAGATCCTGACCAGGAAATTCGATGGTTTATGAATAAAGATTTCCGATTGGCACTACTCAGGAATTGGACAACTAATGCCCCCGAACAATTAATTGATTTCACCCGCTACGATATCACAGTTCAGGAGCCAGCCGATCCCGCACCAGGAAAAACCATACGTAATTGGAGTTTAATGAACCGACTCAACCAAAAAGGAACACGGCCTCAGGATACTTCGATAAGCTTTGAACAGTTACTCCCCGAGGAACTTGCACTTATTGAAAAATGGTACCCGGATTTAATAAGAAACCAATCCTCAAATTGACTCAAATAGGAGATGGAATTAGCTTGGATTCTTTGGTTAGCCGATCAAAAAAGAAATATATGAAGAAGGTATTGAAATCTATGTTTTGTTTGCTTGCAGTTGCATTTGCTTTTACAGCGTGTAACAGGCTTGATCAGTCAACTAATTCCAAGCCGAACATACTATTTTTCCTAATTGATGATCAACGCAATGACTTACTATCTTGTGCAGGCCATCCAATCGTTCAGACACCAATGGTTGACCAACTTGCAGCCCAGGGAGTGCGATTTACCAATGCCTTTGTCACCACCTCGATCTGTGCCGCTAGTCGGGCTTCTATTCTAACCGGATTGTACGAAACCACCCACAATTACACCTTCGGTAAGCCCCCCATTAAAAAGTCATTCCTATACGATTCGTATCCCTATTTGCTAAAGCAAGCGGGGTATAATACGGCCTTCGTTGGCAAATTGGGGGTGAAGTTGGAAGAGAGGGATAGCATGCTCCCTGCCATGTTCGATTTTTTGAAACTGTCAAAAGGGAACACGCCAGGCTTCATAGAACTTGCCGATGGAAGTTTACGTCATTCGGCTGAGATCAAGGGTGATCAGGCCATCGAATTCATTAATCAACAGTCACCTGATCAAGCATTTTGTCTCTCTCTGAGTTTCAATGCTGTACATGCTGTTGATGGAAATAAGACCCCTGGGAATGATGGCCATTACCCCTACCCAAAGGCCGTGGCACATTTGTATGAAGATATAGAAATGCCTAAGCCCCTATTATCAGACCCTTCGATCTACGAAAACCACCCTGAATTTCTGAAAAACTCGTTTAACCGAGAACGCTACTTCTGGCGATGGGATACAGAAGAAAAATACCAGACTAATATGCGTGCTTACCTTCGAATGATCAGCGGTTATGATAATGTCATGAAAAGGGTAATCGCTGCACTGAAGAACAAGGGTCTGGATAAGAATACCGTTATTATTTTTTCTGCCGATAATGGCTACTATATGGGCAATCGTGGCTTTGCCGGGAAATGGAGTCATTACGAAGAATCGCTCCGAGTTCCCATGATCATCTATGACCCACGAGCGTCCCAAGAAAGGGCCGGGCAAACCAAAGATAATATGGCCCTGAATATTGACATCCCAGCAACCATTCTAGATCTGGCTGGAATCAAACAGCCAGAAGGATATCAAGGTCGAAGCTTAGTACCAGTATTAGAAAAGGGTGATACTGAAACCTGGCGCAATAGCTTTTTTTGTGAACACCGGATGGGAAATAATAAAATCCCTAAATATGTTGGGATTCGGGGCGAAAGATATGTTTATGCCAATTATTACGAACAAGAACCGCCCTATGAGTATTTACACGACCTAGAAACAGATCCAGATCAATTGGAAAACTTGGTCAACGATGGCAACTATCAAGAGATTCTACGAGAGATGAGAGATCAGTGTGAAAGCACCGAAAATAGATTAAAGGCAACCGCTCAATGATTACTGCTGAACAGCAAGTCTAATATTCAATTATGGATTCCTGCAACAATTATCGTCCAATCCAGAGCCGAAGAGAATTTCTGACTAAATCCGCCATGGGGTTCGGGGCCTTAGGTTTAGCCGCTCTGCTCAATCCAGCAAGTGCCCTGACTGCCTCCCCGCCTCTAGTACCAACCGGACACCCTAGTCTCCCTCACTTTGCTGCCAAAGCCAAAAGAGTAATTTATCTGTTCCAAAGCGGCGCTCCTTCACAAATGGATCTGTTTGATCCAAAGCCCTTACTCAATGAAATGTATGGCGAGGAGTTACCAGACTCTATCCGGCTTGGCCAGCGACTAACCGGAATGACAGCAGGGCAAACTTCTTTTCCGCTGGCCGGTTCGCTATTCAAGTTCAAACAACATGGGCAATCGGGAGCCTGGATGAGTGAACTACTGCCGTATCAATCCAAAATCGTAGATGAATTGTGTTTCATTCATTCTATGCATACGGAAGCGATCAATCATGATCCTGCTGCTACCTTGGTACAGACCGGTTCGCAATTTCCCGGCCGCCCCTCTATCGGATCCTGGGTCAACTACGGTTTAGGTAGTGAAAATGAAAACCTACCAGGATTCATCGTATTGATCACTAAAAATGGAGGAGGTCAGCCCCTCTACTCCCGTCTCTGGGGCAATGGCTTTTTACCTTCCAAACACCAAGGTGTTCGCTTCCTCTCCGGAAAAGATCCGGTACTGTACCTGACCAACCCTGAAGGCATAACACGAGAAGATCGCAAGGCACAACTAGACCTGCTCCGCCAAATGCAGGAAGGACAATTCGAAACCTTCAACGACCCAGAAATAGAAGCCAGGATCGCACAATATGAAATGGCTTTCCGCATGCAGAGTTCCGTACCTGAGATCAGTGATATCTCAGGAGAACCCGATTACATTTATGACCTGTACGGAGAGGACTCTAGAGACCCCGGCACCTATGCCGCCAATTGCTTACTCGCCCGGCGTTTGATTGAAAAAGGGGTAAAATTTGTCCAGTTGTATCATCGCGGCTGGGATCATCATAACAACCTCCCCGGACAACTTCCTCGCTTGTGCAGACAAACTGACCAGGCATCCGCCGCCCTCATTATCGATCTAAAACAACGAGGATTACTGGACGACACCCTGGTCATCTGGGGCGGTGAATTCGGTCGAACCAATTACTCACAGGGTACACTAACCAATACGAACTACGGCCGTGATCACCACCCTAAATGTTTTAGCCTTTGGCTGGCTGGCGCGGGCGTCAAAAAGGGAATGAGCTACGGTAGAACGGATGACTTTAGTTATAATATCGTGGAGAACCCCGTCCATATCCATGACTTCCAGGCTACCCTTATGCATCTCCTAGGCATCGATCACGAACGCTTTACCTATAAATTCCAGGGGCGGCGATATCGACTGACCGATGTACATGGGACGGTGGTAAAGGATATTTTGGCTTGATCTAAATACTGTGGAACAAAAAAAGTTAAAAGCAGCGCGGCAGATATTCGAAGCCTCTCCTGGGCCCCCTCGCTTGTTGGTGTCTGTCTAGCAGCCAGATAGATTTTCACCAACAACACCATGTCACAGGGAAACTTCGAATATCTGCTGCGCCGATAAACATTCCTCGAATGATGAAAGCAAGTAACTGGATCTACGGAATAGTATTTCTACTGTCATTTCTACTTTACAATTGTCAACCAGCACTACCTGAGGAAGTAGAGGCTGCCTATGAAAAGCTGCCGACAAAAGTTGACTTCAACTTCCACATTCGGCCTTTGCTGAGTGATCGATGCTTTAGCTGTCATGGGCCGGATGAAGGCTCTCGCGAGGCTGGCCTACGATTGGATCTGGAAGAGGAAGCCTTCGCTCCTTTACAGGAATCAGGGGGACAAGCTTTCGTAAAAGGAAAGCTGGCAAAGAGTGCCGCTTGGCAACGGATAATTGCTGATGATCCTGCAATTCAAATGCCTCCTCCCGAATCCCATCTTAGTCTTTCTCCCTACGAAAAGGCGCTCATTGCCAGATGGATTGAACAAGGCGCTACCTGGAAGAAACACTGGGCCTTCATTCCTCCGGAAAAGCCGCAGGTGCCAAAGCTGACCAACTATAAAAGTAAGAATGAGATTGACCATTTTATCCGGTCTAAATTGAAGGAGATAGGGCTACAGCCATCTCCAGAGGCAGATAAAGAACGACTCATCCGACGGGTGACCATGGACTTAACCGGCCTCCCCCCTACGATCGCCGAGCTAGACGCTTTTTTAGCCGATGATTCCCCCAAGGCTTATGAAAATCTAGTCGATCGGTTGCTTAGGACAGATGCCTATGCCGAACGAATGGCGATGGAGTGGCTTGACGTAGCGCGTTATGCAGATTCTCATGGCTTGCACGCAGATGGTTTGCGTGAAAACTGGCCGTGGCGAGATTGGGTGATACGTGCCTTTCAAACGAATCTGTCTTACGATGACTTTGTCACTTGGCAGCTAGCTGGCGACTTACTTCCTGATGCAAGTCGGGAACAAAAACTGGCCACTGCTTTTCATCGCAATCACACCGCCAATTCGGAATCGGGTATAGTCAGTGAGGAGTTTCGATTGAATTATGTAGCCGATCGCACCAATACTACGGCCACTGCCTTTATGGGTTTGACCATGGAGTGTGCCACCTGCCATGATCATAAATTTGACCCCATTTCGCAAAAGGAGTATTACCAGATGAGCGCCTTTTTCAATAATGTTCCCGAATTGGGCATGATCGGAAATGATAAAAACTTTGGTCCTTTATTGCTCTTACCCGATCCAGAGACGGAAAGAAAAATTGATAGCCTCACCGGAGAAATACAAAGCCTGGATGAACAGATTGTGAGAAAGCAAGCTGACGTGGAAGCCATCAAAACATACCTTGCAAAGCTTGACCCTGCCAACATTATCGCCCCTAGGCCTGATCGCCACTTCCCTCTAGAAACCATTACCACCAAAAAGGATAAACGAGGAAGAATACAGCAAGTCTTGGATCGGGATCCTACAACTATAGTCACCAATGCCGCAGAACTTGTGGAAGGAAAAATCGGAAAAGCCATTCGGATCGATCGAGACAATGAGCAGATACATTTGGGGAAGGTCAATAACTTCGATTTGGATGAGTCCTTCTCCGCCGGGGCATGGGTTAAGCTCAAAGAGCAAGGTACCTTCCAGACCATTATGGGGAATGTGGGAGACAAGAACACCGGCTGGCGAGGATGGGTATTTTATTTGGATAGTTTGAATCGACCTGCGATGAAAATTGTCCATTCGCTCTCGCACAATTACTTGCATATTACAACCTCCAAGCAAGTTCCCGTAGAAGAATGGAGTAGCCTATTCTTCACCTATGATGGCTCCGCAAAGGCAAAAGGGGTCAAACTCTTCTTGAATGGAGAAGCCTTAGAAACTACCATTCACAAAGATCAACTATATAAGAACATCTTGCCCGTTCGGACAAGAAGCTACCGGCCTGATCATAAGCGAAGAGTAAAAATGGGCATTGCTCATAATTACCTTTTCACGGATACGGATAATGGTGTTTTGGTGGGATCTCTGGATGAAGTAAAAGTCTTCCATAGACATCTCACGGCATTGGAAGTCGCCGCCATATATCGGGAGGAAACCGAGGCACCAAATCTTGAAATCACTTTTGCAGACCAAGCCCTTTCCAATCATTATTTTCATCGAATTGACCCCGAATTTCAGCAGCTCAATGCGCAACTTCAGGCCCTTAGATCCAAACGGTTCGACCTGATCGATCCGGTGCAGGAGGTAATGGTCATGGAAGAAATGTCTCCACCACGTAAAACGCATATCTTAAACCGAGGACTATATACGGATCTGGGAGAAGTGGTACATCCCAGAACACCTGAAGCCCTACCTCCCTTTCCTGAGGAACTACCCAAGAATCGCCTAGGGCTGGCCCAGTGGTTGTTTAGCGATACGCATCCACTAACCGCCAGGGTAGCCGTGAATCGGTACTGGCAGATGTTGTTTGGAAAAGGGATTGTGGATACACCTCATGATTTCGGGATACAAGGCGCCTTGCCCACTCACCCTGAACTTTTGGATTGGCTAGCTGTAGCATTTCGTGAAAGTGGATGGGATGTGCATTTCCTTTTGAAAAAAATGGTTACTTCTGCGACCTATAAGCAATCTGCCGTCGCTACGGAGGAGCACCTGGCTAGAGATGCCAAGAACACCTATCTCGCCAGAGGAAGCAGCTACCGACTGCCTGCCGAAATGATCCGGGACAATGCTTTAGCCGCCAGTGGTCTCCTACATCGAACGATTGGAGGAAAAAGCGTCAAGCCCTACCAACCCAAAGGTTTATGGAGGGATAAAAATGAATTCTCCGGCTATCTAGCCTACTACGTGCCTGATTCCGGCGATAGCCTGTATAGAAGAAGTATGTACACTTTTATTCGCCGGACCTCTCCTCACCCCGCCATGACCGCCTTTGATGCACCTGATCGCTCCATCT
>ENA-UENX01000547-UENX01000547.1-marine-metagenome-genome-assembly--contig:-NODE-547-length-13517-cov-155.865693_pt1 | contig 13517 bp, 7 predicted proteins | sample MGYA00237875_ERZ529327 | MGnify/ENA primary metagenome ERZ529327 (study PRJEB26372, sample SAMN05368347) | marine metagenome | biome: cultured habitat; feature: ocean water; material: water; isolation... | reverse complement strand
CAACAGAAACTGAAAAGGCTAACACTCAATTACCATTAGCTAATACTTCTTTACCTGTTGAAGAAACTCCAACAGAAACTGAAAAGGCTAACACTCAATTACCATTAGCTAATACTTCTTTACCTGTTGAAGAAACTCCAACAGAAACTGAAAAGGCTAACACCCAACTACAAGAAGAGTCACCTCCAAACATTGATGCTCAAATTTATGGTAAAGAATATGTAAACAAAATAATGCAGACTTTATTTCCTTATAAAAATTCTTTGAGTTCTCATCCTGATGATGAAGACTGAAATATATCGTCAATAATTATGTGGAAATATGTAAATTAGAACACTGGGAAACATGAGTTGATATCAAATTGCTTTGACAATTACTTCAAACAAAAACCCAGCTTCTAGGGAGTAAAATTATTATCGCTATCTTTTAAATTAGGAGAAACTGGATTTTGAACAAGATTCTAGAATAAAAAGCTACTCAAACTTGATACTAAATTTGGAGCTACTGAGTTTTTAGCAAATAAATAGAAAATTTCTGTTTGACAAGAACACATTTTTTTTGTAAGAGATAACTTGATTATTATCAAAAAAATATAATATAATCTAAAATTAAGTAGAAACATACCTAAAAAACTTTCTATCTTTCATTCAGGGACTAAAAGTGATTCATAATCTCTAACAATTAACTTATATATCTGAAAACTCTTACTGGTGAGAGTTTAACTGTAACTTTCGGATTTTCTTACCTAGTTTATATTTTTAATTTTGTCTAAAAATTCCTAGGGTAGCCCTAAAGACCATCAGCTAGAATGTTGGAGAGAGTTAGGTGGGTTAATAACTACGCCGGAGTAAAGAGGTAGAAAATAAATATGCAAACCCACAATAACTATAATAAGCTAGAATCTATCGAATCCCCAATTCAGTTTGGAGATGCTGCTCTTGGTTTAGTGACAACTAGGAGTTTTCCGGCCATAGTTGGTACTGCTGATATGATGCTAAAGTCATCTGGTGTAATTTTGGTAGGCTATGAAAAAATTGGTAGTGGATATTGTACGGCGGTAGTTCGTGGTGGTATTGCTGATGTTCGTTTAGCGGTAGAGTCTGGAGCAAAAACTGCTGAAAAGTTTGGACAACTGATTTCTAAGACTGTTATTCCTCGACCTTTGCCTAATTTAGAAGTTGTATTACCTATTGGTAGCCTTTTACTTAAACTATCTCAAGGTAGAGTGTCTGATGAGTTTAGACATAAAGCAGTTGGTCTAATAGAGACTAGAGGTTTTCCGGCAATGGTGGGAGCTTGTGACGCGATGCTCAAATCTGCTGATGTACAGTTGACTGCTTATCAAACTACAGGTGCAGGTTTATGTACTGCTATTGTTCGTGGTTCGGTTTCTAATGTAGCGGTAGCTATAGAAACTGGTATGTACGAAGCAGAAAGAATTGGAGAATTAAATGCTGTAATGGTAATTCCTAGAGCATTAGATGATTTAGAAAAAACATTACCTATAGCTGGTCATCTGATTAAAGAAAAACCTGAACCTTTACGTTTACCAATAGCAGTTAAAGATCAGGAAAAAGAGCTTGTAAGATTACCAGATTTTTCCCAACTTCCTTTACCGATCAAAGAAGAACTTAAGGATAAATAATAGACTTCCAGATGTTGTTTAGAGTCAAAATTTAGAAAAATATAGCGCTTTTAGTTGCTGATAAGGTTTTAGAACTCTTTATCCTACTGATACTATTTTATGTTTAATTAATGCTAGTTTATGTGGAGGTAAATTATCCATAACTCTGGTAGTCAAAAATGTTCAATAAATAATTTAAATGTTTTGTTATTTTGGATCTGACTTCATAACTATATTATCAAATTCTTATTCCTAAGTTTATATAATAACAGAACGCTCAGAAAATGCTGCATATAATATATAATTTTTGCGGTACGTTAAACTTTGGCAAATGAAAGGTATTTGTGTCCCATTCAGCAGAAAATGGTCATACATCCTACTGGAGTTAGACAGTAGCAGATGAAATGTCAACCTGCTTTTGAGCTTCAGCTCAGTAAAACTACCTCTATGTCAAGAGCTGGGGAGAATGTCAAAAGGAAAAAGCTAATACACTATTTTGGATGTGCCAGTCTATCTGAAGATTGAAATTTTCTGGGGGAAAGTCCCCCAGTCTATTGAAAAGGAGCATTGGAAGGAAAGCTAATATCAACAGTTGGATATTTCCATAAATAAAACGTTTCGCTCCCCTTAACAAGCAGGAGGTATTTTATTATGGTTTTGGTAGACACAGGCTCGCCTTAAAACTACCATCAGTTTTTCTTTAACTGAAGAATCTCCCGTTGTTCGGTAAGCAAAACTTTAAAGTATATTAAACAAACTTACCACCGTCTCTACGAGTAACACCAATGACAGAAGGTCTTGGTGGCAGTAAACCATTAAAAAAGCCTCCAGGATTACCTACATACCCTGTGTTACTAGGCCAATTACTTCCACGAGGTACGCTTCGTTGCTGAGTAAAAAGGCTACCATCTAAGTTTAACATCTCGATATTACGACCTAGTTTAACTTCATCTCCAATAGGACAACTTTCACCAGGGTGTTGTACAGCTAATAGCAGAGTTTCATTTACACCACTACGATTTTTGATAAAGTATGGTCCAGTGATTTCACAACGAGGGGGACCATAAGCAAAAGGTATAACCATTCCAGCGTTTTCTCCGACGACAGGAATATAGAATAACCAGTTGTTACCAAATGTTCCTCTCAAGTTACCAACACTTCCTGTTTGAGTGTGGTCAATCTCTTTTATCTCTCCAGCAGCGCCAGTATTGAAACCATTATGACTACTAGTAGACATATCTGTTACGCCCCAAATATTACCCAAAGTATCAATTTCTAGGTTGTCTACATTGGCAAAACCTGGACCATTAACAGCACCATTTTCTCCACTCTGCTCAAACGCTGACCAGGTAAAAGTGGTACTGGTAACATCACTGTTTGTTTCAATGATTCGGTAGATACCACCAAAAGGTTGAGCAGCATTAACATCTGCAGAGTATTTACTCACAACAAAGACTCTGGAATCTGGATATCCATCTCCACCAGGTCCATTATCGGTATAAGCAATAAATACACTACCATCACCAGGGTGAACTTCTAAATCTTCAGGACGAGCAGTAGGAGTGGCACCTACTAAGTTAGCAGCTAAGAAAGCATCAACTAAAATCGCACCTTGGCTGTCGTAGAAATCTGCTAGAGTTTTGCCTTGATAATCAGATAATGCACTTTCATTTGTTAAGTCTACAATGAAATACCCACCATTTTCTTCTCCTCCAGCAATACCAAGACGTTGAGGTAAGCGGATGCGACCATCTCTTTGAGCTTTACCAAAAACATTTAATTCAGCTTCAGCAAGTTCTCTTGGTGATAGAGGGTTAGTACGTGTGGCAGGAATTAATGGAATCCATTGACCAGAACCATCAGGATTTAAGCGTGCAGCATAGAGAGTTCCGCTATTAAATAATCTGCTGTTACTTGGATCGGTAGGATTAGAAACAATACCATCACTCACAAACTTCCATGTGTGACCACCACGACGGTCATCTCCCATATAAGCTGCTAACGGTTTACCTGCTTCTACTCGGAACGCAATATTTTCATGGCGAAAACGACCTAAAGCTGTATGTTTCTTATTTTGGAAACTTGGGTCTGCTGGAGAAACTTCTACCATCCAGCCATACTTTTCACCAACTAAACCAAAAGTAAAACCTATACCCTCTTCCTTATAACCAGTTTGAGTACCATTAGGTGATACAGCTTCGGTAACGCTACCTTGGAAGTTCTCTTCTGCAGTTAGAACTGTTCCCCAGGGAGTTGTACCACCAGAACAGTTGAATGCTGTACCAATGATTTTATTACCCAGTCCATCAGAACTTAGAGGGAATACTTCAACAGCAGCAGGTCCAGTACCAATTAAGAAGTTTTTGTCTCCAGTCTGATAGCTAGCTGTACCCCAAGATGTAACTCTTTGATAGTTATCAGAACGTTCGGAGTTAATTCCTAGTCCAGATAAGAGGTGTATTCGACGATTAGCACTGTCTGCTACAGTAGCATATTGACCGTTACTACCTTTTTTAATTCTGACAATAGAACCACCTTGGTTATAACCAAATTCACCTAAGGTGGAGATACTAGACTGAGATAAATCTAAACCTAGTACAAGTTTGTCTGTTGTGGGGAAACCTTCTAAGTCATCACTACGTGCTAATAATGGTGACATTGGATATGAGACATACTCATGGTTAGTCCATAAGTAACCATCATCAGGATTACCATTAACAGGAATAAAACTTACATAGTCAGCATTATAACCAAAGTACTCTTCAGAGTCAGGGAATACGCGATCGCCCCAACTAACAATTACATACCTTTCATATTCGGGAGGTACTATTACATCATCAAAGTACTGATATGATTGTAGTGCTACATCTACACCTGCTCCTAAAGTTGCTCCTTCTCCACCAGTTCCTAAAGGTACAAAGCTAGAATGTTTTTCATAAGCTTCTAAAGGATGCGCCAGTTTCAGGGGTGTGAAACTCAAACCTTGAGTTTGAGCAAGAGCCACTTCAGAGTTACTACCCAAAAAATTTTCAATTTTTGGTGATAGTGCTGTAGCAGCTGCGCTACATCCGAAGAACATTAACAGTTTTCTGCGAGTTAGCCTGGACATAAAAAAAATTTCTAATTTCTCTCTCTGATCCGAGTGGTAGATATAGACTTGAGATATATTACTAACAGCTACTAGCTGTATTTTTGACCTCTTATTTGATGTCTATTTAATATCACCTCAGATAGTTTAGCTCATAAATATTGATTATTAGTTTAAAACTGGTTTAAATTTCGTTTAAGCTTTGGTTAAAATTTGAATTAATTGTTAGTTAATTGAGCAGGATTTGCGCCAAGACAATATTAATATAGTGCATGAAAAATTCGGAGATATTCACTATATTTTTGTGTGATACGGCTGAGGAAAAACTCTGCGAACCCTTAACCATTTTTATTAAAAACACTTTAAAAAATACTTTAGTTATTCAAGTTAAAATTTGCTTTCTTTTAATTTAAGAATATTTCAATCCTGAGGTCAGACCCAGATGATAATAATTCAAGACCCATCCTGATCAATACTTTTTCCTATTGTTACAGTAATTTTTTTCATAATTTCCACACGCTCCATAGCAAAATTCATAAGATTTTTTTTGAGCTATTCCCAAACGAAACTGACCACATTATAGACCTGTTAATTGTTTAATTGCTTAATTTCTAAATTGATATCTTCTATTTTACATTTAGTTTTAGATTCAAATCTATATTATCAGCGTGATGATTGATTGAGCTTATTAGTAAAAAGATATTCTGCTGAAGTTGGAAGAAACACTATTACCAAAATATTTTTACTTTTTTATCTCGTGGAAAGCCTTGAATTTTAATTATTTTTCCTCATAATTTTGAGTTTCACCTCCTCGTTAAATCTTGAATAAGCTTGTATTTTTCTACACTACTTGTATTATTAACAAGCAGGGTTAATTTTTAAATAAAAATAGTAAACCGTTCCTAAATTATCTGTTAAAACTATTAATCTTTGTATTGTATCCAAACTTGACATCAATAGATTTTTAAATAATGTTATTGTTGATAGAATTGATTATGATTTTTTTTTACATGATCTATTTTCGTTTTTTGTCAGTATCTGTCTCATAAATTATATAATCTATAATTGTTAAGTTTGAAGATTAAAATATATAGAATTAACTATTTCTATGTCACGAGCTTTGTAGCTGAATTTTCTGAATGTTTATTACCACTATATTGTCGTCGCATATTTTAAATTTTATGCACATTTTTTGTTTTATTACTGTGTCATCAAATATTAAATATCCTGTTGTCGATAGGCATATTTTTTTTTACATTTTTTATCGGAATTATCAATTTAAACACTCTGTTATTCAATAAGAATTTATTTTATCGGAACTAATATTTTCGATTTGCTAAGTTTTTGATTATACAATACCTATAATATTTGAGTAAATATTGATAAGTGAAAACATAATTAAAATCCATATTTTTAACAGTAATATAATTATGTCATGATGATCTAATGATTATTATTAAACTAATTGAAAAATTTGTAATTTAATTTTAGATATTTTGTGATTTTTTTGTTCCCAAATAATATATATTCAAAGTAATATTTATCCGAAAATATAACGAATTATAGTATTGATAATTCAATATAAAAGTACCCTGTACATATTGTGTATGCGTAATTCCTGTTGATTATAATAAAAATATCTGATTCTAGAGAGAGCTCTACATTTAGTCCCTAGATAGGAGAATGGTAAACCTAAACTTTTCTCCTAAAAAAATAACGAAAGCATTATCTGGAAAACTGATAGTATTTTCTGTTGTAGTTACTTATATTAAGACACAAATTCTCTAACACTTAAGTGGAGAATGATTTGATCTATTTATATTTGCACCTAACAGCAATCCCTAAATTAATATCTTACACTTATATATAAGTACAAATTTTAGAGGCTAGCTCTAGTTCTAATATTTATTCCTAAAAATTTTGAGTTTTACTTATAACTAAATAATTAATATAAAGTTCACTCCAATAATGTAAGTTATCAACTAAGTCAAATTTTTACCTACTTAGCTAATAGTTCAATACTTACTAATCATCTATTATTCTTGGGTCATCTTCATCAGTAGGAAATCTGGGAGAAGTAGATGAAGGTCTTTGTCTAGGGGATTTATTTTGAGGTTGAGGAGCTTTTGGTTGAGAATTAGGTAATGGGGGAGGTGGAGCAGGAATTTGAGGAGAAGGATTGGGAAGTTGAGGTTGTCCTTCAGAAATATCACTCTCATCCTCAAACTTTAATAGCAATTTAGCATCGGCAAAATATCTAGTAAAATTATCAATATTAGGATTATTTTGCCATTCCGCACGAGAGACAGTAGAACGGATCACAGGTACTATTTGACCTTTACGTTCTCCTAATATAGTAATAGTAAAACTAGTGATTTCTGGATTATTGTCAAATTCTTGATTAATAGTCTTTTTAGCTAAATCTTCTGCGTTTTTTACCAAAATATTATAATAGTTATTTTCGTTAGAATCTATCGAAAGAGTAATATTTTTTGCAGATGCTAAGACCATAATTGTGCTTATTAAAAGATTAGCTAATGTGAATATTATGGTCGATAAAATACGAGAATATAAATTCATTGACCTATAGTTAAATTTGGCAGCATACATATAAATTGACATCATACTTTAGCCAATACCAATAATAATTACAATCAAATTCAACCCAAGTTGAATTTAGAATAGCATGAAATTTTTCAACTTTATTTGATAACTTTGACTAAGGGATTACCTATTAGAAATTTCCTAAAATACATCGATCGTAAATGTACAACTTGCTATACTGAATTTTAGGAAGTATGAAGTGATTTTACCTTCAATAGGGCATCAAATAGTAGCTAAGGAGACAGATAAAACCATTTATGTAGAAAGGTTGAATAACACAATGGTAAAACCTGTCGAAAATAGGGTGTGAAAAACCTTATCATTTTCGCACAAATTAAGTAATCACATAAGCAATTACATTGGAACCATATAGAACTTAATGCACCACTATAATACTATAATTTGTACTTGAGCATTATGCAAGAATCGACCAAGGGTTTTTCAACACCTTATACCTCAAACTTTTACCCTTCTAACTTCTTACTAATTAATTGATTTGTCATCTTTGGATCAGCACGACCTTGTGTTTTTTTCATCACTTGCCCAACAAAGAAACCTTTGAGTTTTGTTTTACCGCCGCGATATTTTGCTAACTCTTCCGGATGTGCTGCTAAAACTTCATCTATAATTGCTTCTATTGCCTTAATATCTGAAATTTGAATCAAGCCTTTTTTCTCTACTAATTCCTTGGGCGACCCACCTTTAGATAATAACTCTGGCAGTATATCCTTAGCAATTTTACCACTGATAGTACCATCATCAATAATTGTGACTAGCTCGGCCAAATTATCAGGTTTTAGAGTAATATCATTAATACTAATTTTTTCATTTTTCAAAAAAGCCGTAATATCTCCCATTACCCAGTTAGCTACTTGTTTAGAGTTTCCACCTGCTGCAACTGCCGCTTCAAAATATTTTGCCACATTAAAGTCGTCAGTCAGAACACGAGTATCATAAGCAGATAAACCTAACTTACTTTCATAAAGGTAACGTTTTTGTGCAGGTAATTCTGGTAATTCAGCTTTCCAAGTATCTAGCTGCTGAGTTGAGACTTCAATAGGTGGAATGTCAGGTTCTGGAAAATAACGATAGTCACTAGAGCCCTCTTTAGTCCTCATGCTAACAGTACATTGAGAGGCCTCTTCCCAGAGTCGAGTTTCTTGAATAATTTTCTCCCCTGTTTCAATAGCTTCAGTTTGCCGCTCAATTTCATATTCGATCGCTCGTTGTATGGCGCTGAAGGAGTTCATGTTTTTAATTTCTACCTTTGTGCCAAATTCTTTTTGGCCAACAGGTCGCACAGAAACATTTACATCACATCGCAAGGAACCTTCCTGCATATTTCCATCACTAACTCCAAGATAGCGAACAATTCGCCTTAATTCTTGAGCATATTCGGCAGCTTCTATTCCAGAACGGATATCCGGTTCTGATACAATTTCTATTAATGGTACACCAGCACGGTTGTAATCTACCATTGAATAAGTCGAACCAGATAAGCGATCGCTACCTCCGTGGACTAACTTACCTGCATCTTCCTCCATATGCAGTCTAGTAATACCAATTTTTTTACGAGTTGCATTACCATCCTCTTCTACTATTTCTATTTCTAACCAACCATGTTCAGCGATCGGCAAATCATACTGAGAAATTTGATAGTTTTTAGGTAAGTCTGGATAGAAATATTGTTTCCGGTCAAATTTACTGTAGAGTGCAATTTCACAATTTAGGGCCAACCCTGCTTTGACAGCATATTCTAAAACTTTTTCATTAAGTACAGGTAATACTCCTGGCATTCCCATACATATTGGGTCAATGTTGGTATTAGGCGTGGCACCAAATTCTGTGGAGGAATTAGAGAAAATTTTAGTTTGGGTACTAAGCTGACAATGGGTTTCTAGGCCAATAATGGCTTCATACTTTGTTTTAACTGGTACAGTGGTGGTCATATTAAAATAAGTCGAAAAAGTATTACATCTGATCTTATACCCAAAATTAGTCAGAAATGTCTATTGTGCATTTAACAAAAAAGGTAGTATTCTTTTTCTAGAAAGTCAAGTTATAGAGGAATGATACTATGGTTTTAACAGAGTCTACAATGCTAAAATTGGGAACTATAGCACCAAATTTTGAGCTGCCAGATGTGGTCTCCGGGAATATAATTTCCCCATCAACATTTAAGGGGAAAAAAGCATTATTAGTAATGTTTATTTGTCGTCATTGCCCATTTGTAAAACACATTCAATTAGAGTTGGCTAAAATTGGCAAAGATTATGTTCCAAAAGATGTGGGAATTGTCGCTATTAGTTCCAATAATATTGAAAGTCATCCTGATGATGCTCCAGATAAACTAAAAGAAATGGCATCAGAATTAGAGTTTAATTTTCCCTATTGTTTTGATGAAACTCAGGAGGTTGCAAAGTCTTATATTGCTGCTTGTACTCCTGACTTTTTCTTATTTGATGTTGATTATAAATTAGTATATAGAGGGCAATTAGATGATAGTCGTCCTAGTAATGAAAAACCTGTAACTGGAAGTGATTTACGAGCAGCTTTAGATACAGTTTTAGCAGGAAAAAATATAGAGGAAGAACAAAAGCCTAGTGTAGGTTGTAATATTAAATGGAAAGCAGGAAATGAGCCTTCTTATTTTGGTTAGAGGTGAAAAAAGATGTGATATTAACAGATGATTTTATGTATTTGCTTTACTCAGAGAAGTCTGACAGAATACTAACCTTATTCTTCGTGCAGAATCAAGTATTTATCAGTTTTTAGCCTTTCATAAATTATACTTCTCTAAACAAGTTTGATTTTATTGCCTGAATAGTTAAGATTTTGCAATTAATTAAATAAATCAATGGTTGGGAAAGGATATATTGTCCTTTTTCAAACCTTTGATATAGTTTCATTTATAACTAATTTTTAATAAACTTATTTTTATCGATTATCTAATAATTTTAAAGCAAAAACAATCTGCGCAATAGTTTTTATGAGAAAAAGAAGGATTTAATATTATCATTCATGGAGTTGAGGTAAATAGCTGCAATATCTACAAAAGTAAAGTATTGAAAAAAGTATTAGGAGCAAAAATTTATCGGAATGAACTTAATGAACAATGGTGAGTTTGGTTAATTGATGAAGCACATAAATAAGGGATTCAAAGTTCATGGGTATTATGATAAAGGTATTAAAATAGATAAAAATACTCTAATTTTTGACTTAGCGATCGCCAAAAATTATATATTTTCTGCAGTGGATAAAACATATAGTGAAATTGATCATTATGTCTGAGATTTAGAAATGGAATAAGTTTCTAATTTTTTTTAGTAAAATTTTAGTTGAATTTGCCAAAAAATCTCCAAATATAGATGTAGTTAAATGAGATTTAGCTCTGAGATTTAATTTCGGTTCACTAGGAAAAGTAGACCGAAAAGCTAACTTAAAAAATTTTATCCAAGGAATTAGAAAAGAAATGAAAGAAGCTAACAATTCAGTGAATATAGGGTAGAATGGAGTTAAGAAAAAAGAGCAGGATAGAAAGACACTACCATAATTTAATCAGAAAAAAATTACATCAATAGAAGAATTAAAATTACAACATGGGTAGAAAGTAAATAAAGATTAGATATATGGATAAAAGTAGGTGACTATTTAAATTTAAATTGATTTATACTTATAGATAATCACAAAAGGGAAGCAAACTATGAATCAAAAGTTAAAAAAGAAGTGATTAAATTTATCGGGATTTTTCAGTAGAGATTATTAACTATAAGCATACATATTTTAGTGTTGCATCAGTAGTGGCATAGTTTTATGTTGCATAAATATTTTTTGTGAAAACATCAATAAAAAAAATAGTATTAGTAAGAGATAATTCACCGATATATCAAAATAGTTTATTTTGGTAAAAATAAAAATAATGCTTATAAAAAAATTGATTATTTTTGTAATTGCCAACATATTATCCTCAAATAAATATTATAAAAATATAATAGTATTTTATCAGATATAAATGGTTACAAATAGAAACTTATAAAAGTTATGGGAGTTGAGTAAATGCAGTCAAAAATATTTTGAATTAATTTGGCAGAAAATATACAATTAATTTTGTATAACCATTTAAGTAGATCGGTGTTAAAATTTGTCGCTATTTAACAAAATGTAAATTTATCTCAAGTAAACTGTGTGGAAGAACTTAGAGTCAGTAAACGAATCTTAATATAACTAAGTTTTTTCACACCTACCTAAGACGGTAAAAAAAAGAACGTTCAGTATTTCAAGTCTTCCTCTTATAAAAAGTTAAAATAAAAATTATACTAATAACTTCAATAATGGGGATATTGGCAACTCCAGCACCAAATTTTTAGTTGCCAGATATATTTTTTAAGGGGAGTAAAAAAGAAAACTTAGTATTTTAAAGAAAACTTAGTATTTTTAAGTATTCTATTTGAGTAGATAACTATTTCCCTACCAGAGATGAAAAGTGAAGCTCCGACCTAAAAAGTTAACTGATAACCCATAATGGAAAAAGGATAGTTAAGATAAAATTAACAATAAAGGGAATTTTGAGGAAAATAAAAATGGCTGTAAAATTAAAACGACCAATTTTAGTAGGGGGAATAGGTTTATCTCTACTGTTATGGCTACTCTCAGAGGTCCAAAATTTTATAACAGACAATAGTGAACCTACTATTTTAGGAATTATAGTAGTCAGTCTGGGGGTTTGGTTATTAAAAAGACCAAAATATCTACCTTCCCATAAACCAAGTATAATCGTATCACCTACAAAACAAGCAGCAGAAGAGGCGATCGGTTTATTATCTATTACTATAGATAAGGTTTCTATGACAGTAGAAGGTATTAATAACTCTGAAAAAATAAGTAATGATATTACTCAACTACATCAGCAAGTAAAAATTATTACTCAGGAATTAGAAAGGCAAGAATTAAGTATAGTTATTACAGGCAATAAAGGAGTTGGCAAAACTACTTTTACTGAAATATTAAAGTCTCAATGGAACTCTAAAAAATCACCAAAAATAAAAGTTGTTGATATAACTTGGGAGCCAGAATGGGCAACAAACAATGAATATGCTAAAGTTAATCCTCTATCGCCTTACGATTTGATATTATTTTTGACTACAGGTGACTTAATAGATTCAGAATTTCAAGCTTTATCAAAACTAACAACTCTTGGTCAACGTTTTATCTTAATTTGGAATAAACAAGACTTATATTTACCAGACCAAAAACCACAAGTCATCCAAAAAATTAAAGAGACATTATCTACTATTAACTCAGAGAAAAATTTAGTAGGAATTTCTGTAAAACCTAACCCTATTAAAGTGCGAAAATATCAGCAAGATGGCACTATTCAAGAATCTATAGAACAACCATTACCAGAAATATCTCAATTAACAGAAAAACTAAACCAACTATTAGAGGAAGAAAGAGAAAAGTTAGTCTGGGCAACTACTATAAGAAAAGCGGAAATATTTAGATTAGAAGCTCAAAATATTTTAAATAAAATCAGAAAAGAACGAGCGCTTCCTGTCATTGAAAAATATCAATGGATAGCTGCTGCTACAGCATTTGCTAATCCAGTTCCAGCTTTAGACTTATTAGCAACAGCAGCTATAAATACTCAATTAGTAGTAGACTTAAGTGCTATATATGAGCAAAAATTTTCTATAGAAAAAGGTAAACAAGTAGCAGGTACTATGGCAGAGTTAATGTTAAAACTAGGACTAGTAGAACTATCTACCAAAACATTAACTACTCTACTTAAAAGTAACAGTTTAACTTTTGTTGCTGGTGGTGCATTTCAAGCAGTAAGTGCTGCTTATTTGACAAGAGTAGCAGGTATGAGTTTAGTAGAATATTTGACTACTCAAGCAGATACTAATTCCGTGAATATTGATCAATTAGGAACAATTATTCAAGGTGTATTTAGTAAAACCCAAGAAAATAATTTCTTGAAGTCTTTTGTTACTCAGGTAATGAGTCATATTTTGCCACAGGGAAAACAATTAGAATTTGTCTCATCTCCGGCGCAATAAAGCAGTTCAAACTTGCCTTGGCTCCGACCAAATAATGTGGCAATAGATGATAATTACCTCTAGTAAATAATTAAGTATACTGGTAATTTTTTAGTAGCGACTCTTATCGCAGAAGACTAAGATATATATACTGAGCAAAATA
>ENA-UENX01000546-UENX01000546.1-marine-metagenome-genome-assembly--contig:-NODE-546-length-13563-cov-151.234294_pt1 | contig 13563 bp, 11 predicted proteins | sample MGYA00237875_ERZ529327 | MGnify/ENA primary metagenome ERZ529327 (study PRJEB26372, sample SAMN05368347) | marine metagenome | biome: cultured habitat; feature: ocean water; material: water; isolation... | reverse complement strand
GCATTGCAACTAGGACAACGACAGTTACGAGAACTAACAGGCAAAGAACTCAAGAAGAAATATAAAAAGGAATTAGAAAAAGCATTAGGGGAGAAGTTAGAAGTCACATCTAAGCAACTTCAGGAAATAGAACCCAGACGTGATAGTTATACCAAAAGTTCCGTGGAATATCAGGAGTTAGAGGAGGAGCGGGAAAAACTTGTAGCTATTTATGAGCGTATTTTTAATACTAAGAATAAGTACCTGAAAGCAGCTTGTAAAAAACAACACCCCTTTGAGCATCCAGCGTATTGGAGTGGGTTTATTTGTGCAGGGTTGAGTTAGTCAGTGTGTTAGGTCTTAGGTTTTAGGTTTTAGGTTTTAGTCGTAAGTTTAGACAAAGAAGTCTTAATTAGCCATGCAGATCAAGACTTCTTTGTCTTATTTAGTAAGTGAACCTATTAACTTGTAGCACCTTCTATGTATTCCGCAATGAAAGCTTTTACTTTAGGTAGCTCTTCTAGCAATAGTTCTTTTATAGGGTGGAATTCGGTGCCATCATAATATTTAGAGACAGTACCAGGTCCTTCCGGGGTCTTACCATGGTCAGCTTGGAGAGATTTACGCCACAACTCTGCATGTCCTTGCCATTCATCAACATCCACTAATTCAGGCGCATTAAACCACAGATTCCAGGTAAGGATATTACCATTTTTAAGCATATTTCCAGATGCTAAATTGAAGATATCCAAGATGAACCGATTAAATCGGTCAACTTCTTCCTGGCCAGTTTCTATGAGCTCTCCAATTTGCACTTCAATATGACCCAAAGCCCATGCTATCCCTTCGTGTTTGGCAAATTCAGGAATTGGGAATCTGGTACTTGATCCTTGAGCAATTTTGAATGTTGGTTGACCGGGATCATTAGGTACATGTGTTTTTACTTGAATCGCATTATCTTTGTTGAGTGGGAAACTCAAGTTCTTGCGTTCAAAATAACCTTTTAATCTTTGTACAAAACTATTATCTTTACCACTTGGACCAAACCAAATTTTCCCAACAACCCCCATGTCTGCAGCCAACTCCCTAGTCTCCTCATTAACCCATCCTCTATTTCCAGTCACGGTCACCTCAACATTAAAAGAGCCAAGTGTAGGAGAAGAATATCCTTGTTGTGGGCATATAATAGAATAAATTCTTCCATCATTGGTATATCCTAATCTAGAAATATCAGGAGCAAACATCCGATAACAACGTTTTCCATCCTCTTGATCTGGTTCAGTTTTCCAACTAAACTCAGGCCAAAGAATTTTTTGCCCGCGCTCAAGTTTTCCAATGTTGTCCATGTTATCTAGAATAGGCAAAGAACTAAGATCAGGACTTGGATAAGCAAAAGCTGGGTTAGATTGCTCAAATCCTCCAACCCATCCATCCACGGCAACTTCTTTGACTTCTTCGCGCAATAGATCCCCAGACAAATCCACTTCTAGATTGATAGCCGGAGTGCTTTCAGAAGCATTCTTAATAACATTATTCTCTGTATTCAGCAATTCATGTCCTGCATCCTTAACAATAAAATACAAATCCGGATTTCTATCCAATACTTTAAAGAATCTAAATTGAGAGGCATCAAAACTAAGCTTGAATACACCCTCTTTGTCAGTGACAGCAATTCCCAGGAAATCATCCAATCCTGGATCTTTGTCATAAACGAATACACGGAGATCGACAACTCCCTTTTTCGTCTTTTTGTCTATAATTTTCCCTTCTACCATGTAAGTAGTAGAAATACTAGTAGAAATGGTAATAGCTTTGTTCATAGATGTTAATCGGTATTGATAAAAAAATTAGCCTACTCTATTAAACTTCTTCAACTTGAACTTTTCTGAATCAGAACAAGTAGTAAAAAATTTTAACTTCATCAGGAAAATACAATAATAAGCATTAAACATCAAAAATATTAAGATTTATTTCATACTTTATAAAATTAAGTCAATGACTCATCCCGGAGGGCAGGAATCTAACCTACATAATTGCCCTTAGTTATCCCTAGTTTTTAGGACGGGCCAACTTACTTATGAGCTCGTTGAGCCAAACAAACCGAATTCATTTTACCCAACCTACAAATTCGACAAATTCAGATTATTATTTATTGCCGTACAATTTTGAGCTTCAACAATAACTTTCATTGGATAATAATCAGCAATTAACTTATTTGCCTCCTCCATAACTTTAACATCTGGAACAAAAGTTGACTTCTCCACAAATTCCTCAAAATTAATTAGAGTTTTAATACGTCGATAAGATTGAAATGCCACAGTGGGAAAAAAAGAAAATTTCCCGGGCAAAACACACAAATAATTACTATTAGGATTTGACTCTATCCAATAACTATAACGCCGTTTTTGTTCTTCCTGACTAATAAACTCTGTTTTGACACACTCATAACTAAAGAGATTTCGACTGTAAAGTTGATCTTTACCAAAATATTGTTCTGCAGAATCCAAAATTGGCTCAATATCTACTTCAAATTCTTCATTTATCAGGTCATCATTAGTATAACTTGAATCAGCTAAAAGAGAATAAACAAACTTTTCCGCCCCTATCTCACAATTATGCACAAAATGATTAAAATGAAACTTTTTCTTAGTAGACATCCGCACAAAATTAGTATCACTTAAAGCAGGTTGAGCTACCACCATAGCACTACGACTACGTTTAAGCTTTGCCCGTATTTGTAAATCAGATAAAAACGATTCAAAACCCTTTCCCACAGTAAAAACAAATAATTTTGCTTTTAAACGTTTAGAAAAACCATTTTCTCTGTGGCATAAAATACTTTTAATTTTAACTTTACCATAGCTATCTATGAGCAATTTATCAACAGTAACCCCGGTCTCAAATGTCACCCCTCGCTCCATAGCACTAGCCACTAAAGTTGTCATTATCCCAGTAGTATTCATGGAACAATCCAAAGTTTTAATAACTTCATAATTAGACTTTTTTAGACCATAATAATGATCAAACCTACGACAAAGATTATCTATACTTTCTGTTGAAGAGCGCAAAGAACAATTTAATCCTTCATAACCTTCAATTTGACCATAAATTGGTGCTAAACAACAGCCATTTTGAAGCCAATTATGTTGTTGACCATAAGCATTTTCTAATCTTCCTAAAACTCGGTTACGCTGAATTTCTAAATATACTGAGTCGCTTTTGAGACCAGAGAGACTAATTTCCGGAGAATTTTTGTTAGGATGAATTAAATATACAGGTCTATCATAAAACCAACCCTTAGAATTAGGGATAACTGCGGGAGTAAAAAAATTAGGTTTTGTTTCTGTGATATCAATATTACATTGTTCTGAAAAATAGGAACTATATAAATTGATTAAATCTTCTAGACTATTCACACAATTAATAAAAGTTTGAGCATCATCATGTCCTGAATAAAGTGCCCCAGTATGAAACCAACCTTCTAATTTACCCGAAGCAAATGTTCCTAATTGTGGGGCACTATCTAATACCTTGATGGAAAGACGACTATGACGAGCCAGAAATTCGGCAATAGAAATTCCAGCAATTCCACCACCGATGATAACTACATCGACATATTCAATTTGAGAAGCTTGGATTTTTGTCATTAATTGTGGATAGGAACTAGAGATTAACTTATAACTCACCCAGTCCTCTAACTCTTTTCCTGAGAGGGAATAGGGGTAGTTAGGATGACTATGAACACAGGGGAAGAATATTACCTCACCTCAAAACTGCGGTTAGGTTTTACTCAGGTAAATAATCCTGTATTATTGCGTCAGCCAAACATTGAGAGTACTTCAACTAAAGCTTTTCCCACTCGTTCAGCATCTTCTTCTGTCATACCAGAAGTTAAAGGCGGGCAAATATGATTCGGACACCAACGTTCGGCGTAAGGAAAACTCTGACCTTCACAAATACCTTGAAAAACTGGTTGCTGATGACAAGGTATTTCATAAACTGTTCCACCTAAATATATTTCTTTCTCTGCCATAGCCTTTTTTACCTCTTGAGGGTTTTTTCCTTCTGGTAAATGAACAATTAATTTATAATTACTAGCTACATCCATTTTTTCTGTAGACACAAAAGATATACCAGCTTCTTTTAAAGGTGCTGTAATTAACTCATAAGCTTGCTGCCGTTTTTGCAACATTTCTGGTAACTTTGCTAAATGGATCCTACCTAGGAGAGCATTCATTTCCGTGATCCGCGTACTATTCCCAAAATCTGTATGTAAACCACCAAAATTCATTCCTTGCTTTCCTTGGTTTCTGAGCGATCGCGCGATATAATCTTCCTCCTCATTATTGAGAGTTATCATTCCTCCTTCACAGGTTGTCATAACTTTGGTCGGGAAAAATGAAAAAGCAGCACCGTCTCCCAAATTCCCAGCATTGACACCATTTATTTTGCTACCATGAGCATGGGCAGTATCTTCAAGAACAAACAACCCTTGCTGATGACAATATTCTACTATTTGGGGAAACTCAGGAGAAATTACACCTCCAATATGAACCCACAATACACCAGAAATTTTCTCTGAAAGATTTTTACCTTTTTCTACTGCCTCTTTTACCATTTCTAAGGAAGGTGCAAATGTTTTTTCATCCATATCCAAGTATTGCACCTTTCCTTGAGCCCGAATTACCGACGCAATAGTGGCAAAGTTAGTATTGGTAGGAACTAAAACAGTTGTTCCCTCTACTTTTTTTAAGCGTAAGATAATTTCTAGTCCAGAAGAACCACTATTCACAGCGATCGCGTACTTTGTCCCTACATACTCAGCAAATGCTTTTTCAAATTCTGTAGTATGTTTCCCCAAAATCAGTTGCCCAGACTTTAAAATTTTCTCTGATTCTAATAAGAAATATTGAATTTCATTATTTGAAATATCAAAATAAAATGGCTTAATTTGTTGATTTACTTTCATAATCTTTATTTAATATTGAATATTTATTAATATCCCGAATTAAAAAAATCGAAATATTTAACACGAAGTTTAACATTTTAAGTAACTAATTTTAAGTAACCACCGTAAATCATAACCCAATTTTGTACTACCCAAGTCATCTCAAGATATGATATAAATTGAGAAATAAATGATTTGTAAAAATCACTCATAACAATTTTTTTATTTAAGCAATAACAAAAGTATACTATAAAAGCTTGAAGTATTAATTAAAATACACTTTTGATCATAATTATTAATATTATATTAGATCAATTTCATTAAGTTAGGTAAAACTTGTAGATATTACTTATAAACTTGATAACTCATGTCTGAAGTTATGTGTAGCTTAACCTTAGTAAATTGCTCTTAAGCACCTACACAAAATTATTTGCACAAAAAATATTTACACAGTAAAGAGTTCTGTTTTACTGAATGTGTAATTTATTATGTTCATCTTTATTTATATAAGATATTTAAGAGAAAGAAACTGAACATATTTCAATTTCTCTTCTATTTCCTAATTCCCTACTCCTTTGCTGACGGGAACCATTTTTCCATGATCGACCAATTTGTATTTAACACCCCTCCATACCACTGTACGCTTAGTCAACGCCAAAAACCAAAATATTAAACCGAAAGTGTCACGTAAAGGTAATAAGTAAAGACTTTGAAAACCTTCTACATCTTTCAACTCTTTTAAAGTTATCCCAGCGCTGAAAAGTCGTAAAGCCAAAGTAAACCCTAATACTCCTAATCCGAGTAAATCCCCCATTCTCACTATAGCGAACAAAATAGCAAAAGGTACTGCCCGGATTAATATAGTTGCAATAAAAGGCCAGGGACGTGCCAAATATGTATTCTGATCCCAATAGACTTGATGAGTCCACCACTCTTGCCAATTCTTTAAGTCTACAGTCACATCAATAGTATATGGCAAAAGCACCATTTTTTTTCCAGAAGTCCATACCCTCCGTCCTAATTCATAATCTTCTACAAGATAATCTGCCAGACTCTCAAGGCCACCCAGTTCTTGTAATGTGCTGCGACTTATAGCGATCGAGGGTCCCAAACAAGCATTGGATGCTCCCGTGACTGCTGCGAATATAACACTAGGAATAAAGTCAGCATTTATTGTTAACAATTCCATCTTCTCAAACCATCTATAAGCACTTTTGACTTTAAAGAGAGTGCAGACAGCTCCCACATTAGGATTTGATAAAGGAGATATGATATTTTTGATATAGTCAGGTTTAAGATTAGTATCACTATCGCTAATAATAATAATCTGATGACGTGCTTGTGCTATTGCACCAAGTAAGTTATTAACCTTGCCATTAGCTCCTGCTTGTTTATTGTCAATAACAACGGAAATTTTCTGGTTGTCTACTTCTGCTTGAAGCTCGTCAAGAATAGGGAGAGCTGAATCTTGAGGGTCTTGAATAGAATAAATTACTTGATACTCTGGCCAATCTTGAATAGTAATAGTATGCAGATTTGACTTCAGGTTTTTTTCGATCCCCCGTATTGGTTTAAGTACAGTTACAGGAGGCTGAAATTTTTCTGTGGCATTTATTTCTGTAGTGGTTTTTCTGAAAAAATTTCTAATTGTCCAGACACTTAAGATTAAATATATACACCCACTAATGATGGGTATGAGGCAAATTATTTGAAGTATTTCTACAAGGGTTGGCATTAATTGATTTTGGCTTTAATTTTTTCCATTTAAGTATAGTTATATAGTGCTGAATTAGCAATTGGATTTAATTTTTAGTGTTGTTGAAAAGGTTATAAGAATAAAGACTTAGTCATCTTAAGTATTTGTGGTTTAAGAATTTAGTAATTGCCAACTAATATAAATTATGCCCACTCATTAGCAACACCTAATTTTTCAATAAGGGTGAGCGATCGCTGCGGGCTAAAACATGAAATTAGTTTTCAGTCTCTCTACTTCAGAGCAATTCGGAAAACTGTAAATATAAAAGAATAAAAATCATTAATATGAAGTCAGTTTTTAGTATCTCAATTTCAGAGCAATTCAGGAAACTGTAAATATAAAAGAATAAAAATTCTTATATCTAAGAGAATTTGATTACCCTATATTGGGGTTTAAAGTTAATAAAAAATAAGGAAAAATACTTGATTAACTTGATTAAATTTACCACTTGTTTACATAAGACTATGATTAAAGATTTTGGCAATTATTAGAATACTATACTGAGAGGTTACTTAATTTTTCAGAAAATCCTGATATATGATCAGTTTAAGTTTTCCTCAACTTTCAAGAAGTAACAAGAAATTACTAAATTAATATTTGCTAACTTGATATTTTCCCAGTTAGGTCAGGAAAAAATGCCGAAAATTTAACATCTATAACTGTTACCAAAGTATCTATTACCACTTCCCTTCTGTCACTCTTAAACTTTTTTAGCAAGCCTGATTTTATTACTATTTTTATTTATCTTCAGATGATCAGGTTATCCAATAAAAATGGGAAAAAAATAGATAAGATTAGGTTTAATATTTAAAACCTTCCTTTACCAGAAAATACTACTACCAAAAATGTCAATAATTGCACCAAAACAATACTAGGACCTGAAGGCAAATTTAAAGTACCAGACAATACCATTCCTATCACCCCACTCATAGAACCAATGAGTGCAGAAACTCCTAAAAAAGGTACAAATTGATGACAAATTAATTTTGCTGTAGCTGCTGGAATTACCAAAAAAGCATTGACCAATAAAATACCAACTGCTCTAATTGTGAGAGCGATCGCCAAGGACAAAATAATTATAAATATATATTGATATCTCTCTACAGGAATTCCTTGAACTTGTGCTAATTCAGGGTTCAAAGTTAACAATATTTGTTTTTGTAAAGTTACTCCTAACCAACTCAAAGATACAACCAATAAAATCACCACAAAAGCTAAATCTAAATTGCTAATTGCTAGAATATCACCAAACAATATAGATAATAAATTACCACGATATCCAGGTACAAAATTAAACCCAATTGTACCCAATGCAACTGAACTTGCAATCACAATACTTAAAATAGTATCTCCGCCCAAATTAGTTTTTTGAATTAAATAATTTATCCCTAATCCAAATAATAGTAAAAAACCAATTAAAACCATCATTGTAGGTAACTGCAATAAAGCACCTATCACCACTGCTAAAAAGGCGGTATGACCTAAAGCATTTCCAAATAAAGATAACTGGCGTAAAATCACAAACCCACCGAGAAGACCTCCTAAAATTCCTAAAAGAATACCACCAATAATTGCTCGTTGCATAAAAGGCAAACTAAATAAACTTATCAATTCTGAAAAATTCATATTTATCAATTAATATAAAGCTGGTTTAGTATAAGTAATAATTTATCTATTAGCTGTCAGCTCTAGAAAATCATGTCTTAATGTTTAGGATAGAAGTACGAGGGAAGTAAATATAATAATAATTATGACTAAATTAATAAAGCTTTGCTCAGAGCAATTCCCATAACCTGTGAGGTATTTGCATTAATTTGTTGCGCAGGAGTAGAAAACTTGTATGCAACATCCGTAGGTCTTATAGGAATGTTTTTTTTGTTAAAACTGGGAAATTTACCTTGTAAGGAAATAGGCATCAGGGCAGTAGGAAGATGTCCGCGTCACATTTAGTTAGCGTTATAGTAATTTCACAAACAGAGAACATAAAAGAATAAAAAAAACTATACCTTAGTTACTTTAAAAAAACTATAAAACTAAAAGCAATAGTTGATAGTTGATAGTTGAATACTTAAGGTTATGAATTACCTATAGTTTTGTTTAAAAATCTTTCCTTTTGATGATGATGTAAATATCTAGTTAAATTGTCTCCATAAATATTACTCAAATTATCTTTATCTAAAGTAATATTAGGTTTACCACAACATAATAAACGACGATTCATACAAATAACTTGGTCACAATAAGAGCTTACCATATCCAAATCATGGGAAACTTGAAGAATAGAAAAACCATTTTCTGCTTGTAAATTTGCCAATAATTCTGCAAATTCGACTTCTCCATTTGGATCGACACCAGCCATCACTTCATCTAATATTAATAACTGGCGAGGTTGTACTAAACAATATGCTAATAAAGCCCGTTTTAACTCTCCTCCACTTAAATTTCCTATGAGCTGTTTACGATGATTTTGTAAGCCAACTTTTAACAAAGCTTTTTCTACAGATATCAGCTTTTCCTGGGACTTCATAAAACCTCTTTGAGGCCAACCCAAACTAACTAATTCAGTTACAGTTAAAGGAAAACTCCGGTCAAAAGTTAACTTCTGGGGAATATAACCAATTTTATGCCAATATTTTCCTAAATTTTTAATTTCTCTGCCAATAATTTCTACATAACCATACTCATAAGGAATTAAACCTAATATTGCTTGAATTAATGTACTTTTTCCAGCTCCATTAGGTCCAATTATTGCTGTATTACTGCCAGAAAAAATTTGAAATGAGACTGATTCTACCGCTTTATATTGGCCTATAATTACTGTCAAATTTTGTACAGTAATTACTGGTAGACTTTTGTTTCTTTCGACTAATTTCACTGACAAACTTCCTCTAAACTTTTTAAATTATTTCTCATGGCAGTGAAATAATGTTCTGGGTCTAACAAACCACTATTTATTGGATCTAATTTTTTAATTGGTAAGCCAATATCTTTAGCAATTTGTTGCATTCTACTATCATTAAATCCTATTTCCGCTAGTAAACCTTTTACTTGATATTTTTTAGCCGCCTCTATTACTCTTTGAATATCCCTAGGCTTAATATTGTCTTGTGGCAATTCTACAACTGCTATTTGTTGCAAATTATAGCGTTTTGCTAGATATGGATAGGCATCGTGAAAGACAATAAACTTGCATTCTTTGAAAGGTTTTAAACGAGTTTTAAACTCTTGGTCAAGTCGCTGTAATTTTTCCAGATAAATACTAGCATTTGCCTGATAAGTAGTTGCATTATTAGGGTTAGCTTTTATTAAACCATCGCGAATATTCTTGACTTGTTGCTGTGCTAAAACTGGGTCTAACCAAACATGAGGGTTTCCCTCTTTGTGACTGTGGTCGTGGTCATGGTCATGGTCATGGTCATGGTCGTTATGGTTATCGTCATCTTCTTCCATGTCTATAGGTTCAATATTTTGGCTAGCATTAATTTTTTGTAGTTGAGAGTTACCAGTACTATCGACTAATTTCTCTAAAAATTCTTCTAAACCCAACCCATTTTTTACTAAAATATCTGCTTGTGCAATACTACGAGCATTTTCTGGTGTTCCCTGATATTCGTGGGGATCTGTTCCCGGAGGAATTAAGATTTCTATCTCTTCAGTTTCTCCGGCGACTCCTTTGGTAAAGATATATATTGGCAAGAAAGTTGCAATTATTTTAATTCCATTTCTATTTTGAGCTACCTTGCCAATACTTATGGCTGAAGCATTTATGCTCAGTGCTATTGTTAATAATAATGAACTACCGATCCACTTAAATTTTCTAAGCATTTCTTTATTATTTTATGATTTTAAGAATGATAATGATTATCATTCTTTTCTTAGTTAAAATAACAAAAAAGCTTTAAAAAGTCAATAATCTATTCAAAATCTAAATAAATAAAGCCTTTATTAGTCATCAGTTTTTTTTATCTTTAATCAGATTTTGCTCATTTGATCTGGTGTTCAATCTATAAACGTTCTTAAATACACTTTATTGAACAAAAAATCATGCATAAAACTAAGTTAAACCATTAAATATTATTAATATTAAAATTAGTTGAAAAATGCCAGCTTGATATTATATTCCTATTTTTAGTGCTCAAGAAAATGACAATATAGTGTACTAATGTGAATGTTGATAAGAAAGGCGTGCACTGTTAACCAAATAATGTAAAGTTTCATTCTTTTTAGTTATGTACTATAACAGGAGTTCCCACGGATGCCCAGTCAAATAGCCATTTAGCGTGATTGACTGCTACATTTGTGCAACCGTGACTAACTGGAGTCCCGAACATATTATGCCAGTAAGCACCATGAATTGCCATTCCTGCATCATAATACATAGTATAGGGAACATCAGGCACATCGTAACCTGGCCCAGTCATTCTAGTGGTGGGATATTTTGTTTGTATTTGAAAAGTGCCAAGACGCGTAGGAGTTGATGCTTTACCTGTAGAAACTATGACAGCATAAACGGCTTCATTTCCTTCCCAAGCTATTAATCTTTGGGTCGATAAATCAATTGATATCCAACGTTCATTTGATTGTTGTAACTCTAACATTCTTGTCGCAATTATATTTGTCCATTTACTAGCTAAAGCTGGTATTGACCAGGATAAAAAAACCGTAATAATTAGGGCTGTACTAGCAAATATTTTAACTATTTGATCTAATTTTTTAGAATTATAAGACTTATTTAAATCAACAAATAAGCTAATTGTTTCATCCTGATTATTGCCTTTAAAATCACGATTTTTAGTTGAGAAGCTTAGTCTATTATTCAGATTTAAAATCAGTATTTTTTTCATGTTTATATCTCACTAAAAAAAAGAAAAATTATGATCTGACTTTGATTTATAGCATCAACAAAAAAGTTCTATAACTATAATAAATTTAAAATTATTTATTCCTATTTTTTTCACTTTAGCTGATAGCTAAATCTTGAAAAATAGAGATAATTTTAATTTATTTACCAGACTAATTGTTTTCTGAAATTTGTTTAACTATAAGCTGAGTTTGTTGAGTTATCGCTTGCCAATTTTGAGTAATTATTAATTTTTTTGGAAATAGTTTTCCTGATAAACCTACAGCAATTGCACCTACTTTAATAAATTCTAGAGCGTTTTCTAAAGTAACTCCACCAGTAGGAATTAAAGGAATTTCTCCTAAAGGTCCTTGCAAACTTTTAATATAATTTACTCCTCCAGCTGCGGAAATAGGAAATATTTTAACACAATTAGCCCCTGCTTGCCAAGCGTTAACTATTTCTGTAGGAGAGAGAGCGCCAGGAATTATAGGAACTGCTGCTATTTTTGCTGTTTGAATCATAATAGGATTAATATGTGGGGTAAAGACAAACTGACAACCAATCTTAAGTGCTTTTTGTAAGTCTTCTAAGGTTAATAGTGTACCTGTACCAATGATACAATTTGGTAATTCGGAGCGTAATAAAGTAATTAGTTTTGCTGCTTGATGACTATTCCAAGTAATTTCTATTATCCGAATACCTCCAGCAGCAACGGCATTTGCCATGTGCCAAGCTTGCTGCATTTTTGATGCGCGGATAACAGCAATTATTCGATTTTCATGTAATGTGTTTAACCAATTATCTTGATCCATAGCTATTCACAAAGTAATGGGTAATAAGAAATAAAGACGATTGCAAATAAAATTATGCAGCTAATAATTAATCTTGATGATTATATAGGTTAGATTATGTGGAATAAGCAGATATAAAACTGATTAAAAAAATAGTATTTAGTTGAGATATAAAAAATTAGCTGCAGTTGAGGAGCGACGAGTTTCAATTCCCAGCCTGGACTCAACTTAGTAATAATTTCTATAGATGAATACTAACTTTTTGTGAAACTTCAGTTATTAAATAATTAATACAAAGAGGATAATCTTTTTTTATAATAGACCCTCGTTAAGTTTATGTGATAAATGTTGTACAGGCATTATATATAATGTCTCTCCCCATACTCAAAAGCCTTAGTTAAAAGTTTTGGATAAATAATATAAAAGGGTAGAAATATCCTCATAAAAATAGCGACTTTCATGAAAAAAATTCCTTTATTGATTTTTCCATTTTGTTTTGCAATTACAGAAAAATTTTTAGCTTTAATTGGTGTAAAAAAGATAAAGTTTAGTTTTTAATTATATTTTTTTAGTACTAAGTAATTCTTGGTATTTTAATGCTCCAATTGTCTCCAAATAGCTAATCCTCCTCCTCTGCCCCTAGCAGCAATAAATTTTTCTTTAATCAAAAAATAGGCAAAAAATGCTTGCTTGGCTACAGTTTCCTTGAGAAATTTATTTTCAGTTTCTTTACCCCCTCGAATATATCCAGAATATAGTTTTATGCCGAAGAGTTTGACTGTAATTTTTGTAAAATCAAAAGCCAGAATATTTTTTCGATCTATAAATTTTGTCAGCCCAGAAAGAGATAATTTTAAAACAGCAAATTCTACAGTATTTTCTACCATACCTATTTTGACTTGTTGGGGTATTTCAGAAGTATTGAGAGGAGAAGAATAGGAGAGTTTAATTTTTACCCAATTGGGAATGTAACGTCCTTTTCCTAAGATAGCACCCACTTTTTGTCTAGTTTTTTTAGTCCCAGTAATAAAACATAATTGCCAATGACCAGATAACTGGTCAAGTTGATACTTTTGCTTCTCTTTTTTTGACTGTTTTTCAATTTCAAGAAGTGCTGATATAACGGAATCTGGAGATGGTTTGTTAGGGGAATTTTTGACAATTGAGTTTGCTACTGTTTCTATTGTTAATAAATTTTCCATGATATTGTTTAAACTATAGCAATCCTAAGTAGGTTGCGGCAAAA
>ENA-UENX01000545-UENX01000545.1-marine-metagenome-genome-assembly--contig:-NODE-545-length-13576-cov-3.322159_pt1 | contig 13576 bp, 10 predicted proteins | sample MGYA00237875_ERZ529327 | MGnify/ENA primary metagenome ERZ529327 (study PRJEB26372, sample SAMN05368347) | marine metagenome | biome: cultured habitat; feature: ocean water; material: water; isolation... | reverse complement strand
AACCCGCCCCGTCCAAGGTTAAGCTATTAACTGCACAATTCAATACGCCGCTATTCCCGGCCTCTGCTACCGGCAAACCTACATCTTGACTCACATCAACGGTTGTTGTAGCTGAACAACGAGTGAAAGTATCCAATACGACTAAGGTATAGGTAGCCGCAATATTGACTGTAACGCTGGCACCTATGGTATCTCCGGTGAAGCCACCTGTGCCTGTGCTCCAGAAGTACTGAATATCTGGACCTACTGAGGCGCTGGCTGAGACGTCCAAGGAAGTGCTAGGCGCATCACAGGTCAAGAGCCCAGGAACGTCAATCGCAGCTGAAATAGTATTGATCGTGTCTGTGACCATGATCGATACAGAATCCTTGCAGGCGGTAGTTAGATTGGTGATCACCAACTCATAGTTCCCGGTAGCGTCTACCAAAGGAGTAGCGGTACCTTGGTCAGCTGCAATATTGCCTCCATTGCTGGCTTTCCAAAATAGGTCAAAGTTTGGCCCCTGATCCGAAGCTGTAGCATCCAAAACTTGATCTACTTGCTCACAGTTGAGCAAAATGGGTGGGGCTACGATCACTTGTGGTAAAGCTATATCTTGATCAACGACTACCGGTGCCGTAGAGGTACATCCATTACTATTATCTGTTACCCGTAAGGTATAGTTTCCAGCTTGATTGACCGTAAATGTCGCAGCATCGGCTGTGGGGATGGTGTCGCCATCACTATCTATCCAATAGTACAAAAACTCCGCCCCTATAGAAGTAGTCGCCCCCCCTAGTGTTACCTCAGTGACTCCACAAGTGAGTACGGTATCAGGGCCAGCATCTGCAATAGGAGCCTCAGTATCTAGGCCAATGATGATTTCATCTTGGCTTTCACAACCATTCTCGGTATTGGTCACAAGTAGGGAATAAGTCCCCGCTGTTTGAATATTGATCTGAGCCGTATTATTGACTCCATCAATTTGGCCATCAGCCGTTTGCCACTCATAGGTAAAGTCAGCACCTACAGAAGTTGTAGGTCCTCCTATCGTTCGTTCAGGAAAGTCACAGCTGATGTCAATATCTGTTCCCGCATCAGCGACGGGAGGCACCCGATCCTCATAGACAATTACCGTATCAGTGGCCATACAGGTAGTGGCTAATTCCATCCTACTAATAGTCAAACTCACGGTATCGGCATTATTGACAGTAAGCGAAGCCGCTCCTCCTAGCGTATTGCCGTCCATGTCTTGCCAATCGAAAGTAAGTAAACCAGCAGGGATAGAGCTGCTGGCATCAAGTTCGACCCCATTATTGAAACAGTTTATGGTATCTGGCTCTGCTATACTCAATTGAAAGTCTAAAACAGTTAAATCTAGGTTTACAATACTATCACAATTCCTAGCGGAAAGTAGGTTCACTTGATACAAGCCCGTTTCTGTAAACGTGCTATCCCCTACCTCAAAACGCTCTCCCGGACAAATCAATTCGGTAAGATTCGTAATAATAGGTTGCAACACCTCTAGATTGAGATTCACAATACTATCGCAACCTAAACTGCTCTGCAGCGTATCCGTGTAACTGCCCTGTATACGATAAACGCTTGGCCCTACCTCTACAGAATCACCTTCGCAAATAGTCAGATCTACATCTTGGACAATAGTATTAATTACCGTCAAATCCAGATCTACAATACTGTCACAGCCTGCAAAACTCTCCAATTCAAAAAGATAATTACCCGTATTAAAGACCACGCTGTCTCCTACCATAATGCTATCTCCTTGGCAAATTTGCTCGATCAAGAACACAGTATCTGGTGGGGGCTCAATTTGCACCGTGATACAGTTTTCACTGACGTCTCCACAGAAGAGTGGGAAGAAACTATTCAGATTATTCTGTAAACTATCGAGATCGACTGCATTAATGAGTTGTGCAAGACTGTCTACTTGAGAAGAACGATAGGATAAACCGCAGATCTGATAGATCCCTCCTGAGAAAGATTGCAGATCAGGAACGGTATCGAAGTCGATGATAAGGCTATCTCTCGCCACGATATAGGTATAGTCGTATTCAGCTGTATCGGCTAAGCCAGCACTGAAGAAAGGATCAGGATCAATCAATAGGGAAGTATCCCCTTCACAAGCCAACAGATCGGGAGCTCTCAGTTCTCCCCCTACCCCAAAGCAACAATCTACGCCCCTGCTATCACAAAATATGAGTCTAGCAAAGATCATCGCCCCAGTATTAAAAGGGGAAGGATCATTGTTAAAATCAAAAACCCAATCTCCATTGACGGGTCCTGTATTGAAATCTTCTAAATTCCCACTATATGGATAGTAGGAACCATTATACAGGAAAAACACACCAAAGTCATTGGCCTGCTCATTGTCCCAGCGGTCCAAATAGCCGCTATCTGGCATTGCTGGCTCTATGGACGGAATAAAAGTAATATCCCAAGTCGAACCAAAGGTCGATCCATTTTGGCCACTATTAGGACCAATCAAGTCAATGCTTTGCCCAGCAGGTGAGGTTAAAGAGAGTTCAAAGTATTCAACGAAAGTATGCTTGAATTTCAATTCAATACCACACAAACCCTGAGCTGGATCAGCTAGATTGTCATTGACAAAGTCCGCAATGCTTAAAGTGAAACTTCCGTTGGAATTCGGATTGATGATAACCGTATCGGTCAAGCCACAGCTCTGCCCAATTGCAAAAATAGGGAGGATTATGATATGCCATAGGATATATATACGTCGCATAAAGGATCGTATAGACTGTTTTTGGGATATATTCTTTGGTAGATTCATCCAAGCAATTATGCTTTTCGGAATTCTACTTTTCAGAACGGCACCGAGGCTTAGTAGTTTTGCAAAGATAAACAATTAACGTGCCGATTTCGAGATTCCATTTGTTAAAATCCCGACGGAACGAATTTTGGAAGACAAAGCTTTGTTGGCGCTGACTCTCGAAGCAGTACCTACCAAACTGCAATATTCGTGACAGCCATTGGTTAACAAAACGTGAAAATAAAAGTACTTTCAGACCTTTTTTATCTTTAGGCGTTAAGTAGATGTAAGCTTTATCTCGGTAATCCCTACACACCTACTGTTAGCCGCCCTTAATCCCTAAGCAACTGGTAAAAATCAATCTTCTTAGACAATGCTCATGGGCAGTCATTAAATGAATCAGCATCCATGGAAACTGTTGAACTTCATTTTTGAGTGTCTCGAAACACGGGAATTGTCAAAGAACAAAAATCAATATGTTTGGGTTCTATCTTATTAGCAGTCCGAACTTTTCTAGAATCATTATCTTTGTTGAAAATAATCTTATTATGAAAAAAGTTTTGCTATTAGCTTTCCTGAGTAGTGTACTGGTTATTGCCTTGTGCCAGGATGCCTACGGTCAACGCTCCAGCAGGCGCTCTTCTACGGATGAATATTTTGATGAAAGCGGTGGATTCCAACATCGATTGTGGTACGGTAGTCATGTTACCCTTGGGTTCCAAGGTAACTCCTTCCAGAGTACCTTCCAGGCTGGCTTAGCTCCTATGATCGGATATAAAATATTTGATGCGCTATCTATCGGACCTCGTGGATCCTTGACTTACTTCAACTACCGATTGAATCAGGGAGGTGGGAATAATGTAGAGAGATTGAATACGACATCCTGGTCGGTAGGTGGTTTTGTACGTTTCCGTCCAGTGGAAACTTTCTTCGGACAGGTCGAGGCGAACTTGGTAAACGAACCCAACAATATCATTTGGAACAATGTCACGCAGGAGTTGGATGTTACGCGCCGAGAACGATCTGCGATTAATATTGGTCTAGGTTACACCAGTAGCAGTGGCGGCCCTTGGGGTTTTGAAGCTTTGATTCTCTATAACATAAATCCACCTAGTAACGATATTAGCTCTCCACTCGATTATCGTTTCGGTTTAACCTATAATTTCTAGTTACACAATCTAGAAAAAACAAAGAAGTCGCACTTGCTCGATTAGCAAATGCGACTTTTTTCAGTTATGGACAAAGCTCACCGTAATGCGGTGAGGTATATTTCTTGGCTTCTAATCTAGAAACTGACCGTCAAACCTAGCAGGTAGTTTGTACCTGCTTGTGGATAAAACCCTTGATCCACTAAGGTTGAGTTTCCGAATTGATATCGATAAGACCAAGCGTTCGTCTCATATAGGTTATCAGTTAAGTTTCTCACCAATAAGCGTATCGCTATCTCCTTCAGACCTTTGGCCTGCAGTGTGTACACCGCTCCTAAATCCGAAAAGAAATAAGCATCCAACGTATTGGCATCATCTCCACTGTTATCGATATACTGTTGCCCCACATATTTACCCATCAAGTTGAAGGTCAATTGATGGCGGTCCAAATCTATGGCCTCCCAGCTTAGGTCGACTCCAGTGATGACTCCTGGTGAAAAAGCCAATGGAGTATTTTCCCGCAAGATTTCTTGTTGTCCTAACCAATTGAAGTTCTCATCGTATTGATCAATAAACTCTGAGAATTGTCGGACCCGGTTTTCACTTATGGTGGCATTCACATCCAGTCGCAACTGTGGAGTCAATGCTACACCTCCCATCAATTCGACTCCCAATCGATAACTATCGTCCACGTTTACTCGAATATACTCCCCTACATCATTAATTTGCCCATTCAACACCAACTGATCCTCGTAAGCCATGTGGTACAAGTTGGCCCCGAAGGCAGCTTTTTTACCCTGCCACTTATACCCAAACTCGGTATTGTATAAACGCTCTGGCCGAGGAACGACACTAATGGGATTCTCGGTATAATCATTGCGATTTGGTTCTCGATTAGCTACCGCAAAAGACAAGTATACTTCCGAAGTTTCATTAGGTTGATACCAAAGTCCTACCTTAGGATTAAAAAAGTTTAGAGAAGCCGTTTGGGTCACATTCTGTAGCTGATCATTGAATCCTAAAAACTCATAATCTACTGTCCGATATTGTAGATCTAAGTACGCATTTAGGCCTTTAATCAACTCATAATTCCACTTAGCATAAATATTGAAATCACGCTTTTCCGCATCATTTTCATAGTAACGATCTCCCCATTCACTTTCTGAGGCATATCTAGCCCAAATCACATTCCCAAAGTGGGCTCCTTCGTAAATGTTGTAGCCGCCCCCAACGGTACTGATCAACTTCTGGTCGGCAGTCTGATGTTGCAGGGAAAAAACCGCCCCATAAAAATCATTATCCAACCATCGTCTTTGAATTAGGTCCGACTCGGTGATCGTCTCCCCACCAATGGTAATTGGGTCAAGATTGAAGGAGGCCATATCTGCATCCCCTTCATAATTTTCAAAGAAACCCATGCCCTCCGTATAGTGTAAGGCTAAGCTGAGTTGCCAATTGTTCTCTAATTGCTGGTCGTACAACAACTGATAATGCGTTTGTCGGTAGTTGTCGACTTCATTTTCATATGGTTCTCCCGGTCGGTCCGTACCAGCAGAATTGAATGTTCGGGTTTCGGGATCGTTCAAGAGGTCAGCCGAAATACCATTCCAAGCTTGATAGGTAATTTCGTGCCCAGAGAAGAGGTTAAATCGCAAAGAACTTTTCTTACCCATATATGCACCGGATAGGAAGTAAGAACTTAGATCGGCAGAGCCTCGATCGATATAGCCGTCTGACGTGATCTTTGACAGGCGTCCATCAAGCGTAAACTTGCCGTTAAGAAGGCCTGATCCGAAGGTCACATTTCTTCTAAAGGTATTGAAGGAACCTGAAGAGAGGTTCACGTTTCCATAGGCCTCTTTGTGCAACTTCGCTGTGTTGAGATTGATAGTAGCCCCGAAAGCCCCCGGGCCGTTGGTGGAGGTCCCTACGCCTCGCTGAATCTGTACATCATTGGTTGAACTAATGAAATCGGGCATATTTACCCAAAATACCCCCTGAGATTCAGCATCATTCAGCGGAATACCATTGATGGTTACATTGATCCGAGTAGGATCGGAACCCCGAATCCGAACTCCGGTGTAGCCAATACCTGTTCCCGCATCAGAAGTGACCACAGTAGAGGGTGTCCAGCGGAGGATGTAGGGTACATCCTGTCCTAAGTTTCTTTCCTCCAGTTCTTCTTTGTCCACATTGGTGTAGGTCATTGGAGTCTTCTCTCCTGCCCTAGTAGCGGTGACCGTTAGTCCGCCCAGATTAAAGATCCGCTCAGATAATTGCAAGTCTTGTTGCACCCTGTTGATCCCCTCTGCCACGGTAAGTTTCATGCTAACTTCATCGTAGCCCACATAGCTAACTACTAGCGTGTAAGCACCTGGCTTGACGTTTTGAATGGCATAACGACCATCCTGATCCGTAGCCGCGCCCTGTTGGCTTTCTTGCAAGACTACATTTGCACCTACAATAGGTTGCCCTTGCTTGTTGGTTAGCACTCCTTCTACTTGGCTTTGTCCCAATATATTGAGACTCAAAACCATCAGTAAAACAAATGTGAAAAAACGCATACAAAAAGTGATTAAAAATAAAAGAATGACTATCCGTGGGGTTTGGATGGCCGTTTCTTTCCTCGCTCAAGTTAAGCTTCTCTACACCAGCATCGTTACTCTTTCACTGGCTACCAGTGCAAGAGCGCTAAATTTGACATAGGTCTTTACACACTGAAGTTGTTCAGCTCCTTTTCTAAAGGAAAACAAACATCAGCAGTCCAGCCGCTTATGTTCTCGAGCGATAACCATTGAAGATTATTTCTGTCGCTCCCTTCCCGGAATTACCCGGGCAGGTTCAATGGGTATGATCTCAGCCTGATAAGTAAGGCACCCCGATTGAGATGGCGCAAAGGTAAAAAAATAATCATTATAGCATCAAGAGTCATGTCAAGACAAAGTCAGGCTTTTGCACATTTTACCCAAGATCTTTAAATTGAGGCATGAATCTCCATCAACTGCAGGCCAGGAACCAAGAGCTTTCTATACTCAACGCTATTGCTCAAGACCTCAATCGCGCCTTGACCTTAGAAAAGGCCCTGGCCACGGCCTTGCGACAGACGGTGCATTTGCTACAATTGAAAACCGGCTGGATATGGCTAGTCGCTCCGGAGGATGGGTCTTCCTACATTGCCGCTTCCTACAACCTCCCCCCCATCTTTGAGCAACGTACTGATTTGCTCACCGGCACTTGCTACTGTCTGGACAAGTACATCAACGATAAACTCTCAGATACCGCCAACATCAGCGAAATCACTTGCACCCGCTTAAAGGATTTACAGCAAGGCACCGACGGGCTGCGCTTCCATGCTAGTGTTCCTTTGGTAAGTAATGAAGGTAAGATTGGCATCATGAATGTGCTGAGTGAGCATTCCCAGGAACTGTCCGAAGGACAACTGCAAATGCTGCATACGATCGGAGATATGCTCAGCATTGCCATTGAACGGGCCCGCTTATTTGAACGGAGTCAACAACTGGGCGTGATAGAGGAGCGCAACCGCCTAGCTCGAGAAATCCACGACACGCTCGCACAGGGACTAAGTGGTATTGCGCTCAAGTTAGAAACAACCCAAGCCTTCCTGGAAAACGGACGATCAGAAAAGGCTAATGAATGGCTGGCGCAAACCATCGAGTTTACGCGGCAAAACCTGGAAGAAGCTCGCCGTTCTGTACTTGATCTGCGAGCTACTCCGCTACATGGGCATAATCTAATAGAGGCACTACGAGCCTTGGTCGAGGAAATGTCTGAGGATCTAGAAGGAAAACTTGAGGTACAAGGTACTCATTATCCCCTTGAACAGCGGGCAGAGCTCGGCCTCTATCGGATTGTACAGGAGGCACTCACGAATATTCGCAAACATGCAGAATGCCGAGCATTTCAATTACACCTACAATATGAAGCTGATCAACTGATATTGATCGTGGCTGATGCTGGTCGAGGTTTTGAGGTAGAAGGAGAGTCAGCGGGTTTTGGATTGATCGGTATTCGAGAAAGAGTACATTTGCTAAAAGGTAGTATGAATTTACAAAGTACACCAGATTCAGGTACACGACTGGAAGTTCGCGTACCTTATGACAGAAAATCTTAGATAATTGATTAGATGGAACAATCGATCCAAATATTTGTAGTAGATGATCATCCGGTAGTACGGGAAGGACTAATTGCTGTGCTCGAAACACAAGAAGAGTTCTCCATCGTCGGAGAAGCTTCAAATGGAGCTGAGGCACTACCACAAGTATTGGAAAAATCGCCAGACATTCTTTTCCTCGATCTCGCCATGCCAGAGATGGACGGGGTACAGTTGATAGAGGCTCTTCAAGCAAAAGGCAATGCTACTAAAGTAATCATCTTCACCATCTTTGATACAGATGAAAGAATCATGGGCGCTATCAAAGCCGGAGCCAAAGGCTACCTCTTGAAAGGCGCCAGCAGAAAGGAGATCTTTGATGCCGTCAGAATCGTTCATGCTGGGGGTTCTCTCCTACAGCCCGCCGTGGCAGATAAGCTCTTCCAGCACATCAGTCAAGAAATCACGCCCCTGACGCCCCGAGAGCTCGAAGTCTTGAAGGCCCTGTCCAAAGGGTCTAAAAACAGCGAAATTGCCACTGCCCTTTTCATCTCCGAGCGCACCGTCAAGTTCCATGTCAGTGCCATTCTTAGCAAGCTCAATGCGCAAAATCGAACGGAAGCCGTACAGACGGGTATAAAACGTGGCTTGATCGACCTGTCCTAAAGTACAGGTTCCTCCCTGTCCTAGTAGCACCTTCAAAACTAGTCTTCCGCCAGATGTCTGGTCATGCTATTTCCTGCAGCTTTGTGGTATCACTTAAAGCATTAAAACAAAGAATTATGCATACTACAAAGCAAAGAACGGCATTGATCACCGGCGCCTCGCGCGGTCTAGGGTTTGCACTTGCAGAAGCACTCGCACAAAAAGGTTGGCACCTGCTGATCAACGGCAGGAACGCCCAGAAACTCTTGGCTGCACAACGCATCCTACAGCAATATACTACGGTAGAAGCGATCTCTGGAGACGTCATGGATGAGATCCACCTGATCCAATTCCCCGAACGCCTACAGCAATTGCCGCCCCTGGAATTAGTCGTTAACAATGCCAGTACATTAGGTGCCTCTCCGCAACCGCACTTGATGGACTATACCATCGAAAGCATCCATCATATCTTCCATACCAACGTCATTGCGCCCCTTTCCCTCCTGCAGAAGGTCCGCCCCTTCCTGAGTCCCAAAGCACAAATCATCAATATCAGTAGTGATGCTGCGGTCCAGGCTTACGCCGGCTGGGGAGGCTATGGTGCGAGCAAGGCCGCCCTGGATCAACTGACCGCCATCCTCGCCGAGGAAAACCCCGACTGGAAAGTCTACGCCCTAGATCCCGGAGATATGCGCACCCAGATGCACCAAGAAGCTTTCCCAGAGCAAGACCTTAGTGATCTGCCCTTACCAGTCGAACAGGCCGTCCCCGCCCTCCTCCGCTTAATTCAACATCCTTGGCGAAGTGGCCGCTACACCCTGGGGCAGCTGGAGGTCATGGGGGTGGCAGAGGCGCAGGCTTTGTTGAAGTAGATTGAGGGTTGTTGGGGGCTGGGGATGTGTTGTTGGTCGAAAAGACCAACAACGGCAGGGAAGACCAACAACGGCAGGGTGATCGCTCGCGCAGCCCATTCTTCATTATCCATTATTAATTCTTCATTAAAACCAAGTCTCATGTCTATCATATCATTAAATCCAGATCAATCCATAATATCAGAAAACAAAGCTTACGCCTTTGACCTTCCTTATCAACTGGAATGTGCCAAACCCACAGAAGAACGTGGTCTTCGACGAGATGAGGTGAGATTGATGGTATCACATTACAACAGTGACCAAGTCTTTCACACTGAATTCTACAAGATAGATCAGTTTATGCAGGCCGGGGATGTCTTGATCGTTAATACCAGCGGAACCTTGAAAGCCGCTTTAGAAGGTTTTCTGGAAGATGGCAAGAAGGTGCGCATTCATTTTTCCACCAAAATCAGTCTTGATAGGTGGGTAGTGGAAATCCGAGAGGTGAAAGAGGGAAGTACACGTCGCTACACTGGTTCTAAGCCAGGAGAAGTGATTGCATTTAAGAATGGTGGTAGCCTGAAACTCACCAACTCTTACTATGAACGCAAAGGAGATCAGCACCTACAATTATGGCATGCACAAATACAGCTGCCGGTCTCGCTCGAAGAATATCTAGACCATTATGGGCAACCTATTCGCTATCAGTACATCAAGGAAAACTACCCGCAATCTTACTATCAGACCGTTTTTGCTCAAGAAATGGGCAGTGCTGAAATGCCTTCGGCTGGCCGGCCCTTTACGCATGAGCTAATCACCCGACTGGTCACTAAAGGGGTGCAAATAGCCCCAATTCTTTTACACACGGGGGTAGCAAGCCTAGAAGTAGATGAACGTCCTTATGAGGAATTTTTCAGTGTATCGCAATCTACCGCTGATTTAGTGAATTGGGCCAGGGAGCAAGGGAAAAGAATCATTGCTATCGGGACCACCGCCATTCGAGCCATAGAATCGGCTACGAATGAGAAGGGTCAAGTGGTGGCCCGAGAAGGATGGACCGACGTGTTTATCACCCCAGAAAGGGGTTTAGCGGTAGTAGATGGATTATTGACGGGCTTTCACGAGCCAAAGGCTTCCCATTTACTAATGCTGGAAACCTTGACCGGGGCAGCACATCTGGATATCAGCTACAGAGCCGCTTTAGAACAGCAGTATTATTGGCATGAATTCGGAGATGTTCATTTGATTTTACCTTAATCACGCTGTGAGCGGGACACCCATTCAGGAAAATGGGCTTGCATATGGGCCAAGGCAGATGTAAAGCGGGCCGCCCCTTTTCCCTCTACAATCCCGTACGGCAACTGGAACTCATCTAGGTTTTGCTTATATAGTCTGAAAAGGGCCTCTCGATCCTCAATGGAAGCATGTTCTCGGAGGGGGTCAGGGGCCCAAGCTATATCTGGTCGGCACAACAGATAGAGGTCCGCGGGATGAGCTAAAAGCATTTCCTTTATTTGATCATCGGATCGCCCAAACTTATATAAACCCCAAACGCGCATGACCAATAAGGATGTATCGCAGAAATATAGCGGCGCATCGCCTTTCTCCACTTCCATTTCCTGAGCCAATTGTCCTTTAGCAATGGGTACTAAATCTTCCTCCACGTAAGGCCTGGTCAGTTTATCCAGAAAAGCTCTGGAATACTCTAGCAGGGGAGGAACATCAAAGTGCTTAGCTAAAGCTAGCGTCAGGGTCGTTTTACCACTAGATTCCGGTCCGGTGAGGGCCACTTTCAGCATAAGTGTTTGATCATGAATTTGTGACTATCGCGCAAAGGTCGTAATTTCCAGACGGACTACTTGAAAAAAACATGGACTGCAAAAACTGTGGCGCGCCGCTGATGGGAGAGTATTGCCATCAATGTGGCCAAAGAACAATTACCGAGCGCTTTACCTTACGACAAATAATGCGGGATCTCGTTAGTATGATTACCAATGTCGACCTTGGTTTCTGGTATACCATGCGAGCGCTCTTTGTTCGACCTGCCAACGTAATAGAATCATACCTTTCCGGAGCAACTCGTAGGTACTACAATCCTTTCCGGTATTACTTCATCATCATTGCCGTGGCCGCCATCGTTCAGTTGAGCCTAGGACTCTTTGATTTACAGCAAGCTGAGATCAGGGAAACACTGAATCCGAACATGTCAGAGGAACAGCTGAAACAGCAGCTAGCCATCATGGAATACGTTAAGAAATTTCTGAATATCATTCCATTGTTTATCCTTCCATTCATCGCCTTGGCTTTCAAGTGGATGTTCCGCAAGCGAAAATGGAATTTTGCAGAACACCTAATCAGCACCACTTTTATATATGGCCAAACAGCAATTTTAGGATTGATTCCGCTTTTCGTGTTCTATTTTCTTCCACAATATATCGGCTGGGGCTTTCCGATAAGTCTTCTTCTCTCTGCCTTATATTTTACCTATACCTACCAGAAAGTATTTCAAATGTCGGTGGGGTCGGCCTTTATTCGGTCCTTATTTGCGATTATTATCGGCTTTATTTTGATGATTCTGTTCATGGGGCTATCGGGGATCATTATCGGTATCATTTATGCCGTCGCCTTTAGATAAAATTCGGAAAACAATTTCTTCTCTCAGGTCGTTTTACAAACATGCATGATATTGAGCCTTATTTCCAATGGCGTGACCGTTATGTGGCAGCAGAAGATCCGGATTCCCCTTTCTTTGGAAGAGTGTATGATGAATTTCAGTTTACTCAAAAAGTATATAACTATTTCATTCACCCTCAATGGGATGCCTTTGGCTCAGCCACTCTTTACCTAAAGGTGTTGTATGTAGATTACACGGAAGGGATGGCCATCATCGAATTGATCGGTGAGTGGAATGACTGCTTGCACAATGATATCATGCACCTGAAAAGAGAGGTGATTGACAATTTAATTCAACACGACATCTATAAGTATATTCTGATTTGTGAAAATGTGATGAATTTCCACGGTTCAGATGACAGTTATTACGAGGAATGGTATGATGACATTAAGGAAGAAGATGGCTGGATTTGCTGTCTAAACACCCTTCAACATGTAGAAGATGAAATGTTGTCCACCCGTTTGCAATCGTATGTCAATTTTGGCGGCATTTTCAACGACATAAACTGGCGTCCGCAGAAACCCTTAATCATATACAAGGCAATTGAGGGCCTTCTGCAGGGGGAGATCAAAAGACTTTATTAATCAGCTTCCCGAAAATGTTTCTTTGGAAAACACCTAGGGTTTTTTCCAATCATTTGACCTCCCGCTTCTGAATTCTTATCCAAGGTACAAGAAGTTGTCAGCTTATTGCTTAACGGCTTCGTACATCTTTTCTACCTGCTCCAAGGTAAAGTTTCCTACTAAGCCCGTCTGAAAGATATATTCCTTATCTCCTTGAACTTTGACGTACCGAAAACCATAATTGATCGCTGAAGTATCGATGGCCGTTTCATAAATAAAGCCTTCTGTCTCTTCTTGGATGATTTTAGAAAAGTAACGATTGGATTTGACCTCTGATAATTGTGCAGATTTAACCCTTGCGATGTCTGTTGTTTCAGCATCGGAAGCGTATATCTGGACATAGTAGTCTTCTCCTTTCTTGATCGTCACATCCTGTATCAAACCGCCAAGGTCAGAGCTATTGACTTCTGCACTGTCTGGCGCCATTATCTTCATTGGTATTCCATATTGCAGTAGATCCTTTTCTACCCAATCTTGCTTGGTTACATTTGACTCACAAGCCCACATCAAAATTATTGCTACAACGAAAAGCAAGGATTTTTTCATTAATGCTATCTTTTAGTTATGATCGACAAAAATAAAGGTTTTATCACCAAAACAATTAAATTTGTGCGCTAATTGAAAACGGTAAGGAATGAGGAATAAACAAACTGTATAAATTAGGCGAAATATTTTTTCACCAGACAAGGCTTTAAAAACTGAGTGTAGCCTCGCTACATAAGGTTTTTGTTAACGCAGCCTGCCTGAAGGCAGTCAG
>ENA-UENX01000543-UENX01000543.1-marine-metagenome-genome-assembly--contig:-NODE-543-length-13614-cov-3.785730_pt1 | contig 13614 bp, 5 predicted proteins | sample MGYA00237875_ERZ529327 | MGnify/ENA primary metagenome ERZ529327 (study PRJEB26372, sample SAMN05368347) | marine metagenome | biome: cultured habitat; feature: ocean water; material: water; isolation... | reverse complement strand
AAGATCTACCTGGCGGCAGACAGGAAGTCAGCATAACCTGTCCCGACCTTCCAGTCGGGAGAACGCTTCTGGGTTGGCTTGAGCCAGTGGCTCAAAGAGGGCTAGCTTAACAAAACTTGCTAAGCTGGTTGAGCAATCAACTCAAGCACAACGCATCAAACAATGTTTTGCCGGGCAGCGCGCATACAGTTATACTCTTCTTGCTGGCTAATCTGCCTGCTCATTCTAAGAGGATATCTTAGTCTAATTACTATGAGCATCATCTACCTACTGTAGCGAAATAGGGAACATGTAATAGCCTTGCCTGCGACATAGATTCATTATTGATTTAATACAAGAAAAGAGGACCAAAAAGGTCAGGAAAAGATTAACTGCCGGGGAGGTTTGAGTAATTGAGCGGTGTAAGCAGCAGATTGCCAATCAATGATCGAGTAAGCTTCTTGAGCTACCGAGATAGTTTCGATACCTCGTTCTTGCTGCATTAAAGATGGAAAATGAAAATCTTTGGTCTCTACTTGCTGTGCAGAATTCGATGGTTGCTCTTGTTGATCAAGGGCTTCCAACTGTTTATCGAGATAACAGGTCCCACTACATAATACCAGGGTTTCGAAGCGGTTCTCGCACAATTCGGCCGCGATGTAGGTCTGATTTAATTTGAAAGCGATATATACCCAGGCCTTGCTGGTCGCACAGACCAACACCAGGAGCGATAGTAATATGGAAAGAATTGCTTTCATATTGCTTCAGATGATACAAAAGTATTTCCCTTATTCTTGCAGACCAAGTTCTAAGTTGGATTTAGACATAAAGATTACAAAAAAGGAAAGCCGGGGATGTTCCCCGGCCTCCTGAAAAGTTAGCATAAATTGATATTATTTAGCTTCTCATTGCTCTTTGATCACTTTATGAGCAGAATTGATCACTCCATCTACTTCAACCATAATGGTATACATTCCATCTGGCAATTCCGTGATATCCAATTGAATGGGTTCAGCGGTAATGTAGTCGAACTTGGTCACCTGAACATGTTGTCCCATTAGATTCTGGACAATGATTCGGGTTGGCTTGTCAAAAGAGTGCTCAAATTGCAAGTAATATTGACCAGTACTTGGATTCGGGAAGACGACCAAATTACCACCAGGACGAATTGGACCAGGTCCGTTACCCAATCCACCGCCATTGCCGAGCCCTACCCCAACTCCTTGGCTTGAATGATTGCCTTTGTCCTTAGAACAAGGTACCGTTAGGGTGCAGGTGGTAGAGCAGCCGTTGGCATCCGTTACTTCCACTACGAAATTTAGAGGTGTGAAGCCAGCAAGGAAGGTTAGCGTTGGGCCATCCATACCTTCTACCATGATTCCATCACAGTCAACTAAATCCCATTGATAAGTATACGGAGCCGTTCCACCCGTCACTGCTACAGTGATGGTATTGTCATCACTTCCACATGTGACTTCATTTTCGTAGTTCAAAAAGTGACATTCCAGTTCGTAATCCTGGATCTTAATCCATTGCGTAACGATTTCAGTGTTTCCACAATCATCCGTTGCTGTCCAGGTACGGCCAATAGCGGTCATGCCAGGAGAAGGATAAGTCGTTTCTTCTACATAGTCTACCGTCACTCCACTGCAATTATCTACCACAAACAGCTCCATTGGTGCTGGGATAGGTTCGTCACAGTACAAGTTAACTACGCTAGCAGGCCGTTCAAATACCACAGGTGGGCTGTTGTCGATCGCGTTCACGTAGAGTTCAACGGAGCTACTGTTTCCGCAAGGATCGGTTGCTGTCCAAGTCAATTTGTAACGCTCGAGGTATCCATCCGTCAGACAGTCGCCCAGGCCTACTAACTCGTAAGTAAAGCCTACGGCTATATCTGCAGCACAGTTATCACTAACTGACACAGCACTAGCATCATAATCCGGTACATTGTCGTCCTGGAAATTCACACAGCTCATCTCCAAAGTGGCGCCAGAGCTTAGGTGATCCAAATCAGGATGTATGAACTCAATGCTTGGTGCCTCCGTATCTGTCTCGATCAAGTACTGAACTGCGGATGCCTCATTTCCACAGGCATCAGTAGTAGTCCAGGTTCTCGTGACAACCTGACCGCAGTCGCCATTCTCAACCGTCTCAACCATTTCTACTGCTGCTGCTTCGCCATCACAATCATCTACCGCCGTAACCTCAGGAGCATCTGGAATCACACCATCTTCGATACATTCATCATCTGGCAAACCTACAAATACTGGAGGTGTATTGTCGACTATATAGATGCTCTGTACAAAGGTGCTAATGTTTCCACAGGCGTCTTCCGCTGTCCAGGTTCTGATCATCGGATCACCTGTTGCATTGCAAACATCTGGATCACCACTGTCTTCTACAGATAGGGATATCAAGCCTCCACAGGCATCTACCACTGTCGGATCAGGGTAAGCTTCTCCACAATCCAAGGTCAGGCTTGCAGGCGTTCCAGTAAAATCTGGTCCTTCCATATCCTGTACCTTCAGTAAGTAAGTAGCTGTGGTCGTATTTCCACAAGCGTCAGCGGCTTCGATGGTCAATGTCAAGGCATACAAGAAACCTACCTCACAACTACCCTCTTCATCTAGTGCAACAGTGATCGTTGCTTCTCCGTCTCCGGTACAAGCATCCGTTACCTCGATGAGGTTAGCAATATCTGGTAGGGCATACTCATTACCCGAAGCACAGTCAGCAGGAACGACAACTTCGTCACCGCTACTAGCGCCTTCGAAGGCTGGGTGGTTCACAGTGATCGTTGGCGCAGCTTCGTCATCCAGTACAATCATCTGGACGAATTCAGCCGTATTGCCGCAGTTATCTACTGCAACCCAGGTACGTTCGATTACTGAACCGTCATCACAGTCACTAGCATCAGCATCACTCACACTGAGATCAACCGCTCCGCAGGCATCCGTTGCAGTTACGCCTTCTGCCGCTGGAATATTATCGCTAGTAGCACAGATTATACTTGGAGCCTCATCAAAGACTGGAGCTGTTTCATCTACTCCATAAATGGTCAGACCAAGTGTAGTAGCGTTTCCACAGCCATCTGTAGCTGTCCATTCAATTTCCAGTTTTCTAGTGTAGCCCTTGGCTTCACAATTACTTTCAGGTGAATACAACCTGAAGTCATAACTGATCTCTGGATCGTCATCACAATTATCCATGGCTCGTGCCGCACTTTCTAGGAAGATATAGTCATTAAAATCTTCGCAATCCACATAGATTTCATCACCATCTTCGTAGTCATTGAGGTCATCGCGCAAGATAATTCTTGGGGCCTCCGTATCAATTTGCAGGATACGTTGGTATAGATAACTCTTGTTTCCACAGGCATCCTCTGCTGTCCAGATTCTAATGACCATTCGTTCGCCAGCACATTCGCCCGGGCTACTAGAAATAGCGTAGCTGATTTCCACATCGCTACAAGCGTCCTGTGCAGTTACTTCAGGCATATCAGGCATTTCTCCACAGCCTACGGTCACATCTTCTGGCTGTTGATCGAATACCGGCGGTGCAGTATCAACAATCAACATGTATACAGAGTAACTAGAACTATTGCCACATTCGTCAGTAGCAGTCCAGGTGCAGATCCACTTACTTACAAAGTCAGCTCCGCTATCACAGCCATCTTCCACTAACTCATCAGTGAAAGTCACTGTTACACCAGAACAATCATCCCATGCTTCTACTGCATCCTCCGTCATGGTGAATGGATTCCAATCGGGATCAGCATTATTACACTCTACTGGAGGCAATGTACCACCATTTGGAAGGTCAGCAATTGCTGGGTGTACTGGGGTAATCACAGGTGCATCCGTATCCGGCAGCACATTGAAAGTAGAAGTAGCTGCTGAGCTATTACCACAGTCGTCAGTAGCAATCCAGCGGTAAGTTACCTGGTATCCGTTGCAGACATCAACTTCGTACGGATCAATACTGCTTTCGACCGTAACGCCACTACATTCGTCATAAACAACGGCATCATCAATAGCCGGGAGTAGATCGTCACAAGCGATATCAGCTGTAGCTGGGGCTTCTATCACTGGATTGGTATTGTCTTCAATCGTAAAGGTTGCAGAAGTTTGGCTCGGGTTACCACAATCATCCGTAACCGTGAAAACAGCCGTGATCACTTCCGTACCGCCACAACCTGGCTCTGAGGACATTTCGTAGGTCCAGCTTATTCCTCCGCACATGTCAGAAGCTTCAGCTCCACCCTTGTCATCCAACCAAGCTTGCAGGGCATCGACATTGCCAGTACCATCACACTCTACGACTTCATTCGCGGCAGGGGTCGTGATTTCAGGTGCCGTCTCATCAATGATCGTGAAGGTGGCCGTTGTCGGTGTTTCATTTCCACACTTATCTTTCGCAGTGAACATGAAGGTCATGTAACCAGTATTGCCACAATCATCCATCTTCTCGGAGATTTGCATTGTCCAGCTCACATCACCACAGTCATCGCTAGCTTGTGCACCGCCATGAGCGTTCAACCAAGCCTGCAATTCTTCTTGGTTACCAGCACCATCGCATTCTACCGTCAAGTCAGATGCTTCTACGTCCATCGTCGGAGGAGTCGTATCCTCGATAATGAAGTAGGCCATTGTCTGACTACTATTGTTACAATCGTCAGTGGCTGTGAAGATCACTTTGTAGCGCTTGGTCAATCCGCACTCATCGGTTTCTTCATCGATCTCATACGACCAATCTACACCACTACAGATATCGGAGGCTTGAGCACCACCCTGATTGGCTAGCCAATCTTGGAATTCGGCTACATTACCTGCTCCATCGCATTCTACGGTCTTATCGGACGCGTCCAGGTCGATAGTCGGAGGAGTCGTATCCTCAATGATGAAGTTAGCAGTAGTTTCGCTATCATTTCCACAAGCATCGGTGACCGTAAAGGTCGCTGTGTATACGACGCTTCCACCACATCCTTCTTCGGTTCCCACAACCTCATAATCCCAGCGGATATCGTTGCAATCATCTGTGGCTTCAGCGCCACCATTACCTTCTAACCAAGCTTCTAGTGCCGCGGTATTACCGTCGCCATCACATTCTACCGTTTCATCAGCTGCTTCTACCGTGATCATTGGATCTACGATATCTTCGCGATAGATGAATCGTTGGTGACAAACATCAGAGTTACCGCATGCGTCTGTAGCACGATAGGTGCGTGTTATAATGATCGGATCTCCTTCGCATCCACTTGCATGATTGCTCACGTCACCTTCCCATTCAACCCATACCTCATCAGAACAGACGCAATTATCCGAGGTGTGTACAGCATGAATATCTGGCTCTGGTAATGGCGTACCGCAAGGAATATCCGTTACGTCAGCAGGGCATTCAATTTCTGGAGCGGTAGTGTCGACAATCTTAAATTGTGCAACAGTGGAACTACTGTTATCACAATCATCTGTTGCTGTGAACTTGACCTTCCACTCACCTGTACTACAGCATCCTGGCTCATATTCTAGGATCTCGTAGTTCCAATGCACATCACCACAGTTGTCAGTGGCAGTTGCTCCTCCGTTGTTATCTAACCAAGCTTGGAAAGCATCATCATCACCAGGACCGCATTCTTCAACGCGACTCATGGCATCTGTAATCACCGGTGGCTCATCATCCACAATCAAAGTAAAGATTGCTTCACAACTTACAGATTCACATAGATCACTAGCCGTCACCGTTACTTTAATAACCTGGTCTTCATCTGAACATTTCTCCGGAGAAATCAGCTGATCAAGCGGTGGATCGTAAGTGATAGTTTGTGGACAAGTCCCTCCAGAAATCATTGCTTCCAAATTGGCGATCCACGTATCGAAGCGAGCATCAATCTCATCCTGTGTCAAACAACCACTAACCTCATCGGATGGACAATCTGAAAGGGTAAGATCATCTGGGTAGGCTTTCAAAGTAAAGCTTGTCGTACATTCCTTCTGCGAACAGAGATCTGCTGCCGTTACTTTAACCTTCACAACTTGATCTTCTGCACCACATTGGGTAGGCTGTATCAGCTCTGACAAGGGTGGATCATAAGTTATCGTTGATGCACAACTACCTGTAGCCTCCATCGACTCAAGCTCCGATATCCAATTGCTCCAGGCTGTGCCAACTTCTGCATCGGAAGTACAACCATCCAATTCTACCGCTGGAGGGCAATCATCCAATACTAAGTCATCTGCGTATGCCTGTAAGGTAAAGGTAGCGGTACATTCTTTCGTCTCACAGAGGTCTGTTGCTGTAATTTTGACACTGATTTCTTGCTTCGAATCTGCACATTGATCTGGCTTAACCAATTGATTCAGCGGAGGATCATAACTGATCACTGGAGAACAACCTCCAGTCGCACCAACGCCTTCAACTGCTAGCAACCATGCATCCCAGGCTGTTTCAATCTCTGAATCCGTTGAACAACCATCAAGGTTCGGGTCTGTCGGACAAGCTTCCAGGGCTAGATCCGTAGGCGCAGCTTGCAAAGTAAAGGTCGCTGTACACTCTTTCGTTTCGCACAAATCCGTCGCCGTCACCTTCACACTGATTTCTTTAGTGATGGATGCGCAGTCATCTGGTTGTGTCAATGTATTCAAAGGAGGATCGTAGGTAATCACAGGAGAACAACCACCGCTCGCGTCCATAGCTTCTAAGGCAGTAATCCAGGCATTCCAAGCTGTAGTAATCTCTCCATCCGTAGAACAACCATCTAGATTTGGATCATCAGGACAAGCATCCAAAGTTAAATCCTGTGCATAAGCTGCCAACGTGAAAGTAGTAGTACAAGAAACTTCCTGACAGTCATCTTCTGCTGTAATAATTACATCTTGTTCATAAGGACTACTTGGGCAGATATTCGGTTTAGTCAAAGTATTTATCGGTGGGTCAAATGTCAATACTGCATTACATCCATTGTTTGCACTCATCCCATTCAATCCTGCAATCCAGTTACTCCAGGCATCGTCTAAAGTGGTTTGATCGGTACATCCATCTAAATCTACATCTGCTGGACAAGTAGATAGGGAAAGATCACTGATTGTCCATTCGAAGCGCTGCGTACAGGTATTGGTACCTCCCCCACATTTATTATCTACGCGATAAGTACGTATAATATAGAATAGGCAGTCATCATTGGCATCCTGCATGACTTGCGAATCACCGTCATGCGTTATGATTACATCGCAATTGGGGTTATTACCGGTGACATTACCTGCTGCTATTTCAGCCGCTGGATCAGGGATGGCATCTGGAATATTGTTGGTAAGGGTTGGATTACAATCGTAGGTCACATCATCGGGACAATCTATGGTAGGCGTGCCTGAACAGACTTGACTTCCAATGGTTTCAAAAAAGGTCTCGGTTCTTGTACAATTGCTACCTAAAGAGATTTCTACTGTAATTTCGTAGGCACCAGCAGGGAGGTTCGAAATAGTTATCGGAGAAGTATTAGAGCTTCCGTTACCATCATTACCTCCTGGGCCATCGTAGGTATAAGTTACTGGTAACAAATTCGCTGGCACCTGGATCTGCAATTCCCCATCATCATCTCCTGGGCATCCGTCTGATGCGGACACATCACTATCAAATTCACATAAGTCATCCGCAAAGGTGGCCAAACATTCAGCCAACTGATCAAAGCTATCAGCAGCGAAATCAGCGTTTCGAATATTGCTATTGGCATCATTGGGGTCGTATCCATCGGTACCAGAGATTCGCTCTAGTTGGATTTGATTCGCTCCAGTGAAAGCTCCAATCCCCAAGGCAAAAAAGTGAGCTCCTTCGTTCTTTAGTTTGTTAGCCAGCTTCATAGCATTTACAATCTCTGGCCTTTGTGTATTTGATCCATCGCCGCATATACTGACCGTGCTCAAATTGTTAAAGCTTGGATTGCTACCAGTGGAGTAAGATGTTGGAACCCCATCAGTGAAAAACAAGACTAGATCTGGAGTACTTAAGGCATCCGCTGCCAATAAGGCCGCTTGCCAATTCGTTGCACAGAATGGGTTGCTATTAGTGCAGTTATCCGTATCGCCATCACTGTCTTGGTCCAAAGGTTCAAAAATTTGGTTGGTCCAAGTGCTAGACAAATCATCATCAAAATAATCTTGCATCCCATCGATGAAAGCATCGTCAACTAAGGTGTAGGTCGGCCTGACGTAGCGAGCTGTGGCATTAAATTCGATTACTGCCATGTTGACACCTACACATTGCAAGGATTCCAGAAAGGTCATCACCGCTTCCTCGATCTCTGTTTGAAAACCATTGGTCGAACCAGATTCATCGATCACAAACAGGATCTTCATGCCGGTGCAGGAAGCATCCAAATCATCATTGTTTGCAATCGAGGGAAAGGCGCAGGGGCCGTTTGTCCCACTACAGTTATCGCAAAATACCTGGGCCGAGAGCTGATTGATCGATAGAATACTAATAAGGAAACCTAAGCATAGGGACGTTCGAAGTGATTGCCACTTCTTAGGGTTTAAAAGGTAGTACTTGTTGTTCATAACGAAAGTAATTACAATACAATACCACTCTTAACTGTTGGCACAGTAAGAGGAATGGGGTTTAGCAATAGTGCTTTATTAATATTTACTTAATAAACTTATCCATCGTTGAAGATTAGGTAATTGTAAAGAGCGTCTCTTGGGAAGGGATAGATAAACCGAGGTTCATTGGAAGCCTTCCATTTGGTTTTAAATAGGAAAAACATAAAGCTTAGTTTATACTGTCCTGACACCTTGTATATCAACATAGAAATGCCAGTACAGCGAGGCTGTAAAACAATTGTTAGCATTGGGATTAAAATCTGCGGAAATAGGATTTCTGTTCTGTAGGTAGGTCCACACTACAGAAACGGATAGCATTAAACTCTTGGTAGATAAAATGAAGTGTTATTTGTATAAAGCCCCTAACTCATGACATAGCCGAGTCTAAAAGCACAGAGATAACGACAGTATACAGCATTACCGTACTGGCTAAAGACAACTATTGCCTGAGCTAGTCTATACTTAGAGGATACATTAGTTACGACTGGTAGAGGTATAAGTTAATTTGGGTTTAAAATACAGCACATCCTTTCTTGGAGGAGACTTTCACAAGTTTGTGCTATTACGCCGTTTGATGCAAGAAAATTTGAAGAGAGTTTCGTTTACTCACCAAACATACAAAAAAAATACATAAAATTTAAAGAGCACGCGAGAATTTATTTTCGGGATACTTTATATGAACATAATCGCGTCTAACAAAAGAAAAAAGGGCCGACTGTTGTAACAGTCGGCCCCAGCTTTATGCATTATTGCATGTACTGTAGCTCTATTATTTACTTACTAATAACTAGACGTTGGCTAAGGTCTTTTTTGCCATCAATCATTAGTCTAAGGACATATACTCCAGCGTCAAGATCGCTTAATGGGATCATTTCGGTACGCGAAATACCAGTATCCACTCGTCTTCTCAGGACTTCCTGTCCTGTACTATTGTAAAGGACTAAGACAGCCTGTTGAGTACCTTCATACTGTGGAATTGCCACAAAGGCCTCTTCTTTAGCAGGATTCGGATAAACAGCTAACTTTTCAGAACTTATCTGATCAGCTGCTATCTCAAAGCGAACCCGGGGATCATTCTGACCATATTCTACTAGGACCTGATCCTCAGCGGAGAGTTTACCTGGTATAAAGACTTCTTCAACAGATCCGAAGCTGCTGCCAGCAGGAATTACCTGTACATTGTCAAACACAGCTGTAATCTCAGAAGAACCACTACTAGAATAAGCCATCAAGCCAACGTTCAAGCAGGAAGCCAAGTTTGGATAAGTCACCTTGTAGAACAGGCGCCAAACATTTCCTCGTTTGGAAGTGTAAACTTTAACCTGGTTTCCATTGCGGATCATTCTAAACCATTCTACACCTGGTCTAAAAGCCGGCATCTGGTGCACCGGAGCACCGTATTCCTCACGATATTCTCTGCGAACTGAATTAGAATAAAGCTTAGTCATGGCTCCGACTCTTCTTGCCACCGGATCTAAACCTTCTCTCATCACCACACCTGCATGTCCTGATCCTGTGATGCTAACTACATGAGCGATCAATTCGCCATCACCGCACAATTCTTGATAGAAATGCACGTCTCTATCTGGTTGTAGACAATCATGCCAGCATCCCTCAGCATATAAGGTATAACGCTCTGTCTCTGGATCATAAGTTGCTTCGGTTTGGCCTTCACAGTCAATAGTGCCATCACCACAGTTCAAGTCGTCAATAGGTTCGTTGACACATTGGCAATTCGCTGAGTCGTAATAGTCTGTTGTACAATCATTATAATCGTCACAAGAAGGAGGCGTGATAGGTTCGAAAACGCAATCACAGATGCTAGGGTCATAATAATCATATGTATTGCAATCATAATCATCACAGTGCTTTCCTTCTGCTGTACAAGGAGTGCCTGCACAGCCACATTCACCATCTGTCATGTCATTTTCTGTACTTGGATCGCCATCATCACAGGTCTGACCCGCCGTTGGGCATGGTGTTCCCGCACAACCACATTGGCCATCGGTTACGTCATTCTCTGTCGTTGGATCGCCATCATCACAAGTCTGACCCGCAGGAGGGCAGGCTGGACACTTGATACAAAGGGGCGTATACCCTTGGGCCCGCTTACCAGTAGAGGAGGTTCTACCATTTGAATTTACGTGAATCTCCACTTCGGCATAGGCCATTTCAGCCAAGGAGAAACAACCTTCCCATCCTGCTTGATTTGGCAGCCAGGCAAAGGAAGTGGAATTTCCATCTACTTGGGTACTATTACTGATATCATAGACCTTCATCCAAGCATCAGTTGCTGACATATCTGCTGGCTGTCCTGGTTCCATAATCACCAGAACACAGAGCGTATTTGTTCCACAGTCGTATCGCAAATAGGCTTTAGACAAAAGATCTTTCGTTGGATTTCCCGCTTCATACATGTTAGCAAAGAAATCATTTGTCAAATCCCATTCTGAGATATCTCCATCTGGATTGGCGCTGCCAAAGCCCGGACTTTCAGCATCTGGACAACTGGCAGGTACCGTTCCAAGAATATTGCCTCTAATCGAGGAATAGCTAAAATCACCAACCGTTCTTTGACTGATCAGTGCATTGGAACTCAACAGAAAGAGTAGGGAAAAGAGAATCTGCCACAGGGAATGGCGGTAAAATTTGGATTTCCTGGAGCATGCTGGGCGGTTAGGGAGCACAGCACGATCTTTAGTGGTAGAACTACACATAAAGCCTCGTGTTTATTTGTTACTAAATAATATCACAAGGTCAATCGTAATGTTAATACCAACTAGGGACCGGTAGTGGTGTTCGACACTACCAATGATCTTAGTGTTGCCCATAGTGGTTTAACCACGCTGACCAATAATTTTTAGCGTATTAGAGGGACAATATGAAAATTCTACGATGTTATAATTTGCAGAGGATGTTTAAAACAAATCCCAAAGTGTTATAACTAATTGGGTATTACAATGATAGGGATTACAATTAGATGAGTCTAGAGATGAGCTGAATCAGCTCTTATGGATTATAATGTGGAAGGTTTTGAGCTATTCAACGTGAAAGTAACAAAACAATTGCAACCAAGCAAGTATTATGCGCTATTTTTTATATGTGTGATTTTCCTATACTATTCTATCGAAGCCTATGGAGACTCCATTTTTGGGTCTCAAAGTCACAAGTGGCAACATTTCTGGAGCTTTAGTCGCCTGCCAATGTAAGCGGTATTTTCTTAGATAATAGGCTAAGACCAACTGCATTTCCATCATCGCAAAACTATTTCCTATGCAAAGTCTTGGTCCTCCACCGAAAGGCAAGTAAGAATAATTGCTGTTCACCTGCTTTCTAGTCGCTGGGGCGAAACGCTCAGGCCGGAAGACCTCCGGATCATCCCAGTGGGCTGGATCATGATGTAGGGCATAAATGGCCAACACCACCATTGTTCCCTTAGGCACCTCGTGCCCCTTGATTTCATCATTTGCTGCAGCCTGTCGATCGGTTACCCAGGCGGGTGGGTAAAGGCGCATACTTTCTTCAATCACTTGTGTGGTGTAGGAAAGCTTCGGTAAATCCATAAAAGTAGGCTCCTTGGTTCCAAGGACCTCCTCCAATTCTGCTCGCAAAATCTCCTGCTTGTCTGGGTGTTTAGCTAGCAAGTAAAAAATCCAGGATAGCGCATTAGCAGTGGTTTCATGCCCTGCTGTGATTAGGATGTTTGTTTCTTCTAGCAATTGCTGATCGGACATCCCCTCCCCTGTATCCTCGTAGCGCGCGTCCAGGAGCATTTGGAGTAAATCCTCTTGTGATTCTCCTGAAGTTCGGCGCGCTCGGATCATGCCTAGTAGTACCTCATCTGCAGCCTTACCGAGCTTGACGTGTTTGGCCAGCTGGCCAGAAACTCGAAACCAGGGATTCAAGTAGGGTTGCCGAATCTGTTGTACTAGAAAGGCTTGTATAGAGGTCAGGCTATTACTCAACAAATCCAATTTCTCCGTAGACACGGCTGCACTAAACAAGGAGCGCGTCACGATATCAAAGGCCAATCGCATCATCATTGGATATACATCAAGCGTGTTTTCTCCTCCTTGGGAGTCGAGCTCTTGTGGTTCCGTATCGGCAATGACTTGATTGATGATCTCTACCAAAGCCTGTAGGCGCTGTTTGTGAAACCCCGGTTGAATAAGTCGTCTTTGTTGCAACCAATAGGCTCCTTCACTAGTTAACAAGCCATTTCCAAGAAACCTGCGCAGTTTCTCAAAGATCATCGGTGTCTTGATGTAATTGCGGTGATTTTTTTGGAGCACATGTCGGATGATATCCGGATCCTTAGTCACCATCATGGGTTGAATACCCCCTAAATAGGCGCGATAGGTATCTCCGTGTTTTTCGAAATTATGTAGAAAACCTGGAATAGGATTCTTCGAGTGCTTCATAGCAAACCGAAGAGATCGTAGGCGAAGTATTAGCTTTGATTTCAAAATGCTATGGTTGTAGACTAGTGATCAATTTCTCTCTGTACTCTTTGTCGATTCCATTCAAACAAGGCCATGCCTAGGGCTTGAACCACGTTCATGGAGGAGTTAATGCCCTGCATGGGGATGTGAACGCAAAAATCCAGGCGTTCCAGCACCGGTGGAGATACGCCTGCATTTTCACTTCCCAACCACATGGCTATCGGCTGATCCATCGGCAAAGCACTATCAAACAAAGATTGGCTTTTGTTGGTGATTTCCAATCCGATCAATTTAAATCCTTGTTGTTTCAACTGATCCAATATCAATAACTTATCAGCTGAAGCGGTAAAAGGAATCCGTTTATCGGTGGAGCGCGCCGTGCGGTTTATCTTCCGATTCGGCGGGACCACAGAAGCGCCAACCAGATATAAGTGCTCCACCCCCATCGCATCCGCTAGGCGAAATACGGACCCCACATTTAAGGGATCGAGCATGTCTTCACAGACTACAACCAAGGGAAAGTTCCGTTTCCCGGTATTCACTTCCTCATGTTCTAGTTGTCGCTCCAAGTTTTAATGTTTAATGTTTAATGTTTAATG
>ENA-UENX01000542-UENX01000542.1-marine-metagenome-genome-assembly--contig:-NODE-542-length-13620-cov-3.405756_pt1 | contig 13620 bp, 8 predicted proteins | sample MGYA00237875_ERZ529327 | MGnify/ENA primary metagenome ERZ529327 (study PRJEB26372, sample SAMN05368347) | marine metagenome | biome: cultured habitat; feature: ocean water; material: water; isolation... | reverse complement strand
AACAACTTCATCGCCAAGCTACCTCAATCCAATCGCCTGCACACCACATGGAGCAGTTTCTACTGGGAGGAACGGCTAGCACCGCTGGTTAAACAAGGGTTTGAGCAAGGGCTGTTGGATGACAGGGCTGTGGGGCTATTGGAACAGTTAGGCAAGAGGCTTTCCGAACATTTTCCTGACCGGGCTCCGTCACTACTACATGGTGATCTATGGAGCGGTAACTTCATGGTGGCACCAAATGGACAGGCAGGGCTAATTGATCCTGCGATTTATTACGGACATCGTGAAATGGATTTGGCGATGACCCGACTATTTGGCGGTTTCCGAGAGGCGTTTTACCAAGCCTACCAAGAGACCTTTCCTCTGGATAAGGGATGGGAAGGTCGAATACTTTTATGTCAGTTGTATCCACTGTTAGTACATCTGCTATTATTTGGAAGAAGCTATCGGAGCGCGGTGGAAGAAGTGATAAAAGCTTACCAGTAGACAAACAAAAAGGGTATAGCTAGGCTATACCCTCCTACTAACAAACAAAACCAACTAAAAACCAAGTATATCTTTGAAAAGAAGCCTTTTAGCTTCTCTTTATATAATTCTTTTTAAAATTCTTACACTATAACGCCTGGGAACCTCATGTAGTTCGATCTTTAAGAAAATTTAACAGACAAATTTTGTCATCTATTTGTCAAGCTATTAACTGGTAGCTTTCTTTCTACTTCAAGAGGTACAATAATAAACGATTTCAACCTTAAAAACGTTGTTCGATCTGGTGAGAAGCTTATGGACTTTAACACTTAGGGAAGTCTAAGAATAGAGCGGACTCTTGCTTTCTGATTCTTCTTGGCCGTAGATCGCTCGAGTACGGACAAAAAAAAAGTCGCACTCAGTGCGACTTCAGAATAATTATAATCCCATGAACATATCCAAAATAAAAATCTTTAATCAATCGGTAGCTTGCCCATCCCTTAACTCTCCGCTCATAATCTCTTGGGCAAAGTAAATAGGTTGCATTATCTGACTTCTTTAACGATAGTTAAATATTAAACTAAACAGAAAGATTTAACAATTAGCAACCTAAAAAAAGCTATATTCGCGACATGATTTAGTGCTTTAATAATCCCATGAACATTATTCGTCCCGGCATTTTCAATGTCGGGATTTTTTTTTGCCGCGAATTAAGCTTTTCAGTTCATACCTTCTTCACTCTATGGAATCAAGGCATGAAAACGCTCTTTTATGTGAACCGGGAAGAACTTGAAAAAATAGTAAGTCGTCCAGACAATCTGGAACGACTCACTACTAACAAATTATAATCCCATGAACATATCCTTTTCAAAGTAGCTAATCCTTTTGATCAGCTTTTATTTCTTTCTGCACTTATCTATCTCTCACAGTACAAATATTCAACATTTTCTCAGGGTACACAAGGACAAAAAAGGGTTTTTGTGAATATTTTTTTTACCGTAAAAACCCCACACAAACATCTAATTTATTGTAAATCAACCACATACGAACTAACCTCTCTTCTCAATTGTGAGCAAAATAATAAAAAAGTTGGGAATTTTGGCGAAAAAAAAGTGAGATTTTTACCAGAAAAGTACTTGACTCCTTTGAACGACAGCTGTTTTTTCGAGGATTCTCGGGCACTTCTCCGCTCTACCAATCCCAATTGCTTTAACCTCTAAACAAAGTAGCAAGAACAAGTTTCGCCCTTCGATTGTAGAATCAATTGGAATACAAAGGGACTATTGCGGTGAGACTAGCACAAAAAAAAGTCGCACAATCCCTTGTGCGACTCTAGCAATGATTATAATTCCACGAATATAAATAAAGCAATGAATGTCTAATCTTTATGATGGTTCAAATCCACTATTCAATCTTCACATTGCCATCAAAATTTCCCTCTTATAACGCTGAGGCTAAGCGCTTTATTACATTACTATTAAATATAATTCAAATTTGGTGAAAAAACTTCAGATTTCCAGCTTTTTTGTTGAAAACTTGGCTAAGTTTAATATTTCACCACTTCAAATTTCTTGTTTACTACTCCTCTATCGGTGTATACACTTAGAATATACAAGCCATTATTCAAGTGCGAAACATCCAATTTCATGTCATTAGTCAAGCCCGTTGTATTGCGCATGACCTCTTGTCCCATGATATTGTGGATTACGATCTCTTCAAACTCATCGCCACCATTTAAGTGTACCCATAATTGTCCTTGAGTTGGATTTGGATTCACCTTCAGCTGGCTAGGATCGATTGGTGTATTCTTGTCTACTTCTTTACGAGGAACGATGTTCAATGTAAATTCTCCGATATTCATGCGGAAGCTTTCACCGTTGCCAGCTAAGCCGTTGGAGATTGTTCCGCCTAGTTGTACAGGAAGCACTTCGTTTCCATCTTCATCAATTCGGAAGCCAGCGATATCCTCTACAACTACAAAGCCTACTGTTCCGATTGTTCCCAATCCAGAAGCAGAAATCCCGCTGGTTCTCGTATAGCCAGCTTCAGCTAATCCTTGCTTGTCATTGTGTGACAGATGAAGGATCGGTGAGTTATAGGACATCCAGCTATTTTCATCGAAGTTGATGACCACTGACTCGGGATCAAAAATTGCTGCATTATATTTGAAAGGGAAAGTGAATCCATATACATCAATCGCTGGATTACTTTCTGATCCAAGATTGATCTTCAATTCGATCAGGTCTCCTGGGCTAGCAAAAATATCTCCTTCCAAATAAATACCAAAGTCATAGAAGGGTGTCATCTTTGGCGTAAGGGAGTGTGTGTTTCCATAAAACTTAAGAATCTGGTCTGCATCCGCTCCAGTAACGATGCCATCGCCGTCCGTGTCCAAATGTTTATGGTTAACCGGATTCTCGTTAAAGAAATCAAGCCAATCAATGGCATATTGTCCATACCACTGGTTCAGGTCTACATTCTCACGCACTTCCCCTATTTCTCCCATGTCCAGACCAAGTGGTAGAAGATCTTGCATATTCACGACTCCATCAAAGTTGGTATCACCTGCCCATACACAGTCTCCAAAGCAGAATGGCCCTTCACCCGGAGGATCAATGATTTCCATTTCAATCTTAACAGCCTTATTGTAAAAGCAGGATCCAGCTTCTGGATCTATCGTACAATAGTTGATTTCAAATTCATCTAAACCTGTTGTCACATCATCATTGGGGATGTAAACGATCAGATTATATCCAGTAATCCTTACCCCATTGATCATTTGATCAACCTCGCCAGGAAGAAATACTGCTTGACCAAGACTTCCCTGCTGTGCTATTGAAAATTCAAAGCTATTGATGGGTACATTGTAACCAATGATCAGCGGCGTCTGCTTTGGCGTAATCATGTAAAACTTCGAAGAGGTAGGTTCATAATTGCTCACATGAACAAAAGCAATAGCCGTTTCCACTGCGCCTTCAGGAGAAGTACTGGTATATACTATTTCATCTACTCCACCAAAATTCTGGTTAGGTACATATTCCAATTCACCATTACCGATCACATTGATCGTACCATTAGCTGGCTGGGCAAAAGTTATCGTATTGTCAGCAGAGCCTTCTCCATCGTTTTCCGTCACGTCAAATTCTACAGACTCTAATGAAGTTGTATAAGCAAAATCATCAAAAGCAAACTTGTTGTCCAAGTGATCTAAAACAACCACCTCTACTTCAACCGTTTGGTTTTGATATTGAAAAGCCATGAAGTCTGTACCAGCAAAGTCTACATTCGGGGTGTATTGAGGCACATCTTCGGATGGATCATAGATACCATTGGTCGGTGGAGTAACCAGCGTAAACATTTCAGGAACCAAAACATCTTGGGATTGTTCCCGCTCCGTAAAGATTTTGATGCGATTAATCTGTGGCTCCCCTTCTAGAGATCTATCATTCAAAACACTAACACTTACAGTACCATCATCACAAATCTCTGCCCCATTACACACCACATAGTTGAAGTGTGCCAAGCCTTCGAAGCCGGCAGCTGGGGTAAAGGTAATCGTCCCGTCTGGATTGGCTTGAGCTGTACCACTATTCGCCAAAGGAACGGTAATCAAGTCCAATACTCCATTGCTACTGAAATCGTTGTCCAGAGGATGTAAGGTAATGGGCTCATCGACCATTGTTACATAATAATCGTGAATGGCTTCAATCTCAGCAGGAATTACATCGATGTATAGTCTTAATTTCTTCAAGGTAGGGAAAGGGTCAATCGCCCATCTTCTGATCTCGATAAAGTCGGCACCAACGTAGAAAAAGTTAGGTGTGAATCGCACGATATACTCGTCATCTCCGAGTGCTATCATTTCTGCTTCGCCGTGGAGGGGATTGATATGCAGAGCCGGTGCGTATCTATTGGACGTGAACTGATACTCCATCGTACCATTCCAGTACGTAGTGAGCTCAACGTCCTGCGCTGCTGCCATCACAGGCAGCAAGAACACCGAAAATAAAAGCAGCTTTCGTAAAAATACATTCATGGATCGTGGATTTTTCATTGCTTACGTGAAATAACAGATCAGTCTTTACCTTTCCAACATTTGTAAAACGCTTCTGATCACATTACAATAATACGCACTATGTCTGGGGCGTTCAAGGACAAATGTTTCGAATTGTGAAAACAATTCTGTTTTTCAAGAAACCGGGGACACTTATAATCATTTCTCTTTCAGGCTCCTTTGCCTGATCAATTGCTTTAAACTATTCGCGCTTGTGAAAAATAAATTTAAGCTGTATTTTTGAAAAATATTTTCAGAAAAATAGCTACAATTCATCCCTCCAAGGCTTGCGGCTAAGATAAGAAAAAATCCCAAAAATGCGTAGCAGTAAAATCTATTCAATCCTAGAACATTTCGACAAATACGAACAGAATCGATTTAGAAAATATTTGTGCTCTCCCTACTTCAACAAAGACGAAACCCTGAAACAACTTTTCGAAGTATTTTTGAGAAGTATCAACTCGCGTAAAGCTGTTGAACTAGGGAAGGAAGAAATATGGGAAGGGCTTAATATAGGAAAGGCATTTGATGATGTGCGTTTTCGTAAATACTGTTCAGATTTATTGAAACTTGTCGAAGGGTTCTTGGCTCAGCAAGTTTATGAAGGGACCCCGCTGCATAAGGCAAATTTCTTGATGCAGTCGATCGGCAATCGAAAGATGGAAGAGCTATTCAGTGGTGCTATTCGATCTGCCAAAAGACTATCAGAGAAAGAGCCTCACAAACCTGCAAGTTACTACTACTATCAATATGAGATTGAGAAGAATTATTACGACTTAACAGGGTTTGATGTTAAAAGGGGACAGGTTAGTAACGTAGAGGCAATTGCAAACAACCTTGATGTCTTTTACATAGCCGAAAAACTGAGATATTATTGTTTGGTCTTAAGCAGACAATACCAGCTTTCTCATGAGTATGAAATCCTATTTATTGATGAGATCATCAATCATATCGAAAAATACAACTATCAGGAAGTTCCTCCTGTTGCGGTCTACTACCAGATCTTCCTGGCGCTTAATGACTCTGAAAACCTAGATCACTATTTCCTGCTGAAGAAATTATTAGAAAAGTATGGTTTGGAGTTCCCAAACAAGGAGGCTTCGAACATCTATACTTATGCTCTTAACTACTGTACTCGTAAGATTAATAAAGGACACCAGAATTTCCTTCAGGAGATTTTTGATCTTTATGTGGATCTACTAAACAAGGAGATCATTTTGGATAAGGGAGAAATAATTCCTTGGCACTTTAAGAATATTGTAACGGTGTCATTAAGACTTGGGAAATTCGGATGGACTGAAAATTTCATTATGAATTATGGTAAAAAACTACCTGAAACCTCTAGGGAAAACATGCTCACGTATAATTTAGCACAGTTGTATTTCTATGAGAAGAAGTACAATAAAGTAATAGAGCAGTTACAGTTTGTTGAATATACCGATGTTACCTACAACATCAACTCAAAATCAATGCTGATTGCTACTTACTATGAACTTGAAGAGATTGAACCTTTATACCATCTATTAGACAGCTTTAAAGTGTACCTGAACAGGCACAAGGATATTGCTGATCAAATGAAAAAGCTTTATTCAAACTTGATCAAATTCACAAAAAAATTGGTCAAAATTCGACCAGGCGATAAGAACGCAATCGAGAAAATCAAAAAGGAGCTAGAGATGACAAAAAACGTTGCCAGTATCAGGTGGCTTCGAGAAAAGATTGCAGAATTAGAATAGCCCCGATATCTTAACAATTTCCTCTCCTTATCCTACTCCAACCTCACCCGCATCTTCACCGGCTGGTGATCCGAAAAGTCAAAGCCCTGATCAACACCTTCTACCTTAACTACCTCCACATTAGGAGACACTAAAAAGAAATCGATCAAAGCGACAAAGGTTTGACCATGACGGTATGGGCTATGCGTTTTACGATTGGTCGGTGTATGCGGATCGTAAGCCCAAGTCCAATTTTCGGGCAGATAGTCTACTGGAATGTTCATCTGGCTGTAACCCTCAGTTTGGCCAGGCATGAATTTGTCGAAGTCGAAATTGGGCGGACATTGATTCCAATCACCTCCCACGATCACGTAGTTACCATTGGCATATTCTGCGATGAGCAAGTCTTTGAGGAAGGCCATCTGCTGTTTTTTCAGCACGCCTCCCTCATCATAAGCTGAGTGATGTATATTCATGACGACCAATTCGCCTTCTCGATCTGTAGGGTATCGGTGAATAGCGATGCAACGGTCTAACTGAAATATCCGAGTAGGCCAGTCGAAACTACCCGGTAATTGGTATCTCTCTACTGTACTAGCCTGAAAACGGCTAAGCGTGGCCAATCCACTAAAGGTCTTACCATAGACATGCCAAGGCTCCATGATGGGAATGGGAACGCGCCCTACCTTATAGTTCGTGGCGAAATGTACATCATAAGTAGGTACGGCTCCTGCCAAAGCTCCAAATTGATCGTAGTAATAACTACGCTTTGAAGATTTGTCTACCTCTTGCAAAAGGAAAAAATCAGCATTCTGTTCCCGAACGAACTGCAAGATTCCCTCATTATTCTTTTCCACCATGCGTTCAGTGGCATGAACCATTTTACCTCCAGAAAAGAACTGTGACCCACTGGCATCGAAGAAGAATTCACTTTCTTTCCCAAGGCCACCAAAACCTAGATTCCAGATGACCAAATCTAGCTCATCTTGGTCAATCTTAACAATAGGTGAAATTTGATAAGGGTCGATCGGCTCGACCTGATCGGGTTGGTAGTCAGTGAAAGTCCCGTGCAATAATACCAGGACCACGTAGAGTGCAGACGCGAGGGCCAATCCGCCTATAGCGCGGAATGCGGTTTTCAGGTTTGAGAAGGTCATCAAGAAGTAGTTTTTGTTTGTTATCAGCTAAATTCTTGAGGCTTTTCGGGGGAAAGGTGAGTGAGTCTGGGGTTTGGATGGAATTATGGATCAAAGATAGGTATAAGTGCCAAATGAATCCACTTCTATCCTTCAATCTAACCGAAAATCAGGGTAGAAAGCTCCAAAAAAATAGAATTAATGTGACAAGGTTAAGGGTAAAAACTAAGCTGTATTTTAATTTTACTATGGTACAAATTAGTCTAATATAACATATCTTCCATACCGTAAAACCCTTGTTTACCTACCATCCATTCAGCAGCGGCTAGGGCGCCCCGAGCAAAGCCTTCTCTGGAGTGAGCGGTGTGTGTAATGGAGATATTATCGACTGGGCTATCGTATCTAATCGTATGAGTACCAGGCACTTTGTCGATTCGTCTAGATATTATCGGGAGCTCTTCGGGCTGCCCACTTTCTTTATTGATCCATGTCTTTTTGTGCACTAATTCTCCGAGGATTCCTTCGGCAAGGGTGATAGCCGTTCCACTCGGAGCATCCAATTTTTGGGTGTGATGAATTTCCTCCATTTCGACCTCATATTGACTATAGCGCTTCATCAGTTTTGCTAGGTACTTATTCACTGCAAAAAAGATATTCACCCCAATGCTATAGTTGGAAGCGTAAAATAGCCCCCCTTGGTATTTTTCAACCAATTGCTTGGCTTCTTCCAAACGATCCAGCCAACCGGTGGTACCGCTTACCACAGGCACGCCGTTTTCCAAGCATGTAACAATATTGTTGAAGGCACTCTCTGGTCGAGTGAACTCAATGGCAACATCTGCTTCACTCAATTTTTCTGCATTTAGGTCCGCATGGTTTCCAACATCGATACGTAGTACCACTTCATGACCAGCAGCCTGAGCCATTTGATCAATTGTCTTCCCCATTTTCCCATATCCGATCAATGCAATTTTCATCTTCTAATTGGTTTTAGAAACTTTGACAAATCCTGCGTCTAAAGACATTCAAAAGTGAAATTCAACGCTTCACATATATTCTGCTTTTTCATTTCACTTTATGATTGTCCCCAAAATTTGTCAAAGAATAAGTTTTTTTTGCGTAGGTGTGACTTCTGCTTATTCCTGCGTCAGAAGGTTGTATAAAATGAAGTAAACGCCGTTAAATGAATAGTACCAGGGGTGTCCATCGGGCATCCCTGTTTTTTGTATTAGCCTTCCTCTAGAAGTTTTTTCAGTTCATTCAGTTTCATCATGCACTCGATCGGCGTCATATTATTAATGTTCAGATCGACCAAGCTCTCCTTTAGCTTTCCGGCCACCGGATCAACAGTTTCAAATATGCTCAATTGATAATTCTCGGGCGATATCTGTGCGGTATCTGCCTTATTCGCTTTCACCTCACCTCCGACCTCATGATCAATCGACTTCTGTTCTAATTGCTTAAGAATATGTGTAGCACGTTCAACAATGCTCCTAGGCATTCCGGCCATATGAGCCACATGTATTCCAAAACTATGGTGGCTACCGCCCGGAACCAGTTTTCTTAAAAAGATAACCTTTTGGCCGATTTCTTTGGTGGCTATATTAAAGTTTTTGATCCGATTGAACTTGTTCGCTAGTTCATTCAACTCGTGATAGTGCGTTGCGAACAAGGTCTTGGGTCTAGTACCATTATTGTGTAGAAACTCTGCGATCGACCAGGCAATGGAAATACCATCATAAGTACTGGTACCACGACCGATCTCATCCAACAAAATCAAGCTCCGATCGGAGATGTTATTCATGATACTGGCCGTTTCATTCATCTCTACCATAAATGTCGACTCACCAGAGGATATATTATCCGACGCCCCTACCCTAGTGAAGACTTTGTCAATAAGTCCTAGGCGGGCACTGGCAGCAGGCACGTAGGAACCCATTTGTGCCATTAAGGAGATCAAGGCCGTTTGCCGTAGTAAGGCGGATTTACCGGCCATATTGGGCCCGGTAATCATGAGCACCTGTTGTGATTCATTATCCAAGAAAACATCATTGGGCACATAGCTTTCCCCTAGCGGTAATTGTTGCTCGATTACCGGATGACGGCCCTCTTTGATATCGATAATATATGAATCGTCCATAACTGGACGGCAGTAATTATTGCGTTGTGCCACCTTGGCGAAAGACAGCAGGCAATCCACTCTGGCTATTAATCCCGCATTGGACTGAACGACCGATATGTAATCGTTTATGCCAAGAACCAGCTGCTCAAAGAGATTGGCTTCTAATTCCAAAATCTTTTCCTGAGCCCCCAAGATCTTACCTTCCAGTACTTTCAGTTCTTCAGTGATGTATCGTTCCCCATTCGTCAGAGTCTGCTTGCGGGTCCATTCGGAAGGAACCTGGTTTTTATACTTGTTGGTCACCTCCAGATAATATCCGAAGACATTATTGAAACCAATCTTCAAACTACTTATTCCTGTCCTTAGCGCCTCGTTCTGTTGAATTTGCAGTAACAATTCCTTGCTATTGTTTACAATCGAACGAAGTTCATCCAGCGGCGCAGAAAACCCATCGGCAATCACTCCGCCTTTATTCAAATTCACGGGTGGCTCCTCGACGAGCTGAGTGGCAATCGTCTCAATCAATTCCTTGCATGGGTGCAATGCTCCTGCAATTTGAACCAATGCTTCCTTATCACTATTGGCCAGCAGTTTTTTGATGGGCTCAATGACCGTCAAAGCTCTTTTGAGTTGTACTACCTCCCGAGGATTGATTTTGCCTAGGGGCACCTTGGAAATGAGACGCTCTAAATCTCCAATCATCTGTAGATTACCAGCCAACTCCAGGCTGGTGTCATGATCCTTGATAAAGTACTCGACTACATCCTGGCGAGATTCTATTTCCGTGATTTTCTTTAAGGGCAAGACGATCCACTTCTTCAGCAATCGCGCACCCATGGGAGATAAAGTGTGATCCAACACCTTGATTAAAGGCACGCCACTCTCATTAGGCGAGTAGATCAACTCGAGATTCCGGATAGTAAAGCGATCCAGCCAAACGTAACGGTCAGCTTGAATGCGTGAAATCCGGTTGATGTGTTTTAGATTCTTGTTTTCTGTAGTGGCTAGGTAATGTAAAACCGCTCCCGCAGAAATCTGAGCCAAGTCCATTTCTTCTACCCCAAATCCCTTCAGGCTCGCCACTTCAAAATGTTCCAAAAGTTTTTCTCGACCGTAATCATGTGTAAAGACCCATTCATCCAATAGGAAAAGGTTGAATCGATCTCCCAATTTTTCAACAAAGAACTTCTTCTTGTCCTTGGAAATCAAAACTTCGGAAGGGCGGAAACTCTGCAGTAATTTATCGACATAAGGAAGATCACCCTCACAACTCAAGAATTCTCCCGTGGAAATATCTAGAAAGGACAAGCCCACCATACCTTTTTTGCCAAACGAGAGAGCCGCTAAGAAGTTATTTGTTTTGTGATCCAATAACTTATCGTCCACCGCCACTCCTGGCGTCACCACCTCTGTCACCCCCCTTCTAACAATCTTTTTCTTTGGGGAAGGTTTTTCCAATTGTTCACAGATAGCAACTCGGAAGCCAGCCTTTACCAAGCGAGGCAAGTACATATCCATACTGTGGTGCGGAAATCCAGCCAACTCGATATCACTACCCCCATTATTCCGGCTGGTCAAAATGATTCCTAGGGCCTGAGAAGCTTTAACTGCATCCTCACCAAAAGTCTCATAGAAATCCCCCACTCGAAACAACAAAATGGCATCCGGGTATTTGGCTTTTACCTGGAAGTATTGCTGCATTAAAGGGGTAACCTTTTTCGTCTTGGGTTTTGTTGTTGATTTCCTGGCCAATTGCTTAGACGTTTTAGACGTATGGATGATTACTTGAGTTTCGCAAAGATAGACAGGCTAAATTATTATAAAAGAAGTTGTTCCACATTTTCCAAATCAATCCAGCATAGCTCCTACTTTCAGAAAAAATTTTAACTTACACGATGTTCTACTCTAAGATAAAGTGAGGAACTGACTTGAGCCTGGTGTAGCCGCAAGGTTCAGTGCCATCAATAAAACAAAGCCAACTTATGAATCTTTCCAATTTTGACTGGACCATTATCGGCCTATACTTTTTATTTACACTCGCCGTAGGGATAGCAGTTTCCAGAAAAGCAGGTAATAGTACACAAGAATTTTTTCTATCCGGCCGGAATATGCCGTGGGGGTTATTGGGTGTATCCATGGTCGCTACTACTTTCTCCGCTGATACGCCTAATTTAGTGACAGGACTTGTGCGCGAGAACGGTGTTGCCGGTAACTGGGGTTGGTGGGCGTTCTTATTGACGGGTATGCTCACAGTATTTGTCTATGCAAAACTTTGGCGTAGATCAGAGGTGATGACCGACATTGAGTTTTATGAATTGCGCTATAGTGGCAAAGCGGCTGCCTTCCTTCGCGGCTTCCGAGCCTTATACTTGGGATTGATATTCAATGTATTAGTAACAGGTGCTGTATCTCTGGCCGCCATCAAATTTGGTGAGATTATCCTCAAGATGCCCGGCTGGCAGACCTTACTGATTGCGGGTAGTGTCACCCTCGCCTACAGTGCTATCGGTGGACTAAAGGCTGTAATTGTTACCGATTTTGTGCAATTCTTCCTAGCTATGATCGGCTCCATCTGGGCGTGTATTTATTTGGTGAATATGCCAGAAGTAGGTGGTTTATCTAACCTTTTGGCGAATGCTCAAGTAAGCACGAAGCTGGATATCATTCCCAATTTCAGTGATCCAAACGTATATATTCCCGTGTTGATGGTACCACTTGCTGTACAGTGGTGGGCCTCCTATTACCCAGGTGCTGAGCCTGGTGGTGGTGGTTACATTGCGCAGCGCATGTTCTCAGCCAAATCGGAAAGAGGGGCGATCGGAGCAACACTTCTATTCAACATCGCCCATTATGCCCTTCGGCCATGGCCATGGATCTTGATCGCACTGGCTTCCATCGTAGTATTTCCTGAGCTTTCAGATATTGAAACAGCCTTCCCTACCCTTTCACAGGGTAAGTTGGGACATGATGTTGCCTACCCGGCAATGCTTAGCTACTTACCTTCCGGACTAATGGGACTCGTAGCGGCTTCCTTGATTGCCGCCTTTATGTCTACCATGTCTACGCAGCTGAACCTAGGTGCCTCCTACCTAGTCAACGATTTCTACCATCGCTTTATCAAGCCTGAGGCTACAGAGAAAGAACTAGTAAGTGCTGCTCGCTGGTTTACGGTTCTTTCTATGGTACTTGGAATCGGGTTAGGCCTAGCACTGACGGATGCAACGCAGGCCTTTAATCTATTGCTGTTACTAGGAGCAGGGACGGGGCTGATCTACATCCTGCGCTGGTTCTGGTGGCGAATCAATGCCATGACAGAGATAGTGGCGATGATTTCCTCCTTGGTGATCGCAGGTTATCTCACCTTTTTGCACGACAGTACGGGGCTACCCGCACTAGAAGCTTGGCATAAGACTGTTCTTGGTGCCGTGCTAACCACAGTCGTGTGGATCGTTGCAGCCTATCTGACTCCTCCGACTACGGATGAAAAGCTAATTGAATTTTATCAGAAGATTAAACCTGCAGGTCCAGGTTGGAATCCGATTCGAGAAAAAGCAGCTGAGCGCGGCATTACACTGAGTTCCGGTACGGGTCAATTACCCTTGGAACTATTGTGTTTCCTAATCGGATGCTTTACCGTTTATTCCACCCTATTTGCTACCGGATACTGGATTTACGGAGAGACCAGTTCTGCCCTGGTTGCCAGTGTTATTGCGGTATTGGGTGCCCTATTTCTATTCAGAAGTTGGGGAAAATTGCAAACGGAAGGCTAGGGCAATAAGCACTGCTTTCAAACTTAGTGTCTTCTTTACACCTATTACCTCGTCCATAAACTTTGATTTTATGGGAATAGCCCCTATTTTTGCACCTCAATAATGTAGGGCGTTTTCCCAAAAAAGGTAAAACTATCGCCCTGTCTTTGTGTTTTAGTAATAATGATCGCTGAAATTTCCTGGATGAGATTCTTTCCCTTTCAAGAAATTATGGCTTGATCATTAGCTTAAAGAAAAACTTGGCTTATGGCAATCATAATCACCGACGAATGCATCAACTGTGGGGCTTGCGAACCAGAATGCCCCAACAATGCTATATATGAAGGTGGCGTAGAGTGGGCCATCTCTGATGGTACTA
>ENA-UENX01000540-UENX01000540.1-marine-metagenome-genome-assembly--contig:-NODE-540-length-13732-cov-3.330535_pt1 | contig 13732 bp, 10 predicted proteins | sample MGYA00237875_ERZ529327 | MGnify/ENA primary metagenome ERZ529327 (study PRJEB26372, sample SAMN05368347) | marine metagenome | biome: cultured habitat; feature: ocean water; material: water; isolation... | reverse complement strand
TTAGGAACGATGGCATCACTAGCTCTAGAAGCAGGAATCATCACTCCCGATCAAGATAGAGGCTCCTACCGAGCTCAGTATCTTGGTAATCTGAATGGAAAGATATTACGTATTGACCCGGAGTCTGGTGACGGCTTATCCAGTAATCCTTATTACGACCCTTCCAAACCCCGCTCCCCACAATCCCGGGTATGGGTTTATGGTTTAAGAAATCCATATCGCTTTATCTCCCGACCAGAATCAGGCAGTCATTACCCCGATGAAGGTAGGCCTGGTGTCCTATACATTGGAGACGTGGGAAATGGTGCGTGGGAAGAATTAGATGTATCGATTACTGGTGGAGAGAACTTTGGCTGGCCGATCATGGAAGGGTACTATCTACACTGGAGCTTCTTCATCGCGGATGCCCCACCGAATGCGATGGCTCCCAACCCATTATTTGGAAGTGGCGGCTGTGAAGAGCCCTACTTTGATTTCAGGCAGCTTATGAATAGGTTGTTGAAAGATGGGGATCCAATACCTGCCAATCCTTGCAATCCTTTGGTGCCGATTCCACCAACCGCTTTTCCTTCAGTAGAAACCATCCCCGCTATCGTATGGAGTAATGCATCTTGGAATAAGCCTACCCGAGCAGAGATTCCTGTATTTCAGGAGAATGGGCATGTAGCATCTATCCCCATTGATCATGTGGAATCTTATGTCGAAGGAGAGGTTTTTGATGGATTCTCCAGTCTGGCAGGTGTATTTTATCAAGGAAAGAATTTCCCCGAAGCCTACCATGGCAAGCTCTTTGCCTATGACTTCAGTGGCTGGATCCGCGTTTTTGACTTTGATGAAAAACAAGTTTTGCAATCCGTAGGTTCCTTTCACGATAACTCTCCTGAGATCATCCACTTGGAAGAAAATCCGGCAGACGGAAACTTATACTATCTAACCCTTACAGGTGAGATTCGCAAAATCAGTTATGGCGGCAATCCACCTCCGGTAGCGGTAATCAAAACGGATGTACAATACGGTACAAGTCCGCTTAGCGTTTCCTTTAGTGCAGATGAGTCCTACGATCCGAACGCACAAATCAGCCACTATCACTGGGATTTTGGGGATGGACAAACTAGTAATCTCCTATCATCTTCCCATGTTTTCAGTTCAAATCAAGGAACACCAAAATCTTTTACGGTCACCTTAACCGTAACTGATGATGAGGGAGCTATCGGTCAGGTTACTGAAATTATTTCTTTGAACAATACGCCTCCAACTGTCAATATTAATAGTTTTCAAGACGGAGATAAGTATCCCATAACGACCACCTCCCTCTTGAGATTAGGTGCTGAAGTAAGTGATACAGAGCATAAACTTGAAGACCTACAATATGAATGGCGAGTATTCTTCCATCATAACGAACATTTTCATCCAGAACCTCCCGTGCGAGCCACAGAGAGTTATGCACTCTTGAATCCGCTTGGTTGTGAGTTAGAGACCTATTGGTACCGCATTGAACTGGAGGTCACGGACCCAGCGGGCTTGTCGACTATTGACTCTCGTTCCGTATATCCCGATTGTGAAGATCCCTTCGTAGAGATTATAGAATTATCAGCCGAGGCGGAGAAACTTGGAGTACGATTAAACTGGGAGACTCAGCTGGAAGAAGAGGTTACAGTATATGAGGTGCAACGCAGCAAGGACTTTCAGCATTTTCAAGTCATTGGAGAAGTTTCTGCTCAGGGGCTAGCCACAGACTATGAGTTCCTAGACGCCTCCCCTACTCGTGGTAACAACATATACCGGATAAAGGCTTATAGTCAAGGGCGTGCTTTTTCCTACTCTAATTTAGCTACTGCGACCTTCCCTGCCGAAGGAGATCACTCCGTCACCCCAAATCCTGCCTCTGATTTCATTCAACTTAAGATCAAATCTTTGATGGGTAGCTTTGTTAAGCTGGAACTCTTTAATGCCGCAGGGATACCGCTCTTACAGACCAATTGGGAAGGGACTGTTGGGGAAGCCTTTGAAAAGACCATCTTGGTGGATAGGTTAAACGCAGGAATGTATGTGTATCGTATCAGCCAAGGTGGAGCGGAGTATACCGGAAAAATCATCATTGAGAAATAATTCCTATTGATTACTCGATGATTTGACAAAGCGGCGCCGAAATCGCAAGCCCAAGAATATAATAGCTAGTGTCCCGACCATCAGCCCAAGTGCCAAAGGTCGTTCAAAGAAACTCATTAGATCCCATTTTGATTTGATGGCACTGACCATGAAGTTTTGTTCCATAATGGGGCCCAGCACCATCCCCAGCACTACCTGAGCGAGCGGGAAGCCACCCCGCCGCAATAGAAAGGCCACTACCCCCATTCCCGCCATGATCCAAACATCAAAGACACTATTGTTAATCGCAAAAGCTCCTACAATGCAAAGGCCCGTAATGAAGCTTAGTAGCAGCTTAAAGGGGACCTTAATTAAAAAAGCGGCCATACGGGCGGTAAGAAATCCATAGAATGGCAACAAGACCAAGTTGGCCAGTAAAAAAGTAAGGTATAAAGACCAAAGGAGATCTGGTTGCTGTTCGAACAATAGTGGCCCGGGCGTAATGCCCTTCATCAAAAAGACTCCTAAAACAATGGCTGTAACGGTATCTCCGGGCAAGCCCAAGGACAAAGCCGGAATCCAGGCGGAGTTGTTGCTGCTGGTGCCCGCCAAAATAATGCGATCATCCTCTTCCGCTTCTTCCTCCTCTTTCTTTCGCATCTGTTGAAAACTAGTGGAGACCCAAGCGCCTATATCTGCTCCTGCTCCGGGCAAAAAGCCCACAAATACGCCAAGGATAGACGACCTCAAAACCAACCACTTTTCTCGTACAATCAATAATAGCGGTTGAAGATAGAACTGCCTTGCCGCCCCCTCCACTTTTTGCGGCGCTTCATATTTTTCTTCTTTATTACTAAAGAGATGTTCGAGTACTTCCGAAAAACCAAATAGGCCAATCATTGCCACGATATAATTCAATCCACCGAGCAAATCAGGACTACCAAAATGAAATCGAGGATGCCCTAAAGTAGGATCAATGCCTACGGTCGATAGCAGCAACCCTAGTAATAAGGAGACAAAGGCTTTGATGGGTGATCCGCCGGAAGCAAAAATCCCTGCCGCTAACCCCAGTACAGCAATCCAAAAATATTCAAAAGAGGAAAATTGTCGAGCCAGTGTAGCAATGGTGGTCGCACTGAATATCAATAATACCGTACCGATAATTCCTCCAACTGCAGACCCCATGGCACTAATTCCCAGCCCATAAAAAGGGCCTTTCTTTCGCGCCACTCGATGCAATTCCGATAGATAGGCAGCGCTTGCCGGTGTTCCCGGTATCCTGGCCACTGCTGAACCAACATCCCCCGCATAAATGGCTACGGATGAGATAGCGATGATGGCTGGCAAGGCGATGATTGGATCTAGGAAAAAGGCAACGGGAATAAATAGGGCCACAGCTAAAGTAGCGGTCAGACCTGGAATGGCACCGAATACCGCCCCATAAAATCCGCCCAATAGTAAGGCTAAAATTCCTTCCCAACTCAACAAAACACTCATAATGAAACTCCTAGGAGCATTTCAAAGGTGACAAATATAAATAGAACTGTTCCCAAGGCGGAGACCAGCGCGATCCAAGGCTTAATCCCTAAGAGAAGCGCTACCCCTAAACACACTAGCCCTAACGTCAACATAAACCCAATCAAGGGCTGTAAGATCGGATATGCCGCCACCAAAATCACGCCTCCTCCCAACTTCAACAAGGAGGGGCTCTCCTTCAATTCCTTTGTTATTTTTTCGCTGCCCTGAACAGACTTCACCCCTATCCAAGCTCCCCCTAACAACAATCCAACAGCAATCAATCTTGGAAATAAAGATGGTCCAGGGTAGCCTTCTTCGAGTGAGGGGAAACTACCAGATTGCCACCATATTCCAAGACCTAGCAAACAAAGGATCAAGGCACTTATACCATCACTGGCATTCTTCATATCGTTCTGCGTTAGATCATTAGTCTTTTCCGATAAGGAGATACACTATCATTTATTCATTGGCCTTCAGCAACTCTCCATTCACCTGGTCTTGCTTGGCCATAAAAGCCTTGCATTCCGCTCCCGTTAAGAACTGCATAGTAGCTCCACTGTTTTTCATCGCTGTTAGATATTCGGTATCCTGAACCGCTACACGAATAGTGGAATCAAGAGAAGCCTGTATGTCTGCCGGTAAGTCGGCTGGTCCACAGATGGCGACCCATCCACCCACACTCCAATCTAATCCATACTCCTTCAGCGTTGGTACATCCGGAAACTCAGGTAAGCGCTCCTCGGACATCACTGCCAAGGTTTTCACCTGTCCGGCCTGACGTAGCGCATCTACCTCCGATAAAGCAGCCGTGACTACATCCACTCCTCCGGCAATCAGTTCCTGCAAGGCAGGGGCTGCCCCTTGACTGGGCACCCAGGGCATGGCCGAGGTTTCCAAACCAGCCGCTTTCAGAAAACCCATTCTCGCCAGATCCCAGATGCCATTTTTAGCCGTACCGGAAGCCTGTAATTTCCCTGGGGCCTGCTTTAATTCGGCGAGCAAATCAGGGAGTGAATCCCAAGGGGCATCCGCCCGAACCGTAATAGCTGATGGGTTATTGACCAATAAGGCAATAGGCGTGTAATTCTCGTAGGTTAGATCCGTAATTCCGGTATGATGGAGTAGAGTAATATCAACTGTCACAGCACCTAAAGTATAGCCATCGGCTCTGGCCTGCGCAATTGCTAAATGGCCAACTACTCCTCCCCCACCCGTTCGGTTAACCACATTTACGGATTGCCCCAAAGCTTTTTGCCAGACAGCACTTGCCATCCGGGAGGACATATCGGTCATCCCACCGGCTGACCAAGGCACAATAAAACTAATGGGTTTAGTTGGATAGGCTTTCCCTTGCTCTCCTGCCTCCGTACAAGACCACGTCAGCGCTGCAACAAATAGGAACAAAAGCAAGGACTTCGTACTTAGGTATTTAGGTGTAGACATATCATTTGAATTATCAATACAGATAGGCTGGCCTCTCGGAGGCCAACAACAATTGGAAAAAACTTCTAAACCGACGACAGCTGATCTTAATAAAGGTGAGTTGAAGATGTGCACTTGAAGCTTTAGCTTTAGCCGCAGATATTGGTCCACAGCGGCCTAGTCCAGCTACCGCTTTCTTGACAGAGCCATTTCGCTTCATAAGACAGGTGTGAATTGGTTTTCGTTTAGACAATGATAGTTAAAAATGTCCAATCTAGCGGAATAGTCCAGTATCTTTAACTGCACCAATGGCAAAAGAGCTAAGCCTAATCGAATTAAAACAAGTATGACAAAAAGAAGACGCCAAGCTATCGTAGTGATTCATGGGATCGGAGAACAGCGGCCTATGACCACTTTACGAGGCTTTGTAACCTCGCTCCTAAACCACGAGAAGATTCATTTACAGGATAATAGTACAGAAAGAACCTTCTGGACCAAGCCAGATCGGGTGAGTAACTCTTATGAAATGCGTAAAATTTCAGCAAAGGGTAGATCCGATAAAAGGTCCACCACCCACTTTTATGAGTATCACTGGGCCGCCAATATGAGAGATACCAAGTGGCAACATATTCTGAGTTGGTTCTGGAGTTTAATGTTCAGAAGCCCATTGCAGTCCCCTAGTATGAGACTTAGACTATTATGGGCCTTCCTTTGGTTTATATTCCTTTCCTGGCTTACCATAACTGGGCGATTTGTCATTGATTGGTTAGAAAAGGGAGAGGATCCATTCTCCGGCATGACGGTGTACCGAGCCTTCTTTCTGCTTTTACCTTTTATATTTTTCATTTTGCACAACATCTTCATTGGATTTATCGGGGATGCAGCCCGATACTTGCGTGTCCATGTGGACAATATCCATCAGCGTGAGCAAATCCGTAAACAAGGAATTGAATTACTGAAGGCCTTGCACAAGACCGAAGACTATGACCGGATCATCCTGGTGGGGCATAGCTTGGGCAGTGTAATTGCTTATGATATCATTACTTATCTCTGGATTGAATTCAACAAATCGATTCATCTGGGACAAAAAGAAAAATTCAAAGAGACTTCGGATAATGACTGGAATTGTTCCTTTGGAGGGGTGAGCCGAACTTCTCAAGAATTGAAAAATATAGCAGACTGGAGTCTTAAAGCAAAGGCAGGAGAATTGACGCCTGAGGATGCTATCCAACTACAAAAAGACCAATCGAAGCTTTGGCAGAAAATCCAATACGAACGGAAAAGTTGGTTGATTACAGATCTAGTGACAATTGGAAGTCCACTGACGCACGCTAAACTACTAATGGCGGATTCGTTGAAGGACTTTAAGCTCCGAATTGCCGAAAGGGAGTATCCCATGAGCCCTCCTACATTGGATGGTAAGGATTTAACCTATCCAAGTGGAGGGGGAAGTAGTTTTTTACATCATGCAACTCCCTTTGCCGTCACTCGCTGGTCCAATATTTTCTACAAAGGTGATTTCATTGGAGGCAAACTGGCCGGTAATTTTGGTCCGGGAATAGTAGATATTGAAACCAGCTATGCGGGAAGTACTTTCAAAAGAATCTGGAGTAAAATCAGTCCCTTATCCCATATTCGCTATTGGATCAATGAGTATACCGATCAACCTTCGCCGAATAGCAAGGAAGCACAAGCCATCAAGCAGTTATACGAAATTATGCGATTGAATGATCTGGAGCAAGAAATTTATCCTAAGGAATAATTCGGACAAACGCCGGAAGTTTTATGAAGCGACACTTGGCTATACCACCTCTGCCACGACAAAGATACTTCCGCCAATGAAGATTACATCTCGTGTCGTGGCCTCCGCTTGCGCTGCGGCAAGCGCCTCAGGAACGGAAGCATAGGATTTTCCAGATAAGCCTGCTTGTTCCGCGAGCTCTTGAAGCTGATGGGCAGGCATGCCTCTAGGTACATCAGCCTTGGCAAAGTAATAAGTAGCGGACTTCGGTAATAAGGGAAATACCTTATCTAATTCTTTGTCACTTACCGTTCCGAAAACCATATGCAGGCGCTCAAAGGGAATTTCCTTTAATTGTTCCAGGCTAGTCGTAAGCCCTCCTTCATTATGCGCCGAATCGGCAATGGTTAGCGGTTTTTGCGACAAAATTTGCCAACGGCCAATAAAGCGGGTAAGTTTCCGTATTTCTTTCAAACCTGCTCTCAGTGTCGACTCATCCCAACTCAATATTTCGGCTTCCTTGATCACCAAGAGGCTTTGTAGCAGCGTTTGTAGGTTTAAAGACTGGTAGTTGGCCCGAACATCCACTTCCAACTCCTGTAACCACAGCTCGCCTTTATGCCAGACGTCAAAGACCGTAGAGGAAAGGGTATGTCTAATAGGGCTGGCTTTTATTTCCTGATCAGCAAAGCTGATGGGCGCTGAACACGCCTCCGCTTTGCCCTTAAAAACAGCTTGGGTCTCCGCTTGGGTCTCCCCAATCACAACCGGTGTTCTGGCTTTGATAATGCCGGCCTTTTCTCCGGCTATCTTCTCCAAGGTATCGCCCAAAAACTGTTGATGATCAAAACTGATATTGGTTATGATCGATAATTCTGGTTGTAAAATATTAGTGGAATCCAGCCGCCCCCCTAAGCCTGTTTCAACCACAGCGATATCCACCTTTTCCTCTGCAAAATGGGTAAAAGCCATGGCCACGGTAATTTCAAAAAAAGAGGGCTGAATTTGTTGAAATAGATCCTCATAACGAGCTACGAAGTTCACTACTTTTGTCTCACTAATGTATTCCCCGTTGATCTTAATTCTTTCCCGAAAATCTCTGTAGTGTGGCGAAGTATAGAGCCCGACCTTATAACCCGCTGCCTGTAGTACAGCAGCTAACATATGGGCACTAGAGCCCTTACCGTTGGTCCCTGCTAAATGGATGGAACGAAATTGCTGGTGGGGAATACCCAAGGCCTCGCTTAAAGCTAGGATGTTGCCCAAGTCCTTTTTGAAGGCGGCCGGTCCAATCCGTTGGAACATGGGTAGCTGATGAAAAAGATAGCTGAGGGTCTGTTCGTATGTGCGCTTTGGGGTTTCTGTCATGCTGCTGGCTTAAGATGGACTTGAAAAGGGCTGCAAAGATAAATTACTGCCGTCCTAAAACAAGTCATCCCGGACCAAGCTAATGACAAGCTTAATCCGGGATGAATATCTATATGATAGCTTAGTTTCTGCTACTGTTTCTTAAAGTTGTAGGTAATGGTACCACACTGCTTGTCGATCTCCCCTTGCTGGAATCTCCACTTCTTCGCGCTACTCAGGGCAATGTTGTGCAGTTGGGAATCATTAATGGAAGTACCTCTTTGGGTAATCTTGGCACTGGTCACCCTTCCTCCTTTGTCTACACAGACACTTACGGTTACTGTACCCGATCGATTAAACTTCGCAGAAGGCGTATCCGTACGAGCAACCCCTCGATTACTCAAGCCACCACCAACTTGTCCTCGACCTTTGGAAATACCTTCTAATCTCGAAGCATCTGGATCACCATTAGGATCTCCCTGGTTACCAGAAGTACCGGTTTTACCTTTTCCACTACCATCACCGAAGAGTCCTCCAATCTGGTTTTTCAGCTTATCGGCCTCTGCCTTTTTACGTGCCTCTTCAGCACGTTTGGCAGCTTCTTCTGCTTCTCGTTTTCGCTTGGCATCTTCCGCCGCCTTTTTCTTACGTGCCTCTTCTCTTTCTCTGGCCTCCTCTTTCTTGCGCTCTTCTTCTTTCTTTCGCTTCAATGCCAAAGCTTCAGGGTCTTCCGTCTTCACCACTTCCTTTTCAGGTTTTGGTTCTTCCCGCACGGGTTCTTCTTCCACTTCTTCTTCTACATCCTCCACTGTTTCTTCTTCAGTTGTTTCAGGTTCTGGCTCTGGTTGAGCTTCTTCCTCTTCAGCAGAAGCGGCCGCATTTTCATCGCCTTCACCTTGATCAGGCAAGCCGAGATTTACCAGTATCCCTTCTTGACCAGGAGGCGGATCAGGAAAAGTCAATAACGGCAGGAGCGCTAATAGGATCAAACCTACATGCGCTACTACGGAGATGGTCATTCCCCGCTTCTTATTTTTTTCTTCAACTTGTGTCAGTACCTCTGCCATAACTGAGTTATTTACTATTTACTTACAATATCAGGACATTTCGGTGAAAATGTCTACTGTTTAAACGCAGTAATTGGTCCGAAGTCATCATTTTTCTCCTCAATTAGGAGAAATTTAACGAAAATCAGATCAATTTAACTCCGTGGCAAGAATTCCATTTATATCATAGCGCATAGCAATATCCATCACTGCCACCACACTTTCCACCGGTGTGCCCTTAGCAGGAGAGATCGTAATGCTCAACTTTCCTCGCTTCGCGCTAGCCATGCTGCTTAGTCGACTCTCCAACCGATCTAAAGAAACAGAACTGCCATTCAGAAAGAAATTTCCATTTCTGGAAATACGGACATCATCAATCTTTGAGGAGGAAGTGACCTTGGTACGCGAACTACCCGGCAACTTTAGGTTGAGGGCGTTGGGAGCCACCAAGGAGGAGGTCAACATGAAAAAGATCAGCAGCAGAAAAATAATGTCTGTCAAGGAAGACATACTAAACTCTGCACTGACTTTACTTCTTTTTTTAAGTCCCATATACGCTTTCTTAAACTAAACGGATCAACTAATGGGTTCAGTGGCAATAATGGCCTTCACCTTTAACTTGGCGGCAATATTCATCACTCTAACTACCTCTTCAAAGGGTGTTCCTACCTCTGCCACGATCGTTACAGCTACGCCTTCGCGGTTTTCCATAGTGCGTACCTGCTGTCGCAATGCCCTTTCTAAAGCCAAGGGACTAATCTCTTGGTTGTTAAGGGTAAAAACGCCAGACTGCTCTATGGTCACCACTACCGAGGTAGAAGCCACGGTCTTAGAGTCCGATTTGGGTAAAGGGAAGGGCTGAATCTTCACCAGGGTCGAAGTCAGCATAAAGAAGATCAGCAGCAGGAAGATGATGTCTGTCAAAGAAGACATCGCAAATTCTGCACTGACTTTGTTTCGCTTTTTTAATCCCATAAGATATTAGCCGGTTGGTTCTTGCAATAAATCCATGAATTCTACCGTGGTGCGTTCCATTTTGAAAACCACCTTCTCTACATTGGCCACCAGTACGTTATAACCTACAAAGGCCAAGATACCGATGAATAGACCAAATGCCGTGGTAATCAGGGCTTGGTAGATACCGCCGGCCAATACATCAGGCGTTACATTTTGTTCTGTCGCCATTTTGTAGAAGGCCAAGATCATACCGGTCACCGTACCAAAGAATCCAATCATCGGAGCTGCACCCGCAATACTTGCTAGTGTAGATAGGTTTTTCTCCAGCTTAAAGATTTCCAGGTTACCCACGTTCTCAATGGCCGCATCAATATCACGGAGGGGTTTACCTATACGTTGAAGACCTTTTTCTACCATACGAGCAACTGGGGAGTCTGTAGAGGCACAAAGTGCTTTGGCACCTTGGATATTGCCCGCCGACACATTCGCTCGAATATTATTGATAAAACTTTCATCGACGCGTCCGGCCCGTTTGATGGTTAAATATCGCTCAACAAAGATGTAAAGGGCGATTACCGATAGCGCAAAGAGTACCACAACAATTAGAATACCAAGAATTCCCCCCTTGGTAATAATGTCAAAAAAGCTTTGGGTTCCGACTTCTCGTTCTAAATCAGCTGATGCCTCTTGAAACAACAGCAAAGTTTGATAAAACATGTACACTGGTTTTTAATTGAATACTGGCTAAACACAGTTATGTGAAGTGACGAAAATAGTTAATTGTTATTATTAATCTGTATTCGTTGTTCGGTATTTTATGCTGAGCTGTGGGAGGGAAAAAGTACGAATAGCTCAAGTGTCGAAGTATGAATGAGCTAATCTAAGGCGTTTCCTACGCTTCGCTCACTCTAGAAAACCAACAAATACGCATGATACAGATAGTTTTTAACGATAATGTATACACAACGTTTCACTGTATCTGAAAGTATTATTCTAAAGAGAATTTTAACAAAATCTTATCAGCTTGAGCCTCAGATAAGTCTGACCCATCAATTTTGTGGCGCAATTTGGTGATAAGGCCCTTTGGGCAATAGGAACCATTTACGCGGTAAGCTGTCCAACTCAAATAGAAATGGATCGTATTGGACGCCGAGAAAAGCATCTTCACTTTTAGCATGTTCTTCTTCATCCATACGGGCCTGTTGATAATACAGCGTTGCTGCCTTCTCCGGTCCTTGTAAGGCACTATACATCAAAGTCTCGACCCCTACGGCCCACGGGAGCCAAAGGCGTTGCCAGTCAAAGTGGTCCATGTGGTGCAAAAGCTTCTTATGGCCCTGCTCTAGCCCCGGATTCATAGTAGATCCGATGATCTCCATGCGCTCTTGGAAAAAGGTACGTTTCCCATGAATGCGATCCACCCCAAACCCTAGCAGCAGCACGATAAGCGCCAGGGACCAAACGCTGCGCTCCTCCAGCAGTACATATATCATGGGCAAGGCCCAGATCACCCCAAGGTGCGAGAGATAACCATCCAATAAAATATAGATCGGATCATTGAGGTAAGAAAAACTAACCATGATGGCTGCCAACATCCCTATATGGCTAAAGAATATAAAACCTACCAGCAACCACTTCTTTTTGTACAAAAGAACGAATAGACATAGACAGAAAACGGCGAACGGCAAGACATACTCGGTATCCAAAAAGTAGAGCATACGATCAAATACATAGTAGTCTTGAAAATTACCCAATAGCTTAACGCCCTCTTGCAAATTATCCATTTGTCCCGCCTCATAAGATCCTTCTTGCTGCAAACTGAGATATTTCCGGCCGAGTAGGAGCAGCGCTGCTCCCATCATGATCCAGAATTCTCCATCCCACCACTTCTCCGAGCTAATCCAATAAAAACCCATCACAAATAGTAAGGAAAGCGCGGCAAACGGATGTCCAGTTAAGATCAAAAGGACCATCAAGAGAAAACTGAGCACATAGTTCCAGCGCGCTGACAGATGACTTAGCACCTCTCCCCGCCACAACCAGCCCAGCAACAGGGCTACACTGCCAATAGAAAGAATCACCTCCCCGACTGGACCATAGAATTTATAGCGCATGGTCAGACAAAGTGCCAAGGCTAAGAACAAGCCAACCTTAGCTTGTCTAAAACCGTATACTACTAGTAAGTAGATAAGGTAGTAGAATAATATAAAGGAGGCGGAATAGATCAAAAGTACGGTGTGCAAGGAGGCCCCCAACTTAATAGCCAAAAGTGGGAGCAATTGCGTAGGGGCACTGATCCATCTTCCGTGTCCAATATAAAAGTCTTCGAAGTACAGGAGCTGGAAAGTATAATTGGCAGCATCAAAGTGCAGCAGTCTTTCTTTGTAATACAGCAAACTCATCAGCAAGAGCACCCCAAAAAACAGGTGTCCAATCCATCTCAGTACCTTATCAAAAGTATCCTGAGGAAGTTGCCTGGTGAGGCTGGAGAATCTCGTTGATAGAGACATATGTAATTAGATATGCAACGCTATATTTGCGAAGCCAAAGATAGAAACAGATTTATGCTGTCAATAAATTTGTCCCAGATTTGTCAATTGTTGTTTTTACTCAGTACAATATTAGCATAGAAGACTTATTAAATAAATAGTCCTTTATTCCTCCATTAACTTCACTACATGCGTAGCTTTTTACTTTCTCTGATGATTATTTTCCCCATGCTGCTATGGGGGCAAGAACGCGGTGCGCCGATGCAAGGTCAGCTGCTCGTACAATTGAAGCCCAAAGTACAGCTGGAGCAGGTACTACAGCAAAAAAGTAGTTTAGCTAGCCCAGATAAATATCGACTGCTCAGTGCAGCCCAACACATCTATCTTTTGGAGTACTCCACAAAGTCTTTGCCCCTGGCCCAATGGAAAACCTTACCAGAGGTTCAATATGCTAGTCGCAACTTCTCCATAGAAACGCGTGCCCTACCCAATGACCCCAACTATGTCGATCAATGGAACCTGGAATTGGTACAAGCACCGGCAGCTTGGGATATCACCACGGGCGGCACAACGGCTCAAGGTGATGAAATTGTGGTAGCTATTCTGGACACGGGCTTCAAAATTGATCATCCTGATCTAGAGGGAAACATATGGCTCAATACTGGAGAAATCGCAGGAAATGGCGTAGATGATGATAACAACGGATATATCGATGATATAAATGGGTGGGACTTCTCCAAGGATGGTCCCAATCACTCCAGCAGTTCTCACGGTCATCGTGTCACGGGTATTCTAGGAGCGAAAGGGGACAATGGGATTGGCATTTCGGGGGTAAGCTGGGATGTGAAGATTTTGCCAATGACGATTGGCACGGAGGCACATGCCATCGAAGCCTTTGAATATCTCATTGCTCAACGAAAGGCCTATAATGATTCCAAAGGGCAAAGTGGGGCTTTTATCGTCGCCAATAATAATTCATGGGGCCTTTCAAATCGTTTCTGCGAAACGGATCAGATTTGGCAAGATTTGCACGATCGCTTAGGAGCCGTTGGCATTCTCACTGTTGGAGCTACTTCCAATAGCAACATCAATGTAGATCAACAAGGTGATATTCCTTCTACTTG
>ENA-UENX01000539-UENX01000539.1-marine-metagenome-genome-assembly--contig:-NODE-539-length-13843-cov-3.412600_pt1 | contig 13843 bp, 13 predicted proteins | sample MGYA00237875_ERZ529327 | MGnify/ENA primary metagenome ERZ529327 (study PRJEB26372, sample SAMN05368347) | marine metagenome | biome: cultured habitat; feature: ocean water; material: water; isolation... | reverse complement strand
CCTCAAAATCGTGCAGGGTATCACCAATTAAAACGGCCTGCTCCGATTGGATCGACCGATTCCGAATCAGCTGCAAACCCCGGTCCACTTTACTTTCAGCGCGATGGTTGTCCAAGCCCTCGATCTCGTCGAAAAAATGGTGGATATCAAAATGCTGTAAAAGCTCAAGCACACTGTCCTTAAAGGCAGCTGTGAGAATATACTGTTGTTTATCGTTGTTTTGAAACTCCCCCAGTAACTGTTGTATGCCCAAATGAAGTTCACAATCCAAGACCGCTCGATCATAAGTAGCAAAAAACTTCTTTGTCAATTCATCGAAAGATTCCTTTTGCAGATCAATCCCAATCTTTTTGTAATAGGACGTAATTGGAAAACCGAAAACCTCTCGGTAGGTCGCTTCATCCAGTCGCAAGTCATTATGATTAGCAAGAAGTTCGTTGGCAATATCCACGCAAAGCAAGACATCATTTAACAAAGTGCCATTCCAATCCCAAATGATATGTTCATATTGAAACTCCATATGCTTACCAGCCATATTCTGTGAAGGATTTTTTTGCTTGTACTGCCGCAAGTGCCGCTCGGATATAAGGTATCGTATTGTCTGGCAACCGTTCTTTTTCCACCCAACGTAGTTCATCACATTTGTTAGGTTCCATGTTTTGCAACACTCCCTCCCATTTGCTCGCTGCCACAAAGAAATCGACTCGATCGGGCAAATGTACCTTTTCCCGTCGCCGATGCATGACATGCACAAATTGGAAAGCTTCCAGGGCAATGGATATACCCGCTTCTTCCTTGGCTTCCCTACGGGCAGCCTCTAGCACCGTTTCATGCTCTTCCACATGTCCCGCCACGACGCTATAGTTGCCATCCTCATAGCCCGTATTGTAACGGCGGGCCATTAGTAACAGCCCCTGATCGTTGAAGAGAAATAAATGAACAGCAGGTACCAACTGATGTTTGTTTGACATTATTATGATTAGCTTTGACCCTGTTACTAGTAGTGTATCAAAAGTGCAGATTCCTTAGCTCACCTCTAGCCTTTACCACGTAATTTGCTGCAACAACACCCGACATTGGATACACCATTACTACGGATGTACATCTATTAAAGAAGCTTCTCACCCTCACTCCCCAATATCCTCATTCCACAATTCCGGCTTCTCTTCAATAAACTGACGCATCAATGCCACACAACGCTCATCATCCACTACTTCCACCTCTACTCCTCTTTCTCGCAGCAGCTCCTCCTCTCCCATAAAAGTCCGATTTTCTCCAATCACCACTTTGGGTATCCCATACAGCAACATCGTCCCAGAACACATAGAACAAGGAGACAAAGTGGTATACATCACACATTCCCGATAAACGGAGGCGGGCTGTCGTCCTGCATTCTCCAAAGCATCCATCTCTCCATGCAAAATGGCACTTCCCTTTTGCACGCGCCGATTATGCCCTCGCCCGATAATCTTTCCTTTATGCACCAATACCGCACCAATCGGAATCCCGCCTTCCTCCATACCTTTCTTCGCTTCGGCTAAAGCCGCATCCATAAATTGATCTTCCATAATGATAGTCTTTAGTGATGCCATCGGGTAGACAGAAGTCAGAAGCAAGAGGACAAACTTCTCTGATTTGCTGTAAAGTATAGGCTAAAAGCTTCTCGCAGCGAAGCGGTCTGACCTCTGACCTCTGATTTCCACCAAGCCATGTCTCAAACAATCACCCAGTCACTCAATGCCGTTTTTACTATTTTTCACCAAACATACACTAGCCCAAGCCCCTCCTCAGCCACCTCCGTGCCTTGGTTGGTGTTTTCCACCAACCAATAATCCAAGCCTATAACATCACAACTCCAACCCCCTCAACCACTCCTTTAACGGCTCCCGAAACTCCTCCCTTTTCAACCCAAACAACAGATTGGTTTTAATAAAATCCAACTTATTTCCCACATCAAACCGCTTCCCATCGAAGTGCAGGCCGTACATGTCTTGAGATTTGAGTAAAAGACGCATCGCATCTGTTAACTGGATCTCATTGTTCACACCAGTGGGAATCACCTCCAACAAATCAAAAATCTCAGGCGTGAATACGTAGCGTCCGGCGATGACCAAGTTTGAAGGAGCTTCCTCAGGTCTAGGTTTTTCAATCCATTGATCTACTTTGTACAATCCATCGTCTCCGGTTGACTGCCCTCCCATCACACCATAGCGATGGGTGAGTGATTTTGGAACCTCTTCCAAGGCTACAACTGAGGCTTGGTACCGCTCATAGACCTCCATAATCTGTTGCATCACTGGTTTCTCCGTATTAGAATCCAGAATGGTATCCCCCAACAATACTGCAAAGGGTTCGTTCCCGACATGGAGTCGACCATAACGTACGGCATCTCCCAGACCATTTAGCTCCTTCTGCCAAACGAAATGAATATTAGCCATATCGGAGATTCGTTTGATCATCTCTAGCTCTTCCTTCTTCCCCTTTTGAGCCAAATTATACTCTAGTTCAAAGTTATGATCAAAATGCTCTTCTATGGCCCGTTTTCCCTTACCAATAACCATTAGGATATCTGTAATTCCTGAAGCCACTGCCTCTTCGATCACATATTGGATCACGGGTTTATCCACGATGGGGATCATCTCCTTAGGTTGGGACTTGGTGGCGGGTAATAAGCGGGTGCCAAAACCAGCGGCAGGGATGATGGCCTTCTTGACGGTACTCATGTTAGCTAACGATTATGGGTTTAAAGACTACGATCTTATGTTGAGACAGGATTTCGCAGAGCGAATCATACATTTCTTCATTTTCATAGGTACCAATGATGGCACCGCCCGATCCAGTGAACTTAGCACTTGCTCCCACACTCCGAGCTAGGGCGACCATTTCCTTGTTTTTGCTGCTTATTTGGTAGATCGAACTACGCAAATCAAAATTGGCATCAAGGAGGGGCGAGATCTGATCAAATTGCTTGGCCTCTAGGAGATTCATGACCTGCACAGTTAGATCTGCAAAACCCTTCATGGCATCAATCACCACTTGATCCCCTTTATCGAAACGGGATCGAATATCATTATGAAATACTTCGGAACCCTCTGAAAGATCTGTACGATAGGCAATGTAGACGCGTTGCAAATGATCGGCAGAGAAAGGCCGGTAATCACCATATTCTTGCCGTTCAAAAATAGCTTTATCGAAGTCCATAAAGACGGGCTCTTCATAGGCTTGAGCTACGCGGTCCTGCAAGCCTGCACTGATCCCCAATTCATCCGTTTCAACAGACAAAACCAAATTTGCTAATAGCTGGCGAGGGATGCGAATCTTGTAAAAGGCCATCAAGGCCTTCATGCAAGCCGTGATAATGGCACTCGAGCCTGCCAATCCTAGGCGATTTGGGATATCGGATTGGTATCGTATGGTAAAGTTCCGATTGTCCAGTACGACTCGATTTGCCCTACAGTACTCTAGAAATTTCTTTATCGTGGCTTTTAACAAGCGGATGCCTCCATAGTACCCAAAAAGCTGAACATCCTCATACAGTCCACTTATGTTTTTGTAGATACTTCGATCGCGCTCTTGGGGAAGGATTTCCAATTCTGGTGTTTCGTACAACACGACTTCAGCACTAAAATTACTAAAGACAAAAGCAATGGTCTTACCATAGTAGCCGTCCGATGGATTACCCACCAAAGCCGCTCTCGGATATGACCGGGTATGTATGATCATGGATTTTGGTGTTGAAAAATCTAAAACTAGCGTTGAAAAAATCTAAAAGGTGATTTTACCGCACATCTTTTTCTATTTCCCTTTTAATTACCGTTCAACCTCCTTAATTTTCGGGCAAGTTAATTATTAACTGATGAATATAAACGAAAAACTGACAATTGAGCAGCTTCTGCCCAAGGTGGAACTGCTGTGGGACCTCTCTGCCCACAAGATACGACGTATCGAACAAGAATATGACCCTTCTCAAGGAGCTCCCGTTTTCACACGTGCTGGCAAATACACTACTAGGGGTTGGACCGAATGGACCCAAGGGTTCCAATATGGTTCCAGCATTCTACAGTATGATGCTACCGGTGACGAAGCATTTTTGGAGAGCGGACGAAAGGCTACCTTAGAAAAGATGGCCTCTCACGTCGGACACTTTGGTGTTCATGATCACGGCTTCAATAATGTAAGCACCTACGGCAATTTGCTGCGCCTAATGAAAGAGGGCAAAATTCCACAAGTCGATTGGGAACAGCACTTTTACGAGCTAGCCTTAAAGCTATCCGGAGCTGTACAAGCCAAACGCTGGACCGAACTACCAGAGGGGGGGTATATGTATTCTTTCAACGGACCACATTCCCTTTTTGTGGATACCATACGGACTGTTCGAGCAGTCATGGTAAGCCATGAACTGGACTATGCAATTTGGGGAGAAAACGACCGCCGTATCAGCCTTCTAGAAAGGGGGATCCAGCATGCATTAGCTACCGCTAAATACGCCATTTACTATGGAGAAGGGCGAGATAGCTATGATGAATGGGGAAGAACCGCGCACGAAAGCATCTTCAACACCAACGATGGCAACTTCCGCTGTCCAAATGCTCAACAAGGCTTTTCCGGCTTCACGACCTGGACCCGAGGCCTAGCGTGGGCCATCGCTGGCTACCCTGAACAACTGGAATATCTGAAGACATTGACCGAAGAGGAACTCGTTCCTTACGGCGGGTTTTCAGCATTAGAAGCCATCTACCTGAAAGCAGCTAAGGCAACTTGTGATTTCTATATCGACAATACGCCTACGGATGGCATCCCCTATTGGGATACCGGTGCGCCAAACTTGCACAAATTGGGAGATTACTTCAGCCGGGCTTCAGATCCTTACAATGATTTCGAGCCAATCGATAGCTCCGCCGCCGCCATTGCTGCACAAGGATTACTAAGATTGGGTAGATACTTAGGGGAAGAAGGAAAACGCTATTGGCAAGCCGGTCTAACGGTACTAGATAGCTTACTACAAGCTCCTTACCTCAGTGAAGATCCGGAACACCAAGGGCTGCTCTTGCACACTATCTATCACCAACCGAACGGCTGGGACTACGTTCCTCCAGGTAGTAAAATCCCATATGGCGAGTCCTGTATGTGGGGAGATTATCACCTGCGAGAAGTCACCCTCTACGCCCAACGGATTATCAAAAACGAAACCTATTACACTTTTTATGGTAGTGTGAAATAGCAGAAATCATGACGAAACACCAAAAAGACTTAAACAAGCTCTGCGTTCACACCATCACCACAAAACCCTGGTCACTCGAAGAATCGCTAGAACACTACGCGGCCAGTGGTATAGGTGGGATTAGTGTATGGACAGATGCTTATGCTGAAATGGGACCGGCTAAAGCGGGAGAATTGATAGCCGATTCACCCTTAGAGGTAGTATCCTTAGTCCGTGGAGGCTTTTTTCCGAAAGCTACCGCATCCGAAAGAGCAAAAGCCATCGAGGACAATAAGCGGCTGATCGAGGAGGCAGCAGCCTTAGGTGCACCGCTCATCGTACTCGTATGCGGAGCAGAACCAACGCAATCCCTGTCGACTTCCAGAGCGCAGATCCAAACCGGCATAGAAGCACTCCTTCCCTTAGCAGAATCCTTAAACATCAAGCTGGGCATAGAACCGCTGCATCCCATGTATGCAGACACCCGCTCCGCAGTTTCCACCCTCAATCAAGCCAATGATATGACCGAAGCTATCCAATCTCCTTTAGTGGGAGTGGTCGTAGATGTCTATCACCTATGGTGGGATGAACGTTTGGAGGCAGAGATCAAGCGAGCCGGGGACAAGGACTACTTATTTGCCTATCATATCTGTGACTGGAAAGTACCTACTGAGGATATGCTCAATGATCGGGGTCTGATGGGAGAAGGATGTATCAATGTGCCTCAGATCAGCGACTGGGTGAGCCAGGCGGGCTTTAGCGGATTCACAGAAGTAGAAATTTTCTCACATCGGCACTGGCAATCTGACCAGTCCGAATTTTTAGAAAAAATAATAAAAGCATATCATACACATGCCTGATAATACATTTAGCAAAGTACATACGATTGGGATTATCCTAAACGGAGTGACCGGTAGGATGGGAACCAATCAACACCTCCTACGCTCCATGGTTGCCATACGCGATCAAGGGGGTATTCCTATTGGAAACAACGAGGTCATCATGCCTGACCCAATATTGGTGGGCCGTAATGCCGCAAAGCTGAAGAAGCTATGCGATATTTCGGGATTCAACAAAATGACTACCGATCTGGAGGAGGCCCTCCAGGATGATCACAATCAAATCTATTTTGATGCACAAATTACGGGTCGCCGCTACCACGCGGTGAAAAGGGCCATTGAATTAGGTAAACATATCTACTGCGAAAAGCCTACTGCCGTCAATTCACAGGAGGCACTTGAGTTGTATACACTAGCTCAGAATGCAGGGGTGAAGCATGGAGTGGTGCAGGATAAATTATGGCTCCCCGGTATCTTGAAATTGAAGCGATTGATGCAAAATGGCTTCTTTGGAGACATTTTAAGTGTTAGAGGAGAATTTGGCTACTGGGTATACGAAGGTCATTCCATTCCGGCTCAACGTCCCTCCTGGAACTACCGAAAAGAAGACGATGGAGGGATCATCGTAGACATGCTATGCCACTGGCGATATGTTCTAGACAATGTATTTGGTAATGTTAAAGCAGTATCTTGTCTAGGTGCCACACATATTCCGAAACGAGTAGATGAAAACGGAAAAGAATATGATGCAACGGCAGATGATGCGGCCTATGCTACCTTTGAACTGGAAGGAGGAATTATCGCCCATTTCAACTCATCCTGGACAGTTCGAGTTCGTAGGGATGACCTTTTGACGCTCCAGGTGGATGGTACTCACGGCTCAGCGGTAGCAGGACTCCGGGAATGCTATATCCAGCACTACGGAAATACACCGAAGCCAGTCTGGAACCCTGATGTGCCACAGCCCATCAACTTCTACGACGATTGGTCTAAAGTACCAGAGCAAGAGCCCTATGACAATGCCTTCAAGGCACAATGGGAATTGTTCTTGAAACATATCGTTACGGACAGCCCTTTTGAAAATGACCTTTTGGAAGGAGCTAAAGGCGTACAACTGGCCGAATTAGGTCTGGAAAGCTGGGCGCAGAGACGCTGGCTGGACGTTCCTGATTTGGTTTAGGCAAGCATAATAAGAGTAGAAGTCAGAGGTAAGAGGATGGATGTAAGACTATTGTCTAGCGTCTGATTACTGAGCTCTGTCAGCAAAGCGATCTGACCTCTGACCTCTCCACTTCTTGGCTTAGAAAACGAAAACACCAACAAAATGAAACGAGTAGCACTGATTACTGGCGGAAGCCGTGGAATTGGTTTAGGTATTGCTCACGCAATCGCAGCCGAAGGTTGGTCTGTAGCCATCAATGGAATGCGGCCCGATGAGCAAGTACAAGATACCATAGAAGAATTGCGTCAACATGGAACGGATGTAATCTACTGCCAAGGTAACGTAGGTGATACGCAAGACCATAAGCGCATGCTCAATCAGATCATGGATAAGTGGGGACAACTCAATGCCCTGATTAACAATGCAGGAGTAGCTCCTAAAGAACGTAAGGACCTCTTAGACATGAGCGAGGAGAGTTATGATCGAGTAATGGGTATCAACCTTCGAGGCCCTTTCTTCCTCAGTCTCGCCGCAGCAAAGCTGATGGTTCAATCCAAGGGGCAGGATGCCAATTTCCCGGCTTTCCTCGTCAACATTTCCTCCATCTCAGCAACTGTTGTTTCTCCAAATCGTGGACAATATTGCATGTCGAAAGCAGGCATCAGCATGGCAACTCAATTGCTCGCTGCGCGATTGGGCAAAGAGGAAATTCCAGTATATGAAGTAAGACCCGGGATCATCAAGACCGATATGACCTCAACCGTCAAAGGGAAATATGACAGCCTTATCTTAGACGGAGATCTCTGTGTTCAGCCCCGCTGGGGCCTACCGGAAGATGTAGGAAAAGCAGTCGCCTCGCTCATCCGAGGGGACTTCCCCTACTCCACCGGCCAAGTCATCATGGTCGACGGAGCACTGACGATGCCTAGACTCTAACCACCAAAATCCCCCCCATCGTTGGTTGAAAACACCAACGATAACGGAGAGAATCTGGAGATTCGCCCAAGAGGGAATGAAATTGGAGTGATAATCAGCGGGTGGCCCGGCAAAAATCTGTTTGAGGCGTTGCGCTTGAGTTGATTACTCAATAGGCCTAGCAAGTTTTTTTGCTCGCCAAATCGCTAGAAAGCGTGGTAAAATACTAGCCATGACTAGGGCAAAAGAACAACGATATACTAAACCAACTATGACCTTCAACAACATATCATGAATAAAGAGACACTTTGGAAACTCTGTTGCGCCGCTGTGATCCTAGTGGCCATACTAACCTTCACACCGGTCATCACCCCGAGTGGACGCTATCAACCTCAGCTCATGGGGATGCCCTACACCCTATGGATGGGCATTTTACAAGCCATTGTGCTGGTAGGCATCACCTATCTCGGCACCCTTGTTCACCCGGGACGCAAAAACGACTAAGCCATGCTACAATCTCTAATCATTGTCGGAATCATATACATTGCCGCGCTGGTATTCTTTACGATGAGTGCCAGAACCAAGGAAAAAAGCTCCAAAGGCTTTCTGATGGCAGGTGCCAATATTGGGGCGGTGCTGGGGTTCTTCACCTTCGCGGCCACGCTCTTTAGCACCTTCACCCTCCAGGGAATGCCAGATTTCTTCCGGAACCATGGGGTCGGGGCCTGGATATTCTTAGCCATTTCGGATGCCGTCATGGTATTTGGAATCATATCAATTGGTTACGCTTTTGAAAAAAGGCCGCCGGGCATGAGTACTATGGCATGGCGGGCTTCATGAGCTATTGTTACAAATGGCGTGTCGCCGGCCTGGTTACCTTTTTTGGTGCTTTCATCTTTTTGGTGCCTTATGTAGCCATTCAAATCCGGGGAGTTGCCATCTTCTTGAGCGGGGCCTTCCCAGACTCGATTCCCTTGTGGGTAGGAGCCGTGGGCATGGTTGTCGTAATGCTAATCTACAGTGAAATCGGAGGTCTGAAAGCCATCATTTACAGTGATATGTTGCAGGGTATCCTACTCCTTGCGGTAATCTGGATTATTGGCATTAACTGTCTAAATTATTTTGGAGGGATTGGGCCAATGTTCGAAGAGATTCAACAGAAAAATGAAGCCCTTTTATCTGTCCCGGGGCCCAACGGTTTGCTCGATTTTCAGTTTCTATTCGGCTCCATGATCGCGATCTGCCTACTACCCTTTACACAACCGCAAGTTTCCACTCGGCTAATCATCATGAAGGATACCAAATCCTTGTATAAACTAGCGGTAGGGTTAGGGTTCTTTGCCATCCTAATCATACTTCCTACATTATTTATGGGAATGTATGGAGCAGCCAAATATCCAGATGCAAGCACTGCTGAATTTCTAAACCGAACCTTCTTGGAGGATCAGGCTCCTTTGATTGCTGCCTTCGTCATGATCGGATTGATCGCGGCGGCCATTTCAACTTCGGATTCCCAGTTATTTGCCTTGGGTGGAGAAATTCGTTCTCTTCTATCAGGAGATGACAAAAAGATGTTGGGCTATGCGCGGATAGCGATACTTTTCTTTGCTATTATCACTTTAGCTTTTGCCTTGATGAGTAGTGACGAGTTGGTATTGCTCACGCGCATGAGTTTTGCGGGGACGGCTTTAATGGCTCCGATGATCTTCACAGGAATCTTTTACGATCGATCTGGCTTCCTGAAAATCATCCCCATGGCCACTTTGATCGCCTTGCTCATTTTAGTGTTATCTCTCTTTGGCATAGTGCCAAATATCATCGCTGGGATTCGCATGGATCTCATTTTACTAGGATTATTAGCACTTATAGCGATTGTAGCTGTTGGAATAGATAAAAACCGAAATTAAACTTATTTTAGAAAAATGAAACGTGTCCCTTATACTGAGATGCACGAGGAGTTGGTTCGAGTGCTACGAAAGATTGGATTTACAGACGACCGAGCAGACTTGAGCGCCAGGCTATTTGCCGAAGCCAGTAGAGATGGCGTGTATTCTCATGGATTAAACCGTTTCCCACGATTCATCGAATACATTCGCAAAGGTTATGTAAAAATCGACCAAGAAGCCGTCCCGGTGAAGCAGATGGGAGCCTTAGAACAGTGGGATGGCCAACTTGGACCCGGTAATCTAAATGCCTGGGCTTGCATGTCGCGCGCCATTGAATTGGCGAAGCAGCATGGTATTGGCCTGGTTGCCTTGAGAAACACGAATCATTGGATGCGTGGCGGAGCCTTTGGCTGGCAAGCGGCAGAAGCGGGGATGATCGGGCTTTGCTGGACCAATACGATTCCCAATATGCCCGCTTGGGGAGCTAAAAACCCTGTCTTTGGTAATAATCCACTGATCATCGGTTTTCCTAAAGCAGATGGGCATATCGTGCTGGATACAGCTATGACGCAATTCTCTTTTGGTAAAATCGAAAGCTATCGCAGACAGGGAAAATTACTACCAGTAGCAGGTGGATTTGATTCCGCCGGAGAGATTACCAGAGATCCCGCCGAAATTGAAAAAAGCGGTAGGGCCTTGCCCTTTGGTTTTTGGAAAGGATCAGGCCTTTCACTCATGTTAGATTTGCTAGCCAGCAGCCTATCAGAAGGACTAGCTACTACGCAAATAGGTAAACAATGCGAAGACGAATATGGCTTGTCCCAAGTCTTTGTTGCCATCAATGGGCAAGGACTAGGTAGTCAAGCCCAATATGAAGAAATGTTGAATGATACACTAACAGCTATTCGAGAGGCTATCCCAGCAGCTCCAGGAGAAAAAGCCTACTACCCTGGCGAACGTACGTTGGCTACTAGAGTCGAAAACGAGAGCTTAGGCATTCCTGTTGATGAAGCTTACTGGGCTGAGATAAAAGCAATGTAGTTATGAAAAACAACTATCTAAGGATACTCACAATAGTTGGATTGACACTACTTGGTATTTGGGGTGTCAAGAAGATTATTTCCCCATCTAATGCAATCGATTTCAATAGCGATATACGCCCCATTCTCAACCGCCATTGCCTGCGATGCCATGGTGGAGTTAAGGCTTCTGGTGGCTTAAGTTTTTTGTTCGAAAAAGAAGCTTTTCAGGCTGCAGAATCGGGAAAATTAGCCATTGTACGTGGCAAGGCAGGTAAAAGTGAACTGATACGGAGGATCAAACATAGCGATCCAGAATTGCGAATGCCGTTAGACGCTGATCCTATGTCGAAAGAAGAGATCCAATTGCTAACGGACTGGATCAATCAGGGCGCGCCCTGGGCAAAACATTGGGCCTATATTCCCCCTGAGAGACCAGCAATAGCTAATCCCTCTAACGCATCTGAGTTCCCGCTGAAGAACGAAATTGACCACTATATCCTAGATCGTCTCCAGCAGGAAGCTATCCCTGCTGCTCCAAAGGCTGATAAAACTACCCTGATTCGTAGACTCTCACTAGACCTAACTGGGCTTCCGCCTACAGACGCAGAGGTGGCAGAATTTCTGGCAGACGAAAGCGATACTGCAGTTGATAAAGTAATTGATCGACTATTGGATTCTCCACATTTTGGAGAGCGATGGGCAGCCATGTGGATGGACTTGGCCCGATATGGAGATTCACAGGGCTACCAAAAAGATCCCTATCGATCCATTTGGCGCTATCGAGACTGGTTGATTGATGCCTTTAATGAGGATTTACCTTTTGATCAATTTACCATCCAGCAACTAGCTGGAGATCTTCTGCCAGAGCCATCTGAGAAGGAACTTCTAGCCACTGCCTTTCACCGAAATACCATGACCAATGACGAAGGTGGTACCGACGACGAAGAGTTCAGAGTGGCGGCTGTGATTGACCGCATCAATACTACCTGGGAAGTGTGGCAAGGAACTACTATGTCCTGCGTTCAGTGTCATAGCCATCCATATGATCCGTTTGTACATAAGGACTTCTACACGTCCATGGCTTTTTTCAATAACACGGAAGATGCTGATACCCGCAATGATGCGCCAAACCTGATGAGCTTTTCTAAAGCCGACAAAGAAAAATTGAAGCGGTGGACCAATAGTCTTTCTCCCACTCCAATCGCAGATAACATCAATGATAGTGAGGATTTGAATCAATACCGACGAATGGTGTTGTTCCCTAACTGGAAGCCAGGCTTTTGCGACAGTTGGGACAAACTATATATCGATGATAAAAATAGAGCACGAAGCATCGCTAACGGAGGATGGCTTCTTTTCAAGGATGTGGAAGTAGCTGGGATAAATGCCATCACATTAAACCACAACAAAACGAAGGAGCCCATAAGAGTCTCAGTCTTGGCTGGAACCCTAGACGGCCCTCTTGTCGGAGAATCAAACCTCAGTCGAGGCGAGAACACTCAGATTAAACTGACCGGCGTAGCCAATGCCAAACAAGATTTATTTATCCAGTTTCATAGTGATACGCGGATTCCTCGAGGCTTCATCGTAGAGGAATTGAGCTTGGGGTCTACCACAATAGCTAAAACCGAAATTGCAGACAGTCTGGCAGCGCTTGCCCAGATTCCGACTCCTATCATGAAAGACCTCTCTGGGGAAGCAAGCCGTACTACACATGTATTCGAAAGAGGGAATTGGTTGGTCCATGGGGAGGTAGTGAATGCAGATGTGCCCGAGAGTTTATCCCCTTTAGCAAAAGATCAACAAGTAGACCGATTGGATTTAGCAGAATGGTTAGTACACTCTGAAAACCCACTCACTGCACGAGTAATCGTTAATCGTTTTTGGGCAGAAATGATGGGCAGAGGGATTGTTGAAACCATTGAAGATTTCGGTTCCCAAGGTACGCCGCCAACTCACCCAGAACTCTTGGATTGGCTGGCCATTGAATTCCAAGAGGATATGGGATGGAGTGTCAAAAGGCTTTTGAAGTTCATCGCCAACTCTAGCGCTTACCAGCAAAGCTCCGTTACTAGCCCAATCGCCCTCGAAAAAGATCCCAATAACCAGTGGTGGTCGAGAGCTTATCGCAAACGCTTGACCGCAGAGCAGGTAAGAGATCAGGCTTTGGCAGTAAGCGGTTTATTGAGTAACAAGATGTATGGGCCTAGCGTAATGCCGCCGCAACCTGATGGGGTTTGGCAAGTTATCCGCAATGTACTGCGTTGGCGGGAGAGCCAAGGGGAGGATCGCTACCGGCGAGCCTTGTACACCTTTTGGAGGAAATCCAGTCCTTACCCTTCTTTCCTAACCTTTGACAGTCCAAGTAGGGAAATTTGCGTGTCCAGGAGGATTCAAACCAATACGCCATTGCAGGCGCTCACTACCATGAACGATACGGTCTACGTTGAAGCGGCCCGAGCACTAGCTAAGATGGCTATGACTAAAGCAGAAGAAGAGGAGGAAAAAGCACTGGCCTTTGCTTATGAAAGCGCCTTGCTGAAAGCACCATCTTCCGAGACTTTAGATGTCTTGCATCAACATTTTCAAGAGAACCTAAGCTACTACCAGGATAATCCGGAAGAAGCTAGAAAAATAGCACAGAGCGAAGAAGCCGATCCCACAAGATTAGCTGCCCTAACCGTTGTCAGTAACGTCATTCTCAATCTTGATGAGTTTGTAGTGAGAGAATAACTTCTCTCCAATATTCTAAGATATTTCAATCATCAAGAAAGCAACCTAGGTCTTCTTAGAAGCTGTTTGAATTTGGCTTTTGGAAT
>ENA-UENX01000536-UENX01000536.1-marine-metagenome-genome-assembly--contig:-NODE-536-length-13953-cov-3.377083_pt1 | contig 13953 bp, 11 predicted proteins | sample MGYA00237875_ERZ529327 | MGnify/ENA primary metagenome ERZ529327 (study PRJEB26372, sample SAMN05368347) | marine metagenome | biome: cultured habitat; feature: ocean water; material: water; isolation... | reverse complement strand
CTCTGAGCCATCCCACATCCATAAATACCATCGAGCCAGCTGCCCAGCAATACCTGCAGCGCATGGGACGCAAAGGGGTGCTGGTATTAGACGTGTACGAAGATAGCCCAGCGGATCGTGCAGGCATTCAACCTACCTATCGCAATCGAGCTGGTAGAATTGTGCTCGGTGATATCATTACTAGCCTTAATGGCAAGGACATAGCCTCCTTCAATGACCTATTTCTCGAGCTGGAAAAATACAAGCCAGGTGATGTGATCTCCTTGGAGGTCGAAAGGGAAGATCGAGTACGAGAACTCGAATTGGAATTGGGAGAATCAGAGTAGAAGAAGAATCGAAACTTTCCGTATCCTAAAAAGCCCGTAGGAAGCATTTTCTTGCGGGCTTTTTAGTACCCTATAGATAGGATTTGGTACTACTGCTGCATAAGTTTATCCTTAAAGTTATCTGGCGGAGTAATGAAGATGCCTACTTGGATAAAGGGAGCATCGCTGACATCTGCATCAAAGGTGATGGTGCTATCATTTTTACCAAGAAACTCACTGTCAAGATTGAGGCGATAACCTGCTTTCACATTAGCCCATACCCAAGGTGAAAACTGATGGTCAAGCTGGGCGGATAAAACGATGGCAGATTGATTGAGGGCATAATCGATGTTTTCGCGCATGGGACGATTCAGATCAAGCCGATAACTTCTACTACTGTACTCCGTACCAAAGAGAAAGATATTAGAAGGACCAAGATTGTATCTTCCATATAGGTAACCGGGGAAGATCGACTCAATGCCCCAGCGGTCATTAAAGGTTCGATTATATACCAAAAATGGAACAAAGCTGTTTCGCCTAAAGCTCGTTGAACCTGTCACTCCAAAGCCCCATTCGAAGTTATCGTTCGGTTTGATCGCATATAGAGCAAGGAATTTGTAGATAGAGTATCGGGCGTCAAAGTTTAGCCAGTCAAATTTGATCCATTCCCGATAGTTTCCATTGGCCGCATACCCTATGCGCGCTGCAATGTACCTGTTCTCATCCAACGACTTGGTCATAATCACATCCAAGGCATTACTTTTCAAGGCCTGAACATCCATGGCTTCAAAGGCCTCGGAGAACTCATTCCCGATGCGATCAAAATCATAGTAATCCGATAATAACTTATAACCTAATATTAATGTAAAGCTACCTTTGTAAAAGACGGGTACCTTAATGCTAAATTTAAAATTCTGGAATTTATTAAAGTTGCTAAGGCGGGTTTCGTCATCTATATCTGAAATGAAATCGCTCCCTCCAAACCAGGTATAACTCAGTTCTAAGCCTCTGGATTTTGATTTGTTACTTACACCCGGTTTGCAAAAGCACATCTGCTCCACACCAGTTGCAGGAATATCCTCTGGGAAAAAATTCGGCTTAACCTGAGCTTGCAAGGCAATGGACAGGCTCAGAAAGAAAAGAACTATACTGTATTTCATGATTTCCTAGTACGCTTTATCAACTCCAAATGGTTGCGTCAAAATAAAATGTCTGAGTGGTTTCTTTCCAAATGTAGTGCCAAGATAACATCAATTTGTTCACAAAATGACTATTACTTCTAGTGAAAAGCTAAAAAAAAGAAATTCTTCAAAGTTTTTTTTGTTTTTTAATTAATTGTAAGTCAATTGTTTATGTGTTTATTTGTTGTTTTTAGTGAATTTTCGCTAAATTTTGTGTGACATTCTTTCCTAAGTACGTCTTAAGGATGTAAGACTTGAGAAACGCAGCTGATCGGAAGAGAAAAGCTGAAAAAAATACAGATAGTTCTACGATGAGTTTTTTGACAAACGAAGGGGAGAGGAAACAATTGCCAGCCGGTAATCAGAAAAGAGGGACTTTGATCCAAACAAATAAAGTTGGTTAATAGTAAAGACGGCTAGGCCCCAGAGAAGAACTAGAGATGTACGGATTCCCCATCGTTTGTGTTTCAAATGGAAGAAGGTTTTCATGATATAATATGGGTTTTAGGTGTTTATTCGAGGAAGTCAGTATTGGCTTCCTCTTTTTTTGCTTCAGAGTTGAATTTTTGACATAAGTTCGTTATTTTTACTTCACATTTCTACAGCACAAGCACACGAACAAAACTTTCCTGAACAATCACACTAGGCGTTCTCTAATACCAAACATTATTTCTTGACATGGTTTCTGCAGTCCCTGATATGATTTTAAGTGACTAAGCTTACACACGTATAACACTAAAAGAATGATGTAATAGATCTGGCGAATGTCAATATTCTATTATTGCTCCCCACGGAGCCGATCAAAGATTATTTCATTTTTTTAACCTAAACCGCTTTAAGTATGACTATTGAAAAATTCAAGGGACTTCATCCCGACGTGGTCGTGGATGAAAAATCAATTGTTTTTATCAAGGGCGGAGGAGATCCTCCACCATGGGAAGACGATGATCCTGATTTCGATTAGTCCTGAATTCACAGTGATTAATTAACGGAGCATCGCTCCCAGAGGAACTGCCATCCTTGATATTCAATGGATGGCAGTTTTTTTTATTTCACTAATATATACATCGTCCCTATGAACAGACACAAACTAAACTACTTTGTGCTAGACTCAAGACTAATCCTTCGACGGGGCATCCTTTCTATTGCCCTCTTATTTCCCATTCTATTATTTGCTCAAGATCCACCCTGCGATACGCTTTTTGTACAAGGCAAAAGCCTGGTTAAGCAAAGAAACTACGAGAAAGCGATTGACCTTTTTTCTAGGATCACTCCGCCAGAGGGAGACTTGCAATTTAATGAGTGTTATGTAGAGTCAATTTATCTTATGGCTCGCTGTTATGGTAGATTAACCAATAATATCGAAGCTATTAAAGGCTTAGAAATCTATCTAGGTTTTCCTCCTGAGGTAGTAGACTCTACTCGACGCGAATTGGCTTTGAGCCGTATTCCTGATCTTTATCGCCAGGTAGGGCTTTACGAGCAATCTCATAATAAACATATGAGCCTATTGGCTTACAGAGACTCGATCCAAGACTCCATTGGTATCGCCAAGTCCTTGTATGAATTGGGAACCCTTTATCATGACCAGAATAATTATGTGCAAGCCATAGATTACTACGAACAATCGGTGGACCTTTGTAAAACCTTAAAAGATAGCGTCAATATTCTTAGTGGCTACAGTGCTTTGGGGACGAACCATCGAGAGAACAATGATCTGGAACGGGCCTTGGAGTACAATCAAGCGGCTTTGGATCTTATTCCTACCATTACGGGTGACAACATAGAAAAGAAGAACCGATTACAGCCATATGCAGAAATGAATATGGGGAGCCTGCTGTTAGCTATGCAGGAGTACGATCGAGCTAAAGAACACTTGGACAATAGTATCAGACTATTTAAAAAAATTGGAGATTCACGAGGTTTGGCCAGTGCGTATTTGGACTATGGTAATCTTTTAGAGGAATTAGGTACCCAGCAAGAAGCAATAGATGTCTTTAAGGAAGGCTTAGCGATTGCAGAGGAAATGAACGCCATGAACAGAGAAGCCGAGTTTCATCATGCTCTTGCAATCGGCTATCAACGGATTGATCGAATCGAAGATGCCTACCCACATCTTTCCCAATATGCTAGCCTCAAAGACCGAATCGTCAACCAGGAGCAACAGAAACGGATGGATCAAGTCCAATTCAAGTATGAGCTGGAAAAGCAAGGAAGGGAAATTGGCTTGCTTAATCAAGAGGTGGAGTTGCTGCACCGTAAGGAAGCCATTGACCGCCGTTTTCGACAATTTTACATCGCTTCCTTCGCTTTGGTGGCCTTGTTGTTGGCCCTTTTCATCTACTGGTACCGATTACAAAGAGCGCATAACTCCATCCTGCAAGAGAAAAATGAGAAGATCAATCAGCAAAACGATATGCTGCAGCATCTAAACGCAGAGTTGAAGCAATTTGCCTATATCGCCTCTCATGATATGCGAGAACCGCTCCGCTCCATTGGTGCTTTCTCCTCTTTATTGCAGCGTCGACATGGTGAAAAGTTAGATGAATCCGGCAAAGAATATCTAAGTTTCATTCGTGAGGCTGTAGATCGCATGTCCGCATTACTGACGGATCTCTTGGACTACTCCAAAATCAACAGTCAGCAGTCTACAGAGTGGATTGACATGAAGGGCATTATACAAACCGTGAAATCAAACTTAAATCACCAATTGACCACCACGGAAGGAGAAATCGTAGTCCAACGTAAGGGAATTCCTTATTTGGATGCAGTACCGACTCAGATGATGCAATTGTTCCAAAACCTTATTTCGAATTCTCTGAAATTTAGAAAACCGGATATCAATCCTGTTGTTGAGGTGGCAGGCTTTTCACAAGATGGGGGGCATGTGATGACCATCAAGGATAACGGTATCGGGATCGACCCCAAGTATAAAGAGAAAGTATTCGGAATGTTTAGCCGTTTGAACAACAAGGAGAAGTTCGAGGGTACCGGAATTGGATTGGCCACCTGTAAGAAGATCGTACAGCAACACGGAGGAAAGATCTGGGTGGAGTCGGAAGAAGGAGTAGGAAGTACCTTCTTCATCTGGATGCCAAAGAAACGAGTAACTTTTTCCGAAAAAAAGACCTTGGCAGTAGCTAGTTAGGCTTCTTCAAGGTTTCCCCCCTCGTATAATGGACCGGAGGAAGATAGTGGCTACTGCAAGCTAATGTATGAGTTGCTGCTGCCGTCCTGAGTTGAGCAAAGGAGGAGTAGCGGGGAAATTAATCTCGACTAAAGTTTTATACTTCAGAAATGCTGTCAGCAAACTTTGCTGACAGCATTTTGTTTTAGTACATCCTGGGGAATCAGGGGAAATGTGGAGGAAGCTTCCTATTTTTGTGCCGTTTTACTTGACCCAAGAGTTAACTTGATTGGTTTACAAAAGGAATTCTTATGTATGTATTATTGATCACGATTGTTATTGGCCTGTTTGTTGCCATGTTGTTCCTAAATATTTACTTCAGGGTAAAGGTGTTGAAGGTTTACCGTCAACTTGTGCAAAATCGGGTAGAATTTGGAGCAGCACATGTATTCAATCCCAAAAAGATGGCCGAGGAGATTATCCCAAGGTATCCTCACATGCAGTCGCAGATTGAAACCTTTGCGAGCCATATGAAGTATTCGATTCGGATGGCAACGGTCTTGATTGCCTTAATTACTCTATTTGGTGCCATTCTGATGTATTATCGTTAGCCATCGACCGCTTTACTCACCTACTTTGTCACCTAAGGAACCAAAAATCCAGGTGATACCGACCAACGATCAAATTAAAAGGACGTTCTAATTTTTCAGACATTAGATTTCCCTTATTTTGCGCGCCTAAACTAGAACATATGCTAAGAATCGGAGTTTTAGGGACGGGCCATTTGGGGAAAATTCACTTGAAATGTATCAAGCAGGCAGATGCCCATTATACTTTGCAAGGATTTTATGATGCTGATGCAGCTACTAGAGAAAAGGTGTCGGCTGATTTTGGAGCTCCTGCATTTGATAGCGTGGCTGCACTGATCGAGGCAGTTGATGTAGTAGATATAGTCACTCCAACCACCACACACTTTGAGTTAGCTAAGCAGGCTATTCAGGCTGGCAAGCACGTTTTTGTAGAAAAACCGCTCACCAATACACCTGATGAAGCCAAGGCATTATTGGAGTTAAGCCAAGCTCGAGGGGTGAAAATCCAGGTGGGGCATGTCGAGCGATTTAATCCAGCACTGTTGGCGTTGGGTGACATGGAGCTGGCCCCAATGTTTATTGAGGCCCATCGTTTAGCTACTTTCAACCCGAGGGGGACAGATGTTTCAGTGGTATTGGATCTCATGATTCACGATCTAGATATCCTACTGAGCATGGTGGATTCTCCCGTCAAAGTGGTCAATGCTAGCGGAGTGGCTGTGGTCAGCGACACTCCTGATATTGCCAATGCTCGAATTGAATTCGCCAATGGCTGTGTGGCTAATCTTACAGCGAGTAGGATTTCCTTGAAGCAAATGCGGAAGATCCGCTTGTTTCAGCAAGATGCCTATATCAGTTTGGACTTCCTGGACAAAGAAGCTCAAGTAGTGCGTTTGTTTGGCACAGATGACCCAAATCTACCCGAAGGGGCAGCGGGTATGACGATCGACACCAACCGGGGAACCAAGCATATCCATATTGATATGCCTTCGATTGCCAACACTAATGCCATCCAGATGGAATTGCAAACTTTCGCAGATAGCATTACACAAGATCAGCGCCCATTGGTGAGCGGGGAGGATGGTTATCAAGCCCTTAAGCTAGCCTATGACATCATGGCTGAAATAGATCGTAGGTCAGCTGATCTTTAGGGGCTTTCCCAGGCTGCTGATACCGCTAAGATCACTGACTCGATGGCCAAAAAATTACGAAATCCATGACCCAAAAAAGTAGCTTAATAACCCTTCTGGTACTGGCTATTTTAGGTAGCTCGTGCGAATTGATCAACCCTTCGGAAGATATACCAGCTTTCTTATACATAGAGCCATTTTCCCTAACCGTTGAGCCATCAACTCATGGCAGTGCCTCAGCGGACATCAAGGAGGTTTGGGTGACGGTCAATGGGGACTTCTTAGGCGTCTATCCTTTGCCTGCCAGTGTACCCGTTCTAGCTACGGGAACCGCTAATGTTCGCCTTGAAGCGGGCATTCATGATAATGGTATCCGAGCCACCCCTAATATTTATCCCTTTTATGAATCATTCGTCAGAGATGTAGAGCTCGCTCCCAATGAAACTGACACCTTGAGGCCCGTTACTACTTACAGGTCTAATGCAAGGTTTGCCTTCATTGAGAATTTTGAGGTGGGGAGCAGAGTGTTCACCGAGCAAATTGAGGGCCAGAATGGCCTTACTTCCACTAATGATATTATCTTTGAGGGCGATCAATCAGGGCTTATCACGCTGACAGCGGCAGACAACCTGATCCGGCTTGGTAGCGACCAAATTTATGCTGGTTTGACAGACAATAGTCCAAGAGTTTACTTGGAGATGGACTACCGATCAGAAATACCGGTGGTTTGGGGCGTTCTAGGTTTTTCCAGCTCTGGGCCGGGAGAACCCATCCTGCAACCAGGTTTTCGGGAAAGCAATGATTGGAACAAGATCTATTTCGATCTTAGCTTATTGGTTCTAGAAGGGAATTTTATAGGACATCGGATCCTCCTACAAGCTAATATACCGAATGATAGTAATTTAGAGGAGGCCAAGGTCTATTTAGACAATATCAAATTATTACACTTTTAAGATACGGTATTTGGGAATTGAAAAATGAGCTAATTGAACGGAGAATATTAAACCGGAATGGTAACTATCTACTTGTCAAAGGATTGAATCTATGATCCAAAAAAGAAGGTGGCATACACTTTTTTATAAAATAGCAGATTTCCTTTCTGCTATGTTAGCTTGGGCAGGTTTTTTCCTTTACCGCAAACGACTAGAAGGAGGGGAAATTGAATGGACTGCAGTGCAGGATCCGAATTTTTGGTATGGGGTAGCCATCATACCGGTAGGTTGGCTGCTGTTTTACGGTATTTTTGATCAGTATAAAGATATCTATCGATTATCCCGGATTGCCACACTCGCCCGTACACTCTTCCTTAGTTTTTTTGGAGTGATCCTACTTTTCTTCACACTTATCTTAGATGATGTAGTAACCAACTACAAAACCTACTACGCCTCATTCATCACACTTTTCCTCTTTCACTTCTTACTCACCTCAACGGTACGGATGATTATCCTTACCCGAGCTAGTTGGCGCTTGAAGGCGGGAGAGATTGCCTATAGGACCTTGATTATTGGCGGCAATCAGAATGCGGTTGAACTGTACGAAGAAATTAGCGGCCGGGTGAAGAAATTAGGCTATGAATTCATCGGTTTTATTGATACAAACGGAAAGAGTACTAATGAACTGGCCTCCCAGTTACCCATGCTGGGTACCTTGAGGGATATTGGTCAAGTGATTCAAGATCACGAAATTGAAGAGGTGATCATAGCTATCGAAACCTCAGAGCACAATCTCCTAAAAGATATTCTGAATACACTTTTCGATTTTGGAGATCAAGTTTTGGTCAAGATCATACCAGATATGTACGATATTATCTTGGGGACGGTTAAGATGAACCATGTATACGGTGCTGTTCTGATAGAGATTGCCCAAGATTTGATGCCCAAATGGCAGCGCCTGGTAAAACGCTTGATTGATTTACTAGCATCGCTCGGTATGCTGATTCTATTCCTGCCTTTGTATTTATACATAGCTATGCGGGTAAGGATATCTTCCAAAGGACCCATATTTTTTATGCAAGAAAGAATAGGCCAGAATGGTACTCCTTTCTTGATCTATAAGTTCCGATCAATGTATACGGATGCGGAGGCCAATGGGCCAATGCTGAGCCATGATGGGGATGATCGCTGTACGCCTTGGGGAGCGGTCATGCGGAAGTGGAGATTGGATGAATTACCGCAGTTTTGGAATGTCTTGAAGGGGGATATGTCCATAGTAGGGCCCCGTCCTGAGCGCCAGTTTTATATTGATCAGATTGTCAAAATGAATCCTCACTATAAGCACTTATTGAAGGTGAGACCTGGGATCACTTCCTGGGGCCAGGTCAAGTACGGATATGCTTCCAATGTGGATCAGATGGTGCAACGGCTCAAGTTCGACATTCTTTACATTGAGAATATGTCTTTGGCGCTCGACTTCAAAATTATGTTCTATACCTTGTTTGTGTTGATTCAGGGGAAAGGAAAATGATTTGTAATGTTGAATGTTAAGTGTAGAATGGATAATGGGGGCGTTTTCGACATTTCTCGAACTTACCTTAGATAATATTTCTTTAGTTAAATGTGGTGTTTTTTGGCAGAGGGTTGGGGGAGCTACTGAGAATTGATAATTTGCCGATCTACACATTAATATATGCTCCGACACTTACTGCCTTTCTTGCGTTACAGAATGGTTTGGTCAACCGGCCTGATCTTTGTTCTCCTGGGTTTTATTTTTGGTAATTGGACGGCTTTGATCCCTGGGATTAAGGAGCGCTTTGGGATGGATGAAGCCCAACTGGGGCTATTGCTACTTGCCTTACCTGGTGGCGTTATTCTCATGAATCCATTATCAGTACCACTGATCGCGTGGCTGGGAGCTTCGCGCTTATCTAGACTTTGCCTTAGCTTGACAGCTGTCTTTTTTGTATTTCCGACGATGATGCCCGGTATCTGGGGCGTAGCGGCGATGCTGTTCCTGTCTGGGATGTTTTTCTCAACCACTAATATTGCTATGAATACCTGCGCAGCAAACATTGAAGAAGCTAAGGGTATCCATATCATCGCCAGTTGTCATGGGCTATGGAGTATTGGGGCTATGTTTGGAGCCATGACGGTGAGCGGCCTCTTGGGGATGGGAATGACTCCTATTTCAGTGATGTTGTTACTCGCAGTTCTAATTGGACTGATTGCGCTGGCTTTAGGTATTCCAATGGCGGATTTACCACCAGATCCGGCGCCCAGTCCAGGCCAAAAAGCCAGTGGCTTCGTGATGCCGAATAAAGCCTTGTGGTTATTGATTACCATCAGTATCTGCGTGTATCTTATGGAAGGAACCATGGCTGACTGGTCTGCCGTTTACATGCGCGAAGTGTTGCATCGGCCAGAAAGCCAAGTGGGTTTTGGGTTTGCTATCTATGCCTTTTTTATGGCGAGTGGTCGCTTATTGGGAGATCAGCTGATTGCTCGTTTTTCCAGCAAGCGGGTGTTGCAATATGGTGGTTTGGTAGCCGCATTAGGTTTGCTTATCTTGATCTTACAACCGATGCTTTGGTTAGTCTTAGTGGGGTTTGGGTTGGCAGGTATTGGTGTGTCACTGGGTGCGCCGATCTTATATGCGGCATCAGCCAAAGTGCCAGGCTTGCCACCGGGCGCGGGTTTAGCTACTATGAATACATTTGCAATGGGGGCTTTTTTGGGTGGGCCAGCTTTCATTGGATTCACAGCGAAATGGCAAGGATTGCCTTTTGCTTTAGGTATCGTAGCGATAGCGGCCTTACTGTGGGCATTGCAGGCCAGGTGGATCAAGTAGCATTCCTCAAAAAAATCATCTCAATACTGTTACAAACGATAAATCATGACAACAAGACGAAAATTTATCCAACAAATGGCCCTTGGTGCTGCGGCCACTAGTATTAGTACTTCCACTTTTCCCAACATTATCATTCCAAAGAAAAAAGACCGTTTGGGCATTGCGCTGATGGGCTTGGGGTACTATAGCACTGATCTGCTGGCTCCGGCCCTTCAACTCACCAAACACTGTCATTTGGCAGGTATTGTCACGGGCACGCCCGCAAAAGCCGAAAAATGGAAGAAGCAATACAATATTCCAGATAAGAACATTTACAATTACGACAACTTCGATTCCATTGCGGATAATCCGGATATTGATGTCGTGTATGTGGTGTTGCCTCCGGCCTTACATGCGGAGTTTACGATCCGCGCAGCGAATGCGGGGAAACATGTGTTTTGTGAAAAGCCTATGGCCATGACGACGGGTGAATGTGAAGCGATGATCAAGGCCTGTAAAGACAATAAGGTCATGCTAACGATCGGTTACCGTATGCAGCACGAGCCGAACACCCAGGAAATCATCAAATATGGTCGAGAAAAGACCTTTGGAAAAGTGAAGTTGATTTCTGCGGCAGCTGGTTTCAGAAGTAATTTCAAAAAAGACTACTGGAAGATGAAACAGAATATGGGGGGAGGAGCCATGTATGATATGGGCGTATATTGCTTAAATGCTGCCCGTTATGTGACAGGGGAGGAACCAATCGCCGTTTTAGCTCAGGAAGTCAATGAACGCCCGGAGTTTACGGAGGCGGATGAGAATACCCTATTTCAGTTAGAATTTCCTAGTGGAGCTTTGGCCAATTGTGCCACCAGCTTTGCCATGCGAGTTAACTATCTAAATGTCACGGCAGAGCGGGGCTGGTATAACCTAGTACCCTTTCAAGCCTATAATGGCGTCAAAGGGCAAAGCAGCCGCGGACCTTTGAACTTTATGATTGAAAATGAACAAAGCACCCAAATGGACGACGATTGCTTGGCCATTATGAACGGAACAGCTCCAATCGTGCCAGGCGAAGAGGGTTTAGCCGATATAAAAGTGGTGAACGCCATACAACTATCGGCCAAGCTTGGGCGAAGGGTGACGATTTAGTGCAAAACATTCATCATTAAGCCTTAACCAAATGCCAGATTTGAAGATCATTGATGCCTGGATGCAACATCCCACAAAGCGCTTTAGTGAGCAACCTATGTTCGATTCCCTCAAACGGTGGAATAAATCGAACGCCCCGATGGAAGGGATACCACTTGAATGGACGGTGAAGGCCATGGACCAAGGATATGTTAGCAAAGGATTGCTTTGCAGTTGGTACAGCCCGCTTGGTGCCTTGATATCAAATGAAGAGGTAGCAGAGTACATCAAACAGTATCCAGATCGTTTTGTGGGGATTGCATCCGTGCCTCTAAATAAGCCCATGCAGGCTTTAGTAGAATTTAGACGCTGTGTCAATGAATTGGGTTTTAAAGGCTTGCGAATGGTGCAATGGCTATGGAATCTACCTCCTACGCATGCCTATTATTATCCCCTCTTTGCCGCTTGTGTAGAAATGAACGTACCTGTTTGTTTACAGGTCGGACATACCGGCCCGCTCATGCCCTCGGAAGTAGGAAGACCCATACCATACATTGATCAGATCGCTATAGATTTTCCGGATCTTAAGATCGTTTGTGGCCACATTGGTTATCCTTGGACGACAGAGATGATTGCGGTGGCAACTAAGCATACCCACGTGTACATTGACACATCAGCCTATACCGCAAGACGGTATCCTCGAGAGCTAGTGGAATACATGAAGAGGCATGGACAGGATAAGGTTTTGTTTGGAACCAACTATCCCATGATCACTCCTGCTAAATGTTTGGAACATCTAGATAACTTAGAGTTGACTCCTGAGGTGAGAAACAAATTCCTCTTTGAGAATGCGGCCAGGGTATTTGAGATTGAGGTGTAGTGCGAGCTTGAAGGAGACAGAGAGTAGTGCTAGAAGAAGGCTGATCTAGATAACTTTCCTGCACTATTGAAAGCAACTTCAGAGACGAAAGATTAGACTTGATTTCCTCCCTGTTACACGTAGTCATTGGTATCACTATTCAGCATCCAATGACACAATTCTCTGCCTTCTTCATAGAAGGACATGATCTGAGTAGAGCGGCGGGGTTTTTTTTTTTCGATACCAGATTAAGAACTGACCTTCCCCTTCTAGATGCCAGTTGTTTTTTCCCGTAAATAAGGTGAATATCTCTGGCTTAATGGCGTATCGAATAGCGTTGCGATCCCTACCAATGATCTTGTAGTTTTTTGAAAAATCAGAATAAGCTGGGAAGAGTGGGGCGCGGGTGACAAATAGCCTGCCGATCATATCCTCGAAGCCCTTTGGCTTGATCCGGAAACTAGGAAGGCGCAGATCCCTCGATTCCAACATAAAGGTGGTCGTACGACGCGTTTCTCCGTCATCATCCATGCATAGGAAATCAAAAACTTGAATGTGCCCGCCAAGGTCCGGTTCATTGAACTGGAAAATGTTCTTGATTTTCCTACTAGATTTCTTCTTCCACAACCTAAAGTTGGGCAGGCCCGTGCGCCACTCTTTAAACTTTTGACTTTTGGCAAATGGAATCTGCTGTTGAATGGCCAACTGAGATAACTGGCCGTGTCTCTTACGCTGATCAAATAAGGGCATGGATTCAATTTCAATACGCATGCGCGGAAGTTTTGGTCGCCATAAATATAGCCACGCAGTCGATTTTTGAACAAAGGATTAGATGAAGGTGGGCAAATCTTAGACGTCTGATTCCACCAAAATTCTATAGTTCGCTATATTTTATCTTGGGTAGCCAGCTGAATCTATCGAACTTGCAGCTGAGTATCTAGTGAATCGCTTTAATACCTCACTGGTAGGGTCCTTAGCGTGGACCATGAGTGCACTAGTTTATATTGACTTACTTCATTACCTGAGGCGTCCAAAATGGATCCCCTGCTGGAATAAACTGTACCGGAACTTCAGATACAAACTCCTTTAACCACGCTGCACAATACTCCATGCCGGCCTCTTCTGAATTGGCATGTCCAATCAAAATCAAGGCCTTTTTACGACCTTGTGCCTGAGCATCCCGGACATACTCCACCGTTTCCCACTCTAGGGTTTCACCTCCTACCAGTACTTCTACCTCCTCCATTCGCAAGATTCTTATCTGCGCCTGAGAACCCGGCGAACCCATCGAGAATCCCACCTTAGAGATTTGCATATCCCGAGGACCAACTACACGGATGGAAGTGGCTTGAAATCGCTCGCGCAAGTAATCGGCCAAGGATTGCAAGCTCTGGGTGGGTAATTTAAAGACTAGATCATTTGGTCGGACCTCATAGTCTTTCCAACCCAAGCGCTCCGTCATGCCGAGCAATATCCCATCCGGTTGAGTTCGATGCCAGTGATCATGAAAGCGGAAAACGATCATGTTATTTTCTCGAATGAAATCTCGTTTTTTCTGAAAAACTGGGTCCTGCTCAAAGAAAGTAGTTTCGTCTAGATGATTATAGTAAGTAGGTTCGTGGGTGATAATCATATTCAAGCCAGCAGCATGCGCCCTTTTCAGGACATCATAGGTAGCCAAGAAAGTGGTAGCAATTCCTGTTACTGGGCTTTCGTCCGATCCACTTTTGTAAGTGTCTACTGTTTCTTCGGCCCATTCACAAGTGACTTTTTCTTTGATGCGGTCGATGACTTGCTTTGCTTGAAGAGGAGCATTCGCTACCTGTATCGGTTTAGTGCCGGATTTTGCTTGCCCTTGTTCTTCTTGA
>ENA-UENX01000535-UENX01000535.1-marine-metagenome-genome-assembly--contig:-NODE-535-length-13956-cov-3.400560_pt1 | contig 13956 bp, 6 predicted proteins | sample MGYA00237875_ERZ529327 | MGnify/ENA primary metagenome ERZ529327 (study PRJEB26372, sample SAMN05368347) | marine metagenome | biome: cultured habitat; feature: ocean water; material: water; isolation... | reverse complement strand
ATGAACCGGACGTTTCGTTCGGCAAGCCTTCTGGCCAAAAGGCAATTGGCCGCAAAAGTACCGGGAATGCGGGATTCAGGGCCATACAGATCAAAAATGTAATCCGGCTCCTGACTAATGTCCATCGTTTCCGGAACCGACGTTTGCATCCGGTAAGCCATTTCATACTGCGCCATCCGGGAAAACACTTCAGGATTGCCTTCTTTTTCAAGGTATCTTTGATTGAGCAATTTCAAATGATCCAGCACCGCTCTGCGATTCAATTGACTTATTCCAGGTGGATTATTAAGGTATAATACGGGGTCTTTTCCACTTCGAAATTGTACCCCTTGGTGCAGAGACTGCAAGAAACCACTTCCCCATAGTCTGGACTGTAGCGGTTGAGCGCCATCTGTTCTTCCACTTCCTTTTGATAGCAGCACCGAAAAAGTCGGAAGGTTTTCATTACTACTTCCCAAGCCATATGATAACCAAGACCCTATGCTGGGTCGGCCGCTGAGTTGAGAACCCGTCTGAAAAAAGGATAAAGCCGGATCGTGGTTAATGGCATCTGTATGCATTGATTTGACCACACATATATCATCTACAATTTCAGATAGGTACGGCAACAGATCACTTATCCATGTACCACTCCCTCCATATTGTTTGAATCCGGTAAATGGATTCACCAAGGGTTTGGGTTGTGCTGCGGTAAAATCGGTTACCCTTTTTCCCATGCTCACCGACTCCGGCAACTCTTGTTTATGTAATCTTTGCAATTCAGGCTTATAATCAAACATTTCCAATTGCGAAGGTCCTCCTGCCTGAAACAGATAAATAACCCGTTTTGCGCGAGGTGCAAAATGAGGACCAATGCTAGATGGACCTTTACTTACGGAGGGCAAGTCGAAAGATGACATGGCCAGGGCTCCCAGGCCTAAACTGGCTTTCTCTAAAAAGTGTCGGCGGGTTATAGTAAGCAGGCTTTCCATATCATTCTACTTTTGCTAAGCCTGGGGTTAAAAAGGCTTAGTTTTTTTGTATGCTTTCGCTTAAGTTGATAATGGCGTTGGCCACCACTCCATATGCAGCTAACTCCATAAAGTCCAGATCCTCTGGTGTACTGAATGCTCCGATTTGTAAAAAATCATTAGCTCTTTCGGGATATTTTTGAAATTCTTCCTGCTCCTCAATGAATAGGGCTTCCAGAATACTTAGTTCTTCCGCATCAGGTCTTCGGGAAGTAGCCCACCGAAATGCGTATTCGATGCGCTGCTTTGAACTGTTTCCCCCCTCCTTCATCATCCGCAGGGCCAGGGCTCTGGAGGCTTCCACAAACTGAGGGTCATTTAGCAAGACCAGTGCTTGTAGAGGAGTGTTGGTACTTTGTCTTTTAACCGTACATTGATTTCGACTTGCGGCATCAAAAATAACCATGGCAGGAGGAGGTTGGATCCGTTTCCAATAGGTATACAAGCTGCGACGGTAACGGTCATTACCGAGTGCCACCATGTATTTTCTCTTGTAACGGCCACCAGATGACACCTGGGTCCACAAACCCTCTGGTTGGTAGGGTTTGACGCTTGGTCCGCCAACTTGCTCATTGAGGATACCGCTCATCTTTAGTGTCTGGTCCCGGAGCATTTCGGCGGTTAGCCTTTGCTGGGTTCCCCTGCCCAGCCATTGGTTTTCTGGATCAAAGGCTAGTGCGCTGTTATCAGCATAAGAAGTTTGCTGGTAAGTGGCAGACATCACTATCATTTTTAATAAACCCTTTACATCCCAACCCGATTCCATAAACTCCACTGCCAGCCAGTCGAGCAGTGCCGGATGTGTTGGAAGCGCTCCCTGGCTGCCAAAATCATCAGCGGTCTTGACGATGCCCCTGCCGAAGACCATTTGCCAGTATCTATTGACGACGACCCTTGCGGTCAGCGGATTCTCTCGGTTGAACAGCCATGTGCTTAGGCCAAGGCGGTTCCCCGGCAGATCGGGGTCAAAGGGAAATATGGAATCAGGAGTTCCAAAAGACTCCTCTTCTCCAGGTGAATCGTACAATCCTCTTTCCAGAATGTAGGTTGGTCGCAGCGTGTCTTGGTCCTTCATGATCATGACCGGCTGGAGCATGGCTTCCATTTCTTCCCTCCAGTTGGCCAGATACAACTTGTCTTTGTCCTGTTTACTTCCGTTGGCGTACTCTGTTTTGACCTGTTCGTCAATATAATTGCGGATGCGCTTCACTTCCCCCTCAGGTAGCTCCAAGTAAGGAGCAGACTGACCCATAAATGATCTGGTGACTCCTTTTTCCGGAACCTGATTGAAAAAAGAATAAAGTTGATAATAGTCTTTTTGAGAGATGGGATCATATTTGTGATCATGACATTGGGCGCATTCCATGGTGAGCCCCATAAAGGCCTTGCCAAAGGTATTGGTGCGGTCGATTACATAAGACACCCTGAATTCTTCGTCCAGTGAACCGCACTCCTGGGTGGTGCGGTGGTTGCGATTGAATGCTGTGGCCAGTTGCTGCTCGTAGCCAGATTCAGGCAGCAGATCACCCGCGAGTTGCCAGGTGACAAATTGGTCATAACTTACATTTTCATTAAAGGCTTTAATGACCCAGTCTCGCCACGGCCACATGTTTCTTTCAAAATCGTGATGGATACCATTTGTTTCTGCATAACGAGCCAAGTCCATCCACTCAGTAGCCATTCTTTCCCCATAGGTTTCTGATGCTAGATATTTATCCACCAATTGCTCAAAGGCAGTATTTGAATCATCTGCCAGAAAGGCATCAATGGTTTCCAGGTCAGGTGGGAGGCCAGTCAGGTCGAAGCTTAATCTGCGCAGTAGTTTTTCTTTGTTGGCTTTACCTGATGGTTTTCTTTTCAGTGTTTCTAATTGGTTTAATACAAAGTAATCGATGGCATTTTGCGGCCAATTGCTTTGCCCTACTTTGGGTAGTGCACTTTTCTCGGGTTTAATAAAGGACCAGTGTGGTTTCCATTCTGCGCCCTGCTCAATCCATCGTTTTATTAATTCAATTTCATATCCGGACAAACTGAGATTGGATGCTGGAGGGGGCATCATTTGCTCCTGATCGTCAAGTATTATTCTCTGGTATAATTCACTTTTTTCTAAATCACCGGGCTTAATTACATAATGGTCTTTCAGGCTGTCAAGCAGACTGAAGGCGAAGGCCTTCTCATCTAGTCTCAGCTCTCCCTTTCTGGCATTGGCATCAGGTCCGTGGCAGGCAAAACAGCGGTCTGAAAGAATGGGTTTTATGTGGAAGTTGAAGTCAACAACTTCCGGTAATGAGTCTGAAAAATTCTGCAGGTCCTTGCTGCCGCAACCTGATAGCATAAACCCCGCCAAGATGAATAACAATATCCTGTTTTCATTCATGTGAATGAGTTCTAATTTTTTAAGATACTATTTTTCATCCTGACCACCATCTTTACTATGCCCAGTCAGGTATTCAAGGGTAAATTCTCAGTCTCTTTCATTAAGAAAAAATCAATGTGCTCTTTGGTTGTTCTTCCATACACTTGATCACACAGAACTTCTCACTATAGGCTTTTCCATGTAAAAGAGTATAAGTGTTCTGTAATTATGTCTAAGCGTTCAGGGCCTTTCTGAAACTATCTTTGTGGTATATTTTTTACCAATTAAGGGTGAAAAATCATGACATTAACATCAGGGAAGAACAGCATAACTTTTAAATCTTTTGGAGTAGAATTAGTTGGTGATTTATACCTCCCAGAAGGTTTTGATGAAAACAAAAAGTACAAAGCAATCGTTGGAGCAAGTCCGTACCCACAAGTGAAAGATCAAATTCCAGCCACCTATGGCCCGGAAATGGCTAAAAGAGGGTTTATCTACTTAGGCTTTGACTATTTAGGGATGGGAGAATCTCCAGCATTGCCCGGAGAATTTAAGCAATCTAGATATATGTTTAGATTGATAGAAAACACATGGGATGCCGTTTCCTATTTAGGAACACTTCCTTTTGTAGAAGAAATTCATGGACTTGGTGTATGCCAAGGTGGTTCAATAATCGCCTCGGAAGCAGTTACCGACCACAGAATAAAGAGAATTGCAACGGTTTCAGGCATGATGGCAGCAGATGGTTTCCAGTGGCTGGGTAGAGAAGTGACAGACCCGCAAATTGCAGCAGCAAATGCTTCCATGCAAAAGCAGTATGAAACTGGAGAGCCAGATTATGTGGCACCATTCGGACTTACCGATGAGCAATCAAGAGAAGAGTTCGTGGCAGCCGCAGCATTTCCAGCCATGGCTGGAGAAACCTATGATTATTATGGGAGAGATGGAGTCAGAGTGCCTATAGCCGTTAAAAACTACACGAACATGCATATAGGTGATCAAGCTATGCAATCGTTGATTTCTATTGGGGAAGCATACGCAGATAGAATTGTACAACCTACATTGGTGATCTACGGGACAAACGCTTCAACAGCATCATGTTCAACGGGATTTATCGATAAGCTCACCAATGAACATGAAGTCGTCGCTATCGATGACTTCAGTCATGTGGATTTCTATTACAAGCCAGATGCCGTTAAAGTATCAACGGATGCTATAGCTGAATTTTTCAACAAGTAACAATTAACGAGGTAGAGATCAGGCTCTGGCCTCTACCTATGTCAATCCTAGGAGCACCTATTCTTAGACTATCCTAAGGTCGAAATACTTCTACACACAAAGATATCGAGGTACACGCTACTTCTGTTAAGTGCCTACTTATCCTTCACCCACAAGTCTATCCGATCATTGCTTTTCGCCACCAGAATCCCTAGTTTATTATTGGCCAAGCGAATCGTTTCCACCCCCCGGACATTACCCCTAGCAAAAAAACCAGCCTTAACAGCAGCCAATTCAATAAAATCTCCTTTCCCATCACCCAGCAACAGCTGCCCTCTCCCACCGTCAGCCCTTGGTGTCTCTACTTCTGCCTCAAGCAGATTGCCAGCAACTAAGAGATCTAGTTTTTGATCTACATCGAAGTCTGCTAGAGTAGAACCAAAGATCGGAGCAATTTGCGCTTCGTTGGGTAAGGGCTTGAAGTCCCAGGTGTTGTTAGCTCCTTGCATAAGCCAACCGGACGCAAAATTACGAGCTTTGTAGTGCAAGGCTTCTTCTATTTCTAAATCTTCGTAGATATCTAAAAGGCTGGCGGATGCGAAAGCGTTGTAGGTTGGAAATTTTTGTTGAAGCTGCGGAATTTGTTCTGACGAACACTGCCTACCTCGTACTGGGAAAAGTTCTTCCCCTTCGTAGTAACCCAAAACCACATCCGATTTGCCATCTTCATTAAGATCGCCCGCGTAGACTTCGAAAGGGTGATCGTCGGAAGCCTGGTATTTGTAATTGAGTCCAAGATTGCCGAGGAAGAGGTCTAGATCTCCATCTTGATCGGGGTCTCCAATATTCAGATTGAAATACCAGCCTCTTAGATCCTCTAGGCTTTCAAAGCCAGGATAGATGCTGAAAGAGCCTCTCTTATTCTCTAGCAAAGTGGGGGTCATCCACTCTCCTACCATGACGAGATCAAGGTCCTTGTCTTGGTCTATATCTACCCATTGAGCATCCGTGACCATGCCTAACTTAACTAAGCTTGGTGCTTTCTTGGAGCTGACATCAACCAATTTCCCATTACGATTTTCCAATAAGCGACTTGACGGTGGATGTGGGTACTCTCGTACTTTTAAACGATTGCCAATAAACAAATCTACATCGCCGTCGCCATCAAAGTCGCCTCCTGCTACCGTACCACCGCTTTCTAACATCGAGGGAAGAATGTTGGCTCCAAGAACAAAGCGTCCATTGGTATTGATATAGACTCTATCTTGATAGCGTTTGTCTCCCGCAGGAAATTCATTGCCACCAGAAACGACGTAGAGGTCTAGATCTCCATCATTTTCGAGATCAAAGAAGAGGGCATCAATGTCCTCGGCCTCAGCATCTTGCTGAAAAGCGACCTCCTCTTGTTTCTCGAAGCTGCCACCTGATTGTTGTACAAATAATACTCCGGCCTGCCCATGCGCTCCTCCAATATAAAAATCTTGCAAGCCATCTCCTTGCACATCAGCTACAGCGAGCGCTGGCCCAAAGGAGGAAAGTTTGTGCGGTAATAGCACCTCATGCTGGAAGTCATCGTATTCATTCTCTTCATGCTTAAAATCAATGCCTCTTTGTTCGGTCTGGTTTGAGAACAAAGCCGGTCCATTATCCTTTTCCTGCTGCATCGCCGCTCCTGCGGCAAATTCTACCGTAAGCCTTTGGTTAGCTTTGAGGTTATCGATCCTTTGACGCTGTCCAGTAGGCCATCGCACCAACAGGGAATCTATTGACTGTTCCTTACCTATTCCAAAATGAAGTAGCGGCTCAACGGAAGACTGAAAGCCCCGATTAACATACAACTCTTGGTATTGCATTTCCCCCTCCTGGTAAATCGTGACACTAGCCCCGACGCCCCAAGGGTTTTTCTCAGGCCCTTTCAGCTTGACCTGTAAATAGTTACTGGTACTAGCAGTGTTTAGATTGTTTTGGTAAATGAAGGCCTCCTGATCTAGGTTATTCACCACTAGATCGAGATCACCGTCATTGTCAAGGTCTCCATAGGCCACGCCATTCGAGAAACTAGGCTCTGCCAGCCCCCAAGAATCAGTGACATCCTCAAAGGTCAAATCTGCGTTGTTTCGAAAGATATAGTTAGGCACCTTCTCTGAACCTAGCTTGGAGAGTGCTTCTTGAAACTCTTGGGCATATTGCCGCTGAGCGGCGGGAACGCTGGCCAATTGCTGATCTCTCTTCTTGTACCAATTGACATAGTCTTTGTTGGAAATATCTACTCGGTACCCATTGGTGATGAAAAGATCTTTCCAGCCATCATTATCAAAATCTGCCAGCAGCGGAGCCCAACTCCAGTCGGTGTAGGCCACATTGGCTAGCATCGCGATGTCACTGAAAGAGTTCCGCCCTTTTTCTGCCCCAATACCGTTATTTAATTGTAAGCAATTGGTCATGTATTGGTAATGCATACCATGTTCCACTAAGAACCAGAACTTACCGGGATTCATGTCATTCATGCTGGCTTTCTGCTTGAAGTTATCTTCGGCAGTCATATCCAAAGTCATAAGATCTAGCCAGCCATCATTGTTGATATCTCCAATGTCGCCGCCCATGGAATAGAAGGGCATATGGCCTATAGACGAGGTTAGGTCCTCTTCGAATGAACCTTCCCCAGTGTTGTAGTACAAATAGTCTCGTTCACCGAAATCGTTGCAGACATAGATATCTGGCCACCCATCCTTATTCACGTCTCCCGTCATCACGCCCAAGCCGTTGCTAATGGCTTTACCAATTATTCCCGCTTCAATGGATACATCGGTAAAGAAGCCATTATCATTGCGAAAGAGTATATCGCTTACTTTCGAATGTCTACTATTACTTTGATTTTCGAAGACGTCTTGAGTGATACGTTCAACATTGTGGTTCAGCAAGTAGAGATCAAGATCACCGTCTAGGTCGTAGTCAAAAAAACTGGCTGCTGTGGAATGGCTATTGTCATATAAACCGAAAAGCAGGGCCTCTTCTTTGAAGGTGACGATCGTCTTCCCACTAGAGGAGGAGGAAGGCCCTTGATTAATATAGAGCAGATTTGAGTACTGGGTGTTAGGAGCAAGACCGGAACGACAGACATAGATATCGGTCCAGCCATCGCAATTGATATCGACCAAACTGACCCCAGTTTCCCAGCTTTGAAATCCTTGAACACCGGCCTCAGCGCTGATGTCATCAAATTCCATATTGCCCTTATTGAGATAAAGCTTATCCGGGCCAAAGTTTTTCACGAAAAACAAATCAGCTAGGCCATCATTATTGAAATCACCAATAGCCACTCCTCCCCCATTATAGTGATATTGTGATATCAATACATTCATAAATTCATAGACAGGCACGTCATTGGAAAACGTCACGCCAGTCTGAGTAGAAGACAGTCGGGTGAATCCGGGGGAGTTTTGTGCATTGGCGGTTATCTTACCCACAAGTGAGCACAACAGCAGGTATAAAATGGAGCTGATTAGCCGTGATTGAGTTGTCATCGCATTTGCTGGGTTTGTCAATGGGTCAATACTTGATACAAAGACTAGGGTATCTACTGATCGGTATGTCTAAGTTCCAATATCTGAGCTCTATCGTTATTGGCTATACCCATAATCCATTTTCGATCAGTGGCTGTGAATAAGCCCAGGTACTTGATTTCAGCTGGAAAGGCTATGCCGCTCTCGGTCATGGGGATGGGAGTAAACTGGAAATTTCCTTTACCTTGTAGTAGTAGCCCCAAACTAGCATCATTCCTAGCCGTTTCCACCTCAGAACCAAAAAGGTTACCAGCAACAATCAGATCTGCATGTCCATCTCCATTAAAGTCATCGATCAAGATATCATTGATGCTGGAAAATTGAGCCTCCCTGGGCAAGAGGTGGGGGATCAACTTCCCACCCTTATTTTCCAGACAAATACTGGCAAATTGATAAGCTTCATAATTAATTGCTCGGGACAAGGCCGAGATACCATAGACTTCAGGCAGTGTGGAAGAAGCAAATAGATTGTAATCCGGAAATTTCTCCTTCAACATAGGAACCTGCTGAGAGGAGCACGAGCGTCCTCTCAGCGGAAATTGCTCACCGAAATTGTAATAGCTTAACACAATGTCTTTCGTTCCGTTTTGATCAAAATCATCATAGTGAACACTAAAGGGTTCGTCCGGTGAAGCCTTATACTTATAGTTGAGTCCTAAATTTCCTAATACAAAATCTGTATCTCCATCTTGATCCAAGTCAGCTGCTTCAATACTATACCACCATCCTTCGGTCTGTGCAGGCAAAATTTCTTCCTCGCTACGTGCCCATTTTCCGTCCTCGTTGACCAGCAATACAAGTGGCATCCAGGTACCGGTAAGAAACAGATCCAGATCCTTATCGCCATCAAAATCGGTCCAGATCGCATCCGTTACCATTCCAATATGCTGCAATTCAGGGGCCCTTTCTGCTGTCACATCCACAAATTTCAGTTCCCCCTTTTCCTTCCAAGTATTCAGCAACAAATAACTGCTGGCTGGAGAGGGATATGCACCAGGAATCTGACGGCCTCCCACAAAAAGATCGATGTCCCCATCCCGATCAAAATCACATGGAATTACCTTTGACCCACTTTCTCGAAGCGCCGGGATAACCGAATTTGTCCGAGTGAACTGGCCATTCCCATTATTGATATAGAAGCGATCTAGATAGTAGTCATCACCAAAAGGAGCCTCATTTCCACCACTGACCACATAGAGATCAAGATCTCCATCTAAATCCGCATCGAAGAAACTAGCACCTACATCTTCATGCCCGGCGTCTGCCTGCCATGCTTGCTCTTCCCGTGGTATCCAAACGCCGGCTTGGCTCTGGAGGTACAATTTACCGGCTTGGCCCTTCGCTCCTCCTACGTACATGTCCTCCAATCCATTCTGATCTACATCTCCCTGACAATAAGCGGGGCCGTGCATAGACATCTGGTGAGGGAGTAGAACCTCCCGGCTGAAATCGTCAAATGGATTTTCTACATGGCGATAATCTATTCCAGCGTCTGCTGACGATATCGCTTTGAATAAAGTTTCGCTGGGCAGCGTGTTCTGCTCCGGATACTGCGTTTCTGAATAATCAATAGCCAGAACTTGGTCAGCACTGACTTTCTCTAGTAAGCTTTGCCCGCCTTGCCCCCAATTCACAATCACGCTATCTACCTGCGTGCTACTCCCGAGTCCAAAATGTGCCAGGGATTCGCTAGATGAAAAATACCCTCGGGCATTGATGAACTCAAAGTGTTGCTCTTTACCATCATGATAAATGGAGACCTTGCTACCAAAGAAGCTGCGATTAATGCCTTGATCAGTAAGTTGGATGCGGAGGTAGTGTTGATCGGAAGCATTGGCTTGGTTTTCATACAAGAAGGCGACATCATCCGTATTGTTAATCACCAAATCCAAATCTCCATCGTTATCTAGATCTCCGTAGGCAGCTCCGGTAGAGAAGGTCTTTTGCTCCAGCCCCCATTCAGTCATTGTTTTCTCGAATTCAAATTGCCCTTTGTTTCTAAAGGCGTAGTTCATTAGTTTTTCACTTGGCATTAGATCCAGGATAGCTTGTAGATCTATGACATCCCAGATGTTGACCTCTCCTGCATTGGGATTCGCCTTAACGAAAGCGTCAGCTTGCTCCTGCACCAGCGTTTGCGTTTGGCGGATAGCATCTGAATTCTTAAGATCTCTCTTGATTCCATTGGTAATGAATAGATCTTTGTGGCCATCATTATCAAAGTCTGCCAACAGTGGCGCCCAACTCCAGTCTGTGTTGGATACCCCTGCTAGTTGGGCAATATTGCTAAATCGCAAGGTTCCTTCTTGATCCACTCCACGGTTCAATTGCAGCGAGTTGAACATGTACTGTCTATGGCCACCAGCATGGTATATCTGCCAGAACTTTTCGGGTTCCATGCCGCCCATATTGGCTTTCAGTCGATAATTGTCTTCTGCCACCATATCCAAAGCCACCAGGTCTATCCAACCGTCGTTATCTATATCTTGCGCGTCTGATCCCATGCTGAAGTAGGAGATCTGTTGCATGGAACTGTTAATCGTATTCTTGAAGGTGCCGTCTTTCTGATTGATGTACAAAAAGTCAGGCGCCTCATAATCATTACTTACGTAAATATCCACCCAGCCGTCTTTGTTATAGTCAGCCGCGGTGGCGGAAAGGCCATAGCCATGCTGTAATACACCAGCCTTCTTCGTCACATCTAGGAATTGGTTATCGATGTTTTCGTATAACCGACAACTAAATAAGGTATCCCGCCAATCAGCGATTTGCATACATAGATATCTAACTTTCCATCATTATTGATATCAGCCATAGTCACGCCGGTCGACCATCCTCCTCGGTTCTTGATCCCAGCCTTCTCCGAAACTTCCGAAAACTTTAGATCACCTTCATTGATATACAGTTGATCATGTACTTGATTTCCAGCAAAGTATAGATCTTGCAAGCCATCCCCATTCAGATCGCCAATAGCGACTCCAGCTCCTGCGTAGAAACCATCATAAATGAGCAAGTTAGCTTCCTTGTCATCTACGATGCGATTATTAAAGGTGATTCCACAGTCCTCCGCAGATTTCAATTGAAAAAGCTCAGCTGGTTGTGTAAAGCCCGATGAACTAAGCATGACGCCCATACACACTAGAAAAAGGGTACAAGTCTTATCCATAAAAGCTGATGATTTTGGTCCTTCAGTATTGTTGGTTAGGGTCGATTGCTACCTTTAACTTAGTTCATTTTAAGCGATAAAATAAATTTATCGTTAACCAGGTAGAAGGTTTTTTCAAGTCTGATATTTTTTGGTTTCCAATTTTAGAGGAGTTAGGAATTCGGCCATGAGTAAGGGGGAAGAACATGGCCGAATCTAACTCAAAGTAGGAAAAGAGAACATATGATTATATGTCTCCTTCCCTAGACAACTCATAATTACTGCTAGAATATGAAACTAGAACTTAGATTACTTAAAAGTTTAAATTACTAATTCACATCCCACCAAACACGGGTAGAAAGTTCATCTCCACCGCTCATCTTAGATACTTGTGTCTCGTAGTTGGAGAGGTTATTGTTCCGCTCGTCCTCTGGATATCTCAGCCTTCTCGGTGCGGGCTCATCCACACCTGAAACTGCATTCTGGACCGCCAACATCGGTATCAAACCTGAACGGCGACTAAGATGCCATGCTTCTTGTGGCTGCAACATGAGATCCAACCAACGTTGGGTATGGATTAAGGTTAAGCCGTTAGCTGCATCATAGGCAATTTTCGGGTGCTGTAGAAATGCTTCAATAGCCGCATCATCTGGCATCGCCGGAGGATTCGCCCAGTTGATATGGGTAGTAGATCCAAACGTATACCATTTTTCGATAGAAGCTCGGACCCCTTTCTCATACCATTCTTGGGCATCTCCGCTAGCCAATCCACGTTGGTAGATTTCCGCTAGGAGGAAGCAAACTTCAGGATAAGCCAAGTGGAACTCATGCCCCTTGTCATTATTCTGTACGAGATAGAAGTTGAAGCCAGAGTAAGTACCTCTGAAGTCAAAACCGTCCGGTTCGTCTCGGCGATTACTGTTGTACGGTTCGCCACCTCTTTGGGTTTGTTCGGCTGGGTTTTGTGGTGCAGGAATCCACTCATTGTCAATGTTGGGTTCAAAGTAAACATACACTCGAGGATCGATGATGCCACTGCCATCAACATTGTCATTCTCTGTCATGTGTGCCCATGCGTTTTCTCCCATTCTGATTCCAAAGAAGAATTCAAACGCCCAATAGATATCTGGTCCTACGTTATTCCAGTCATTGCCGAAGGCAAACATATCCTCATGTCCTTGAGGCAGGCCATCCAAGCCACCTTGTAGTACATCTGAAATGATAGCCTGAGCTCCGCCTTGGTCCACATTCGACATTCTCAAAGCGTATCGTAGACGTAAAGCATTCGCTAGACGTTTCCAACGAAGCATATCGTTACCAAATAAGGTCTCAGTTGGTCCATAGGTGAAGTAAGATTCTCCACTTGGTGTTGTTGCAGAAGGGTCAACCACGATATTGTCCACAGCCCATTTAAGATCATCAAGGGCAGCTCGGTAAATGGACTCTTGCGTATCATACTTGGGCCGGAAGATTTGCTCTGTCTCACTAATACCTTGTCCGGCCTCAGAATAAGGGAGATCTCCATATACATCGGTCACCCTCAAAGCCTTGTAGGCATACAAGATGTTGATCAACGCTCTTCGGTTGGTCATTCTCTCCTGATCTCCTGTATACTCATCCAGACGCTTGTAGATTTCTCGAATGTTTCTGGTTTCGTTGAACAGGTCTGTCCAAACAGGATCCCGGCCCAGATCATTGACTTGGTTCGGCTCCTCCTGGGTAGATACACCTAGTTGCGACCACTGGTACACTTTCTGCCCATTTAGATAAAGTTTTTCGTTTCGTTCGTACCTAAGTGAAGCGATCACATTATTGAAGAGGAAATTTACACTGGTCTCAGTGGGATTGAACGGGTCCACATTGAGATCCTCAAAACCGTTTTCACAGCTTACAGCTCCAAAAAGGAAGGCCGCAGCCATGAAATAGGCTAAAGATTTTTTATAGAAATTCATATGAGTCAGTTGAATTAAAACTTAGTCAAAACCATCTTGTCAGGTCCAATAATCTTCCTTCACAAAGGCAACTAGCGCTCTTGGTTCGTCCAAGTCCAACATCCTGTCGGATCAGTTTTGACCTAGTTCATCTGAAATAATATCACGTCGGGTTATTATCCCCACGCCTTATTAGAATCCTACTCTTAACACGGCACCGTAATTGCGAGTACCCGGCAAGGATCCCCACTCCATACCCTGAGAAACACCGGCTCCGTTTACTGCCGCCGGATCCAGGTTTAATGGTGCATTGTTCTGCAAGAACCAAAGGTTTCTACCGATCAAAGTCAGGCTTAAGTTGTTCAAGAATTTAGATCGTTCTACCAAAGATCTTGGCATTGTATAGGTCAAAGACAATTCACGAAGTCTGATAAAGGAACCATCATATACGGAAGCGGAAACCGGACCACTACCCGCACCCCAAGAGAATACATCCTGGTACTTGCGATAGTAAGGTACGACCTGATCATTAGGCTGTCCATTCGAGTATACTCCTTCCTTAACCACACCGATATTACGGGTTACACCTTCACTGTCAGTATATGGTAAGCCGCCATATTCTGCATTCCTCCCATCTAGCGTTTCTGGTGACTGACCATAGGCAGATCCAATGGCGTGAGAGCCGAAGAATACATCTCCTCCTTGTCTAATATCAATCAAAGCACTTAAACGG
>ENA-UENX01000533-UENX01000533.1-marine-metagenome-genome-assembly--contig:-NODE-533-length-14078-cov-157.977786_pt1 | contig 14078 bp, 10 predicted proteins | sample MGYA00237875_ERZ529327 | MGnify/ENA primary metagenome ERZ529327 (study PRJEB26372, sample SAMN05368347) | marine metagenome | biome: cultured habitat; feature: ocean water; material: water; isolation... | reverse complement strand
GAACGTTGGTTACTCCACAAACTCTATGATTTTCAACAACAACCAGACAAATATTTACGTCCTGACCAGCACCCAGAAAGGCCAACAGAATGCCCAGATTGGAGAAAAGTAATTCAACAATTAAAAGAAAAAGAATTATTAAAAATAGACTCCTTGGAATTAACTGAAAAAGCTCAGAAAGAAATTAAGAATGACCGAATAGAATATTTAGAATACCAACATTACAAAGACCCCTTAAATTCTCAAATTCATACAGGGGTAATTGCTACTACAAGTAAAGTACAAAAAGACCCCCAACTTTTCCAACGTATCGAAAAATTACAACGGAAAATATTAGGAGTAGAAATGGAAGGTGCAGCTATTGGTGCAGTAGCAGAAATTGAGGAAATTCCCATAATTATTGTCAAGGGAGTTCAAGATTATGCTGATTATGATAAAAGTGATAAATTTCGTCAATATGCAGCGGAAGTTTCCGCCCGCTTTTTATTAGCTTTTTTGACTACAATAGAATTAGCAATATTTCGGAAAAAAGGTTGAGAGAACTCATTGAAACTACTTTGAAACTTACTTTATCTAAAATGTCAATAGTTCAATGGTTGAATTAATACTCAACTAAAATGAAATTAGGCGATCGCTACCCTATCTATTTTATCTAAAATCTAAAAACTATAACGTTATAGTTTAATTAATACTCGACCAAATAATGGCCATTCTTTCTATTCTCCCTGGACAGTATCAGTTTCCAAGTTAACTCCTGCATATAAAACTTCAATAGCAGAAGTAAACTCAATACTAGATAATGTAATTGACTCACCTTCTATATATTCGCAATAATGCCAAAAATTTCCCTCGCCGCGTTGAAAAACTTCTACAGATATTGATTCTGAGTCTACTAAAACATATTCTGGCAAACTGGAAATTTGACCATAATATTTAAACTTATTGCCGCGATCGTATTTTTCTGTACTGGGGGAAAGAACTTCAAAAATTACTGTAGGATGTTCGATAAACTGACGGGACTTTAAATCTTCAGTATTACAAGAAATAACTAAATTTGGATAGAAATAACGATCACTTTTACTATCGCGAACTTTCACATCCGACATATTAACTCAACATCCTTTTTGACGGAGATGAGGTACGAGAGCTGTACAAAAGTTAATCGCAATATCATTATGAGGAATACTTGCTCAAGCCATAGCTAAAATTTCACCATCTACATATTCATGGCGAAATTCCTGTTGAGCTTCCCATTCTAGGTATTCTTCTAGGGTAATTTTTTGATAATCTTGGGGTTGAGCGATCATAAGTTTTGTCTGGTTCAATGAAGATTTATTAAAAACAAGGACTTACTCTAGAAACCTGGTTTCTTTGGGTGGACTTACCCAGGCAAACCCAGAAACCGGGGTTTTTCCTCAATACTTATTCTTACTAGACAGTGGGAAGTTCTGGGAGTAACCATTGCTAACTAAAGCTGACAGCAATAATCAGGTATTAAACTCTCTCCAAAGAACTATAAGTGCTGTAAACCAATTCCTGTAATTCTCTCAGTCTTTCAAGTAAATGTTTTTTTACGATAACTTCTTACCCTCTACCTAGTATAACACATTCAAAAATAACTAACAGAAGCGATCGCCAAGTAAAACCTACCTTAGATGGCCAATAACCAAAAAATTCTGTTTCATTTTTGTTTCGTCTTCATAAATCCTGAATATAATACAATTAAGGAAATAAAATACTTTTTTATTACCCATAGGACTTATCCAGTACCCCTATATGTAGTGTATTTTGAATAATTAACTCAGATACCGAACCACAACTAGATCCTTTGCATCAGTCCTGACCTAATCTTAAATTCAAATATTTAACTTCCCAGAAATGGACCTAATTCTATGCCACACAACAGCAGACTTTGACGGTCTCGGCGCCGCCGTCGGACTCACCCACCTCCACCCAGGTAGTCGCCTCCTACTAACTGGCGGTTGCCACCCCACCGTCAAAGAATTCCTGGCCCTCCATCGAGACGAATTTGCCATCATCGAGCGCCGCTCCGTCAACCCAGAAAAAATCAGATCTATATATATAGTAGATACCCAAACACGCTCCCGACTTGGAAAAACCGCCGAATGGTTAGACTTACCCCACCTATCAGAAATTGTCATCTACGACCATCACTGTGAAACTCAAACCGACATTCCAGCCACCCAAACTTATATAGAAGCAGTTGGAGCCAGTACAACCCTAATAGTAGAAAAACTTCAGACTCTAAAAAATAATTCTTCCCCGATCTTAACTCCAGCAGAAGCAACAATTATGGCTCTTGGTATTCATCTTGATACTGGTTCACTAACTTTTGACAATACAACACCACGAGACGCAACAGCTTTAGCATGGTTAATGCAGCAAGGGGCAAGTTTATCCGTCATCGGCGAATATGTAGAACCAGGCCTATCACCCCAACTCCAAGATTTATTGAAACTAGCTCTAGAAAACTTACAACGTTCCACCGTGAGAACCTATCAAATAGGATGGATACTATTAAACACTGATCAACATGTTCGTGGTTTATCCAGTCTAGCTTCTAGCTTAATTGACCTCACAGAAATAGATGCTCTCTTACTAGCTCATACCCACTCCCTCAAAAACACAACAGAAAAAAGCCTAAATATCATCGGGCGATCGCGCATCCCAGAAACCAACTTCAACCAACTATTCCAACCTCTAGGGGGTGGTGGTCATAGCCGAGCAGCAGCAGTTAGTCGCCGAGACACCAACCCCCAAGCAACATTAGAAAAACTCGTAGACCAACTCAAAAATCAAATTCCTCACCCACCGACTGCTAAAGATTTAATGTCATCTCCAGTTCGGACTATTCCTCCAGAGACATCCATAGAAGAAGCTCACCGAATACTACTACGCTATAACCATTCTGGTTTATCAGTAGTAGACTCATCTGGAAAATTAGTCGGAATTATTTCTCGGCGAGATATCGACATTGCTCTCCATCATGGTTTTAGCCATGCTCCAGTTAAAGGTTACATGACACCCCAACTTAAAACTATTTCCCCAGAAACAAATCTCCCAGAAATTGAAAGGTTAATGGTTACTTACGATATCGGGCGGTTACCTGTCTTAGAAAATAATTCCTTAGTCGGAATAGTTACCCGCACCGACGTTTTACGGGAATTGCATCAACAACAACGTCCCCAATATCAACAACTAGGTTGCATTCCTGGTGAAACTTGTAAATCAGTTGCCGAACTTCTACAAGAACGTCTCGCACCCCAACTATGGCAACTTCTCAGTTGTGTTGCTGAGTTAGCAGAAAAACGAGGTTGGCAACTATACCTGATCGGAGGAGGAGTCAGAGATTTACTGTTATCAGAATTTGACGAAACTCTATTATTAACAGATATAGACTTAGTTGTAGATACTTGCCGCTCTAAGTCAGTAGCTAATGCTCCAGCGGTAAACTTGGGAAAAGCACTGCAAAAAATTTACCCAACAGCACGTTTAGAAATTCATGGTCAATTTCAAACTGCTGCTCTTCTCTGGCACCATGATTTAGTTTTAGACTCCCTTTGGATAGATATTGCTACTGCTCGTACAGAATTTTATCCCTATCCAGCAGCTAACCCAGAAGTTGAGGTAAGTTCAATTCGCCAAGATCTATATCGTCGAGATTTTACTATTAATGCTTTAGCAGCACGGCTTACTAAACCAGGCACTGGAGAATTACTTGATTTTTTTGGTGGGTTATTAGATTTGCAACAGAAACAAATTCGGGTATTACACGCTAATAGTTTTATTGAAGACCCGACTCGTATTTATCGGGCAGTCAGGTTTGCGGTAAGATTGGGTTTTGAGATCGAGTCAAAAACAGAGGAATATATTCGTTATGCAATTAATAGTGGAGTATATGACCGCGAAAATGTTAAAAAGGGAGAAAAGAATAGAAGAGCGCCGGCTTTAGAAACTCGACTCAAAAGTGAGTTGAAATATATTTTGCAAGCTCCCTACTGGAAACCTGCTTTAAGGTTATTAGGAAATTTGGGAGCGTTGCGTTGTATTCATCGCACCTTGGTGTTAGATAGGAACTTATGGCGACAGGTGTGTCTACTTGATAGGTGTTTACAAGGTTTTGATCCTGACAAGAAATTGTCTCATTGGCAAATGCGCTTAGAGGTTTTGATAGTTAGTTTAGAGTCTGGGTATCGGAGTTTGGTTGGAAAAAATTTACAGTTGTCTGTGGATAGTGTGAAGAGGTTGGAGGAGTTGGAGTTGGCAAAAGTTATGGTTATGGAGAATTTGCCAAAGTGTGATACTCCGAGTCAGGTGGTGTGGTTGTTGAGGGAATATGATTTAGGAATGTTGATTTTGATTATTGTGCAATGTGACCGTTGGATGCGACGCCAAATTTGGCAATATTTGACTCAGTGGGCAAATGTTAAACCTGTTTTTAATGGAAATGATTTAAAATTGATGGGGTATAAGCCGGGGCGTCAGTTTAAGTTGATGTTGGATGATATTTTGGCTGCGACTTTGGATGGGAAGGTGAGCGATCGCTCTGAGGCTGAGAAGTTTTTAGCTCAATATTATCCTCAATAGTTAGGAAGTAGGAGAGTAGGGGGTGGGAGCATCTGGCTCTCGTACTTGTGGGTAAGGTACTTTCAATTTCAGAAGTCAAAATTTAGCGATCGCTACTTTGACATTTCTATCTTCTAAGTAGTAGAAGATTTTAACAGAGATTATCTTGCCTATTTAGGGTTTGCTGAAAAAGTCTTTTAATGAGCAGAGGAGTAGGTAGGGAGCTAACGCGAATGCGACATGAACGCATTTTTGTTATGGAACGTCCCTACGGAGGAACAGGGAAGGTATAGATGAGGTAGTCGGCTCTATAGTCGTTTTAATTAAGATTGAAACAAAAATTGAGTACAATAAAATTAAGTCAACTAGAAACTATTTTGAGCTATGTCTTACAGTTTAGACTTCAGACAAAAAGTAATAAATTTTGTAGAAAATGGCGGTACAATTACCAAAGCAGCTCATACATTTGGGATAGGAAGAGCTTCGATATATAGATGGTTATTTCGCCCAAATATTGAGCTTACACGATGACAATATAGTGGTAATATATATAGTGTCTTTGTGTAAGACCTGTTATCTTTAAATGTAGTACAAATTTATGCTACTACTACCAATACCTTCAAATATATTACATCAGTAGTAATTTGTATTGTGCAAACATACTAGCCCATGTTGCTATAAGTCCCTTAATGTCCAACTTTTCTACTCCCCAACTCTCCCAATCTCCTACTCCCTAAATTAACCAAGATGAAAGGTCTCTTTGAATCAAATTTTGTAGCTTAAGAATATCTTCACGGTAGAAATCAATTAATAGCTGACGTTCTTCTGAAGAAAGAGGTTTGAGTTCTTTTCCTCCTGAATTGAAATTGATTAAGCTAGAGCGTAATTTTTGTCTCATTTCCCGAGGCATTACCACCCTTAAAATAGATGAAACTGCTGCTCTGACAGGATTTTTAGTTTTGATTAAATTATTCAGAGATTGGTTCTTAGGAACTGCAGCAACTTGTTGACGTTTTGAGGTGTCTGGAATAAAGTTACTATTTACTCCAATAAATTGATACATATCCTGCATCATTCCCAAAGAATTTTCAGACAAGTTATCATACAGATAAATTTTCACTCTTTCTTTCCCAAAAGTATCAAAATAATGCTTAACTGGAGTAAAGTAAAATCCTTTTTTAAGAGTGAAAGAAGTATCAGCACGAAATCTAACTTGTTCAGTTAAAGAATGAAGTTTTTCCATATTTATAGAATCACGAAGGTGCATTAAATAGTCAGAATAAGCTCTATCTACTGGATTTCTAAGTATAGCTATCATTTTCACATCAGGAACGTATTTAATAATCCTTAAGGATGAAAATTTATAATGAAAAAGATAATTAGGAGATACTTCACCAATAGCAACTTCATCTTGAACATCGTTAAAAAGGTTGCAGTATTTTTCCCAAGTATCAATTATTTTTGGATTTGGTTTCCCTTGAAAATTTTCCCAATCTCTCTCCAAAAAGTTTGTTTCTTTGACAGGACTCATATAAACTTGGGGATGTTGGTTTAAATATTGATAAATTGATGTAGTTCCTGCTTTCTCTATGCCTACAACTAAAAAAGTTGGTAACTTCATTTTGTTTCTCCTAAATTTAATTGATTAAGATATAACATATTCGGTTATTAATATGGTACGGTTAGTAGGTAGATATTTTTTAATTGTTCCCTATTCTACTCCCTAATTCCTGATTCCTGATATGGAATAAGGCACTTACGGTTACCAAAAATTCGCTTAAATATAAATTAAATATAAATAAGCAAAAACTTTAATATCAAAAAAGTATCAATACTTAGGAAGCCGGGTTTATAGGAATTTTTATGGCATTGATGTAATTTCCTTACCTAGGGTAATTTTTCCATCCGAATGCTGTGTAAACAGGCATTTTTTATCCTAGAAAATATCTAATTACCACTATTCCCTACTCTCTATTCCCTTAGAGCTGATTTATTTTTTTTTGCTGTTTGAGTTTCTTTTCAATTTTTTTTGATTAGGGTATAAATGTTGAGTTTAATAGAAAACCAGTCGGTTCATCATCATCATTTTCTTCAGTATATAATTTTGGAAGAACTGAATGATACTTCTGGGTTTGTTATTGAAACTTTCTATCTATATTTAGGAAAATTTTTGATTCTGCCAATAATAAATCATGTAATTATATCAATCTAAAACTAGTTTTATACCAAACTATAATCAGGAGGTTTATAAACATAATTTTTTGCTATATTTAGTGTTGTGATCACTACAGGATGATAATTTAAAATTTTGCTTAAATAACTAGAGAAGGAGTGCTGATACAATCTAGCAATTGACTAATAGGAAAGCTATTATAGACTATTATATATTTTTTTATTTTCAGGTAATTTCATATATTGCAATAACCTAGTTTGGAAAAATATAGCCAACATTTTGTAACTTTTAGTAATAATAATTCAAGGTAATTATGGTTGTAATCTATTTTTTTTACTACTCTTTTTTATCAAGTAGTTAAATTGACTTTAAAATTGTTATGAGGCAAGTTTAGAATGTAATAATTGAGTATAATTTATCATTAAAAATAATCAGAAATAAATTAAAAAAATGAAAAAAATTAAGCTTGAATTAATTTGCATTATTTACCCAAAAATTGGGTAATTAAACGAAATTTATTAGTTTGAAAATAATAATATTGCTATCAACTAGGTTTCTTCTTTTGCTGCATAAATACTGTTACAAATTAGATTAAATAATCTAACATTTAATTAGTATTTAATGATTGCATAAATAATAATCTTTGTCCAGCGCTAAAATATTATATAAGTATTATGGCTATTTCATACAAAATAATTGGGGATATGCCCAGTTTCCCACCAGCAAAACCAGACTTAATTTTGCCTTTAAATATACTTGAGCCGTTAAGTCAACTATTACAAAAAACCGTTCAAGGTTTAGACAGTATAATCATTACAGAAGATATATTGGCAACCACTCAATCCCTGATTTTTCCAGGGGTAAAATTCACAGCAGTTATTTCCAAGAAGTTTAATGGGCTTTTGTGGGGCAAACTCATCAAGGATTTATCAAACCCTAAGAGCCAGAATAGAGAACAGCAAGAAAAAAGTTATAGTTTACAATCTAACTCTTTTAGCTTTCCCTTTAATACGAAAAATTTGGGAAGTTTAAAACTTAATGTAGGGTTAAGTTTTGATCCAGAGGAAATTAAATTTTTTTTACACCAAATTATTAATAGATTAGAGGCAGACAAAACTAAGTTATTCATAAGATCTAAACTTAAATATAGAATTAATCATCTTCAAGCAAATAATAGTAGTATCCAGAGTGAATTTACCTTGAAATTAATCAAATTATTGACTTCTGATGAAAAAATAGATTCTATTTTCAGGATGACAAGTAATCAAAAACCAAGGGAAAAAAAAAATTATACTGAGCTATCAAAAATTAATTTTCATAGCAAATCTACTACTAATACTGAATTCATAACAGAAACTAATTTGCTACAAAATAAGAAATTATTAGCATCAGATTCAGTTATGAATGATCAAGAATATCCATTAGTATGTAAACCTATTGAGATAGCTCTAAATCAAAAACTAGAACAAGAAAGACTTCTTAATCAAGTCACAGCTCAAATTCGTCAAAGTTTAGAACTGCCAGAAATTTTATCAACTGCTGTGAAGGAGGTCAGAAAGTTTATACAAGTAGATAGATTATTGATTTATGAGTTGAATAATCCCTTATTATTAACAGATAATATTACAACAGTAAATGAACAAAAAGGCTCCGTCAAGTATGAGTCTTTGGTATCTAATAAAATTTCTTCTTTATTAGGTTTAAGTGAGAGAAAAAACTGCTTTTTTCTTCCTAATAGTTCTTTATTTGAATATAGTAAAATCTCTGTTCATTTTATAGCTGATATTGAAGTAGCTTATGAGAAGTTTCCTGAGCTACTAGAATTGATGGAACAACATCAAATAAAAGCTAAATTATTAGTACCAATTATAGTTGATCAAAAATTGTGGGGATTATTAATTGCTCATCAATGTTCTGAGCGAGAATGGCAAGATGATGAAAAAAGATTTCTTGAAGAAATTGCAGAACATTTAGCTATCGCTATTTATCAAGCTCAATTATATGGAGAATTACAAAAGCAAAAACAAACTTTAGAAAAACGGGTAGTTGAGCGAATTCAGGATCTTTATGATGCGGTTCAAAGTGCAGAATCAGCTAACCGTGCTAAAAGTGAATTTTTAGCTACAATGAGCCATGAATTACGCACTCCTCTGACCTGTGTTATTGGTATTTCTTCAACTCTTTTGCAGTGGTCTTATGGCAATAGAGGAGCTAAGAAAATGCCGATACAAAAGCAAAGAGATTATTTAAAAATAATCCATGATAGTGGCGAACATCTCCTGGAATTAATCAATGATATTCTAGATTTATCTCAAGTAGAAGCAGGCAAAACAGTATTAAAAATTAGTGAATTTTCTCTGTCTAAAATTAGTTATGAACTTTTGCAAAATTTTAGGGAAAAGGCGGAACAGAATGAAGTTAAACTAATTTTTGAACCAACAGTAAATCCACAATTAGATCTATTTGCTGCTGACCAAAGACGAGTTAAACAGATTCTTTTTAATCTTCTGAGTAATGGGATTAAATTTACTCCTAATGGGGGTAGTGTAAGACTTAAAGTTATGAGATATAAAAATACAGCAATTTTTCAAGTAGAAGATACTGGTATGGGAATTTCTCAAGAGCAAAAACCATTATTATTTAAGAAATTTCAACAACTAAATTCTCCTTATAACCGTCAACAAGGAGGTACTGGTTTAGGTCTAGCTTTAACTAAACAATTAGTTGAACTTCATAATGGAATTATTGAAGTGGAATCTACTGTCAATGTCGGCTCTACTTTTACAGTTAAATTGCCAGCACAACAACTTAAATCAGGAAATGAAAAACGTAAACAAAAAGGAGAAAGTTTATCAAATGTTTTATCTTTACAAGGCAGTGTAGTATTGATCGAACAAGAAGAAGATATCGCTACAGTAATTTGTGATATTTTAACAACAGCAGGGTTAAAGGTTGTGTGGATAATAGAAGGTTCTACTGCTGTTGAGCAAGTCATTTTATTGCAACCTGTTGTTATAATTATAGATATGCAGTTACCGGGAATTAATGGCATAGAAATTATCGATCAGTTACGCACAACAAGCAGCAGTAAAAATATTAAATTTTTGGCATTAACTACTTTGAATACAGAAATAAATCGGGAATATTGTGATGCTATTGGTGTGGATGAATGTTTAACTAAACCAGTTAATCTTGAATATTTATTGAATAAAATGATACATTTACTGGCTAATTAAAATCAATTGCTATTTGTCAGTTATCTAAGCAATTAACAGGTATAAAATCTTGTTAATTTTGCCTTAGAAAAATTCTCAAAAATCACATAGCTTGTGCTATGTTAGTATGGAAATTCTTAAAAAGATTAGCAGTAAAAATAGAAAAAACTATTGATCAAGTCAAACACGAATTACTTTCAGACTATTTGAGCCAAAAGTTCAAGAAGCCTACAATAATATTCAGGACTATTTTTATTTCTTATGTGCTTTTTACCCTGGTTTTGAATATGGTATCTATTTTGAGGCGATCGCTATAATTTTTTTAAAAAGCCTGAAATAAATTAGTAGGTTATATATAATGTTATTGCTTAAGTCCTGATCTAAAATTTTGGGATGTTCCAGTTCCTTATGGATATTTACAGCGATCGCTATGAACTTAAATCAGACTCTAATTCACCAACACCAGAAATACTAGTGGTGAGTATTTTTTTGAGACCTAATTTTTTGGCCATTGTACTGATTAGTAGTGAGTACTACAAGCTTATGTTTAAGCGGTACTAGAACGGAGAGAGAAAAGACCAAAATCAAAGCTATTTTTAATTATGACTAACAAACATCCTAATCTACTATTACCAAAAGGCTTAATAGTTTCTTGTCAAGCTCCTACGAACTCCCCTTTACATCATCCAGAAGTAATTGCAGCTATGGCACAAGCATCTATAAATCAAGGTGCAGTGGGAGTCAGAATAGACACTCCATCACATATTCGGGCAGTGCGACAGAGAATTACTCAACCTATCATTGGTTTGTGGAAGCAACAAGTACCAGGCTTTGAAGTTTATATTACACCCCGTTTATCAGATGCAGAAGCGATCGCTCAAGTTGGAGCAGATATTATTGCTATTGATGGTACTCTCAGAAGACGTCCGGATGGAGCAACTTTAGCAACATTAATTAATTTCATCCACAATGAATTGGGAAAACCAGTAATGGCAGATGTGGATACTATAGAAGTAGCAAAAGTAGCAGTGGCAGCAGGTGCAGATTTTATTGCTACTACTCTGTATGGTTATACTGAGGAAACTAAAACAGAATCTCCCCCTGGCTTTGAACTATTAAAGCAGATGGTAAAAAAAATAGCAGTTCCGGCAATTTGTGAAGGTGGAATTGCTTCTCCAGCAATGACAAAAAAAGCTATAGATTTAGGAGCTTATGCTGTTGTTGTAGGTACAGATATTACAGGAATTGATAGTAAAGTTAAGGCTTATACAAGTTAATACTTCTGGTGTATGTGTCCTAACTCGTCTCTTTCAAAGAGAGGGGTTCAATTCCCCTTTCCTTTCCAAAGAAGGTAGTCGGGAGGTTAGGTTTCACCAACAACTTTGACCTAGACACCCTAGTAGTGGATTGACACATCTATGTAAAGGATTCTTAAATATTTTCCACGGTCTCAATTTTAGCGGTAAATATGCACTCTATTATCTTTGGCTGATAGTTATTAAATACCCAAGATTATGATAAAATTTGGATAGTAATATTTGACCAAAAAATTCAGGTCAATAGCTTCCTCTTTTTAGGGGATGAAAAGAATAAAGTTCAGTATATCAAGTCTGATGCTGAGCAGGGTCGGTACTGATAACTGATAAGTTAAATAACTTCGGAGGAAATTTAAAATTTATACACGGCCTTTAGCTCGGTTAATTGAACAATTACAACGTTTGCCTGGAGTTGGCCCGAAAACAGCACAACGTTTAGCACTATATATTATTAAGCGCCCGGAAGCAGAAATTCAAGCTTTAGCTGAAGCTCTGGTTGATGCGAGGAAAAAAATAGGTTTATGTCAGAAGTGTTTCCATTTATCTGCTGAACCTATTTGTGAAATTTGTCGCAACCCTCAGCGAGACAAAGAAGTTATTTGTGTTGTCTGTGACTCCCGTGATTTAATTGCCTTGGAAAAAACACGGGAATATAAGGGTCAATATCACGTTCTGGGTGGAGTAATTTCGCCTATGGATGGTATTGGTCCGGAACAGTTGAGTATTCAACCATTGGTACGGCGAGTGAGTCAGGAAAATATTCAGGAAGTAATTATTGCTATTAGTCCCAGTGTGGAAGGAGAAACTACTACTTTATATGTGGGTCAGTTGTTGAGACCTTTTACAAAAGTTACCCGCATTGCTTTTGGTCTGCCTATGGGAGGAGATTTAGAATATGCTGATGAGTTGACGTTGGCGCGTGCCTTAGAAGGGCGGCAGGAATTAGAGTAGTCGGGCAGGTTGATAGAAAAATTGAATGAATTAGAGTTTGCTGTGAATAATTTAAAAATTTTTATCAGCTAAAAGTCTAATTTTTTAGCATTGTATTGCTTAATAAGCTTAATTCTTAATCTAGTATGAATAATAATTTTGTAAATCTCTAGTAAACATTATCAATACTTACAAAAAATCTGTAATACTAATTTCAAAAAATATTATTAGAATAGAAATAGAATGGGTATAAGTTTATTTGGTGGTTGTTACAGAGTAGTTACGAGCACTATCAGTAACAAAAAGCAAAATAACCATTGCATTAACTACCTATTATTATATAGATTAAGGAGATGTTTTGATTGCTGATTAATTAAGTTATTAAGGCAAAAAAATTATGAATTGCTATAGAAAAGTTGCCAAATTTTAATGGCAATAAAATAGTCATATAAATGTAATTGAACATTAATTACTATAGTCACAAAATATAAGAATAAGGGCTCACCATTCGCTTAATTTTTTAGGAAATGCTTTTCAAAAACAGTTACACATTTTACCCTCACGGGGTTAAAAGCAGCTTAAAACCATTTATAGATAGTGCTTCTCCAGATATTTAATCCGTCAAAAATTGACGTTTTTTTTGAGAATAATAATTATTCTTTTTAGGATGTAGGTTAGCGGTATAGCTGCCGCCACCATCCTCCGCTAAAGCTAATTCACATCACTGAAATTAGGTTAATTTATTATTCAATAATAAAATTACATCACATTCATGTAAATCAATTGACTTTTTTTTAATGATCAGATGAATTGCTAGACATTGACTGTAAGTAATTAGATATTATCTAACATTGACAGAGCTTTTAATTACCTTTGATAATCAGACTTTTTTTGAGAACTAAGCTTTATTATCTGTTGAACAATATAAACTAAATAATCCCCAGCAAGTACCTATAATTCACCATACATACCTACCCAAAAATTACTATTTTTTCTGTCTCTTCGCCCTGTTTTTTTTATCGACAAATATATCTTTGATATCCTAATTTTTTGATATAATTACCATGATAAAATTCAGCAGTGTAAGCAATGGCTACTAATACAATTAAATTAGTAAAACGTTGTATATTAGCCTGACTAACTTCTAGATTATATTTTCCTTTCTTACAACTAGACAACATAGCTTCAATAAACATTCTCGATCGATAATTTTTGATAATTTTATCTTTTCAATATTTGTCAACAAGTACCAAGGTTATTTATCCATTTTATTTTTATATTTTCTTCTCCAATAGGCAGCTAAATTAAAATACCTAAATTATTTTTATGAGTAATATTAATGTTACTTAAAAATATTTAAGTTCCCACAGATACGGCTAAATCAGTGAATTGCTGGTACTTTTTACCAGTTTTTATATAGTGAAGATTCATTTTTTTCCTAAAAACAAAAGAATTTTTTTGAGGTAATTTTAGCTTTTTTAGCCAGTATGATAACTCTACACCATAGAATTATCTATCTGCAATAAATAAAAACTTATATTTTTTTAATGACCGTAAAACTAGTTTAATAAGTCATTTTTGTTATGCCAAATTACTAGAGCCTTTTTTATTCAAAACTAGCCAATAAATAGGTAATTATCGTTTTTTATATATGATAGCAATAACAAAGATATTACTATCTTTCCATTGCGTCTTATCTATAGTCAAAATTAATTGGCTACCATCGGGAAATTATGGACTAATAATCATAATTATCATCGGAAAACACAACAAGGGAAAGCTCAAAAATATAATGTTAAAAATCTTTAGACATCTCCAAAATAAAAAATAAGGTAAAATTATCAAAACCATTTATGT
>ENA-UENX01000525-UENX01000525.1-marine-metagenome-genome-assembly--contig:-NODE-525-length-14323-cov-146.931840_pt1 | contig 14323 bp, 8 predicted proteins | sample MGYA00237875_ERZ529327 | MGnify/ENA primary metagenome ERZ529327 (study PRJEB26372, sample SAMN05368347) | marine metagenome | biome: cultured habitat; feature: ocean water; material: water; isolation... | reverse complement strand
AAATTTTTGTGTGAATGCAAGGGAAAATGCCGCGGTTTTTTTTTGAGCTTCAGAAAATGAAGTTGAGTGCTCAGGAATTCTCTGACTCATAGTGGTCTAGAGCCAGTATCCCTAACTAAAACTCTGGAGTTTTCAATTTTGAAACTCACATTCTGCAACTCAATTTGTAACATAAAAATCAGTATAAAATCTGTAACTTGGTTAAATATTTATACTATAAAAATTATTTTCATTTACCTTGATCAGGAGTAAAGTTTTTAGGAATATATTAAGTACAAATACTTAGTGAATCCTTAAATCCTATTGACCACTATAATTTTTTTCAAATTGAGGTAACTTACCCCATGGGGGTGTGGAGAAGATCAAGAGGGTGCCTTGAATGCATGACTTTTGAATTATATTTTCATGCTACATTTATAGTGTAAAATATAGGTTTAAATAGTAATAAGTTTGGCTCGGAAATTATCAACCTTATATCTCAGTTAAATACAGACTCCACAACCTAAATTTGAGAAGCACTATAAAAACTATACTCAGATATTTTTCTTCCTTTAACTATTGGGAAAATGAGAAGCAATTTTTAAACCTTGTGGGTTATAAAGTTCTAAAGGAATCTTAGAATTATTACTAATAGCCTTTAAAGCAACCTCTAAAGTTTTCAAATGTTTTTCGAGTTCAGTACGACTCTTTTTGTCTTTACTATTTTTCACTGCTTTAGCTGTTTTTTTGATTTTATCTACATAATCAAAAGTCAAACGTACAGTAATTAAATCCTTAGTAACACTATATTGACAAATTTTTTGTTTTCCCTTGCAAGTCTTATTTAAGTCCTGATTAGCTTTTGCTAAAGTATCTAATAACCTTTGGTTTGATTGTGCTACTTTTAGCAAAGTATCATAAGATTTAATCAGAGGTTTTGCTGAAATAAAATAACTTGAATTAGTTGGTATGTCTTCAGCATAATTTAGAGCTTTTTGCCAATATTTTGCAGCATCTCTCCAATTATCTTTTGCCTCAAACACTTCAGCTTGTTTAGAGTAACTAATAGCTTGATTATAAGCCTCTTGACCAATTTCTTCTACGATTCTACGTTCCTCTGCTTGCTGAAGTTTTTGTTTATACTGAGAAAGTAAATTTTTGGCTTTTAAATAAGCAGTTGTTTGTTGAGGAATCTTAGATACTTTATCTAAGGCATCTTTCCAGTTTGAATGTACACTTTTCCAGCTTTCAGGAAATTGAGCTATTACCTCTCTGGTCTCTGCTAACTGAGCTAATTTTTTCGCCGCTATTAACTTTTGATTAGCTTCTTCTTCACTAGTTAATCTTCCTTTAATAGCAACTAAATACTTGCGATATTGCTGTAGTTTATTTTTAGCAAAAGGATAAGCTCTACTATCTTCTGGTACTTTTTCTAATAGAGCGATCGCTTCTTGCCAAAGTGATTGAATTTCTATCCATTCTTCTATTGGTAGTGGTAAACCTTTGCTTTTTTGAGCTGCTTGTGCACCATTACGCAAAGCTTGTCTAATTGTTTCCAAATGCTCATTTTCTGTTTTGTAAGTAGACTTTAAATTTTGTGATTCTAAGTAATGTATTGACCAAAATGGAATCTTTTCTAAATTTTTAATTGCTGTTTCTAAATTTTCTTGTGCCCACTTTGGAGCCAAAGAATTTTTGACATTTTTAATTGTTTCTAGTGATTGTTGATTTAATTCTTTTGCCGTTGATATTATCATACATTTTCCAATCACACAGGGTTGAGTTATTGCAAAAAAACAGCCTATTAAAATTGCTAAACTTAAACTAGCGCTAATCAATTCTACTTGAGAAAAGGCAGCTAAATTAATAGTTGATTCTTTGATTATAGGCGATGTTTTTTCTACATAATTCCTAGTTTTTCTATTAATTTTTTTTGGGGATAAATCTAATCCTTCCATATCAAAAGGATTATCTAAATCATCCAGTATTTTTGAAGTGATTTTAATTTCTGAATTTTGACTTTTATCCTGAGAGATATGCTGATTGATTAGATGAGGATTTGTATCAGACATACCCTCAGATTCTAGTCTCATAGATATTGCTTCTAAATCTTTTAAACTAAATGGATTATCTAAGGAATCTAGTAATTCTGGTGTAATTTTTATTTCAGAATCTATATTTCTATCTACCCATTTGGGCAGAAAAGTGAACATAGATTCTTCTGAGGTATCCTTGGTAAAAAATGAATGATAAGCATAAGGATATGTATGACCTATTATATTCAAGCAAATACCTACTTTTTCTATATATTCTAACTCCTGTTTTTGAACTAGAGTTTTTAACTCTGCAATTGTTTTTTGCTTATCTATCACTACATTTGCTGGATGTTGAAAAATAACCAATAATGTTCCTACCTTTAAGTCGCATTTAATTTCACAAACATCATTAGATTTTTTTAAATCTTGCCAGTTTCGTTGTAAATTATGTTCTAATATTTCTGTATTAATGTTTCTGACTTCTGTTTTCATTTTTATATTGATACTTGATTAGTTTATTTATATTTTTTGGTAATTATGTAATTAAATTTCAAATTATCTGATGTACAAATTTAACCTTAAAACATATTTATCCCAGGTATATTGCCAGCTATTAGCATACCTAACTTAGGTCAAATTAACTCTAATTGTAATTAGAATTTATATTTATAGAAAATAATAAATTGTAAAATTACCACCAAGGATTTTAAGTAAATAACAGCTTAAAAATTAAGGTATAAACATGCCTGACTACCTACTCTATAATTCTCATTTAGACCTAAGTCTGTTCCAGACAAAGTCCTTACCTACCCTTAACTCCTAGCCTCACTCATAAAACTTTTTTAGCAGACCTTAATTAATAGCTGATAGCTGACTGTTGAATACTTGCAGTTAACCTAAACCTAACTCCCGTTTCAATAGATTAATTGAATTTATAACAATATAATTTTCAATACATATAATTTCTGGTGGGCGAATAATATCTTCCCTATTTTTTTGTAAGACATCTTTAAGTATATCAAAGCTAAATCTATCACAGACAATTATTCTAGCTACCCGCACTATAGCATTTATTTTATCGATTTCTGTATGTATAGCCGGCATAAAAACTATATCATTTCCGCGCCAACCATGAATAATTAATTCTGCAGCTCTTAAAACACCTGAACTGAGACTAACAAAACCACAGTAACTTCCTTTGGGTAATGTATTTAGCAATTGAAGTTCTTGAGCATAATCATATGTATCAATTGGTATAACCCTGACAGGTTTCAGAACAGCTATTTCTTCAGCTTCCTTAATAAAATAACGACTTGTGATAATTGTGCCAGCAGATATTTGGTTTATAACCTCATTTAGTTCTTCGATGGGAACCAACTCTACAGCAATATTCAGAGCTTGTTCTAACTCTTTGGTCATCAACTTTCCAATGCCAATGTCATGAAACGGAGCTGTGACTAATACTCTAGCACTACAACGATATCGCCAGTCAATCTCACTCAGGAGCATTTCCCTAGCTTCATTTAAACTAGAACCTTGGGATAATAATTCATCTAAGCTACTCTTGACTATGTTACTGGCATTTGGATATTTATCGAAGGTGAGAGACTTTAAGTTTGACCCTCCCTCATTTCCTTGACTTCTCACATAAATACCAGAACCTGCTTGAGCTTCTACTAGACCGGTATCTTCTAGTTGACGGTATACTTTACTTATAGTGTTGCGATGTAACCCAGTTTGCATCGCAAGTTGACGGGTACTAGGTAATCGATGGCCAGGAGGAAATTTACGGGAAGCAATTGCTAACCTAATTTGACTATATAATTGCTTTGATGCGGGAATATCATTATCTGCTTGAATTTGAAAATCAATCATTACCTAAGCTCCAGTGGATAGCAATAATAGCGCTACGCTTAAGTCAAAACTCAAAATTTAAAAGCTAATAATTTATCTTGGCTTGTTAAGTGTAATGCTACATATATGATTATGATATAAATTTAATATGAGTTTTTGCTTGACAAAAATTACAGCATGGCATAGGAATTTTACGGGGAAGGCGTTAATAATCAAACTCTTGTATGGCGATCATCTGAGTCGGTAAATATGTAGCAGCTATCAAGGGGCAGGAGGCAGATAAGCTGTTGGTTCTATAATCTGGTATTATTTTTGTTTAGCTGTAATTATCTTTATTCATGCTAATTGGATTCAAAATTGAACAGCACCCAAATAACCAGTGAAAAACATTGCTGGCCAAACACAAAATTTTGTAGCTGGTCATACAAATAAGTTGAGATTTGTGCTTAAGGAAAAACATTCTTTTTTCATCTCTAAAAATCTCAGCGAGTATTAAGATGTAATTTCTCACTGCCATTGAGCTACATAAGCTTTTGGTTGAGATTCAACCGCAAAACTGCTGGCCTGCTTGAGATATGATGATCTGTTTAGTAGTATGGGTTATTCAATTGTGAACATTTTGGTTTGACTTGTGAAGGGAGACTTAAATGCTAGTTGAAATCTAACAATGGAGTTGAGTTCTCAAGTCTGCGCCAGGGAAGTTGGATCACACTGATGTGGCCAGGTAGAACTACTGAATAGAATTGATATAATGAAGGCTATTCAAAGATTTATGTAGATAGTTGTAAGTTGATCAAAATGAAAATGCTTTAACTATAAGATTACTAAAAACTTTAAAGCTTCTGAGTTTAACGAGTATATGACACAATTAGAAATCCATAAAACTCATATTCAAGTCCCTAATGGAGACCTTCAAATAGATTCCTATTTAGTACAACCATTAGGAACTGGTCCATTTCCAGGGGTGGTGGTTGTTCAAGAAATATTTGGGGTTAATAACCATATTCGGGAAGTAACAGAAAAAATTGCTAAAGAAGGTTATGTGGCGATCGCTCCCTCAATTTACCAACGTCAAGCTCCTGGTTTTGAAGTGGGCTACACTGAGGAGGATGTAATATTAGGTCGCAAGTACAAAGAACAAACTCGAGCTTCAGAACTACTCAGCGATATTCAAGCTACTATTAATTATCTCAAAAATTTACCTACTGTTAAACCAGATAAGTTCGGTTGTATGGGTTTCTGTTTTGGAGGCCATGTAACTTATCTAGCAGCTACTTTGCGAGAAATTCAAGCAACTGCTTCTTTCTATGGGGCTGGTATTGCTGTTGGTACTCCTGGTGGTGGTGAGCCTACTATTACTCTCACTCCTAAAATTAGTGGTACGATATATTGCTTTTTTGGCACAGAAGATCCTTTAATTCCCATAGAAGAGGTAGAAAAAATAGAAGCAGAATTACAGAAACATAAAATTAAACATCAAGTATTTCGTTATCAAGCAGACCACGGTTTCTTCTGTGACCACCGTAGTAGTTATAATGCTCAAGCTGCTGCTGATGCTTGGGAATTGACCAAACAACTTTTTCTTCAAAATTTATAAGGAAAAAAAGTTATATCTAGCACTGACTATTAGACATCTCCAAAAATTCCTCAAGTCTTTCTCTAAGAAAGACTAGATATTCAAGATAATTGTCAAGGAATTTTGTTATTTCTACACTATTATTAGTCTTTTAGGTATTTCTTGTTAATGGGTTAATGTTTGATTACTTACTTATTTCTTTTTTGTCTTTAAGTAGTAAGTGGCCTTGCAAAATTAATTACACGTTTATACAAGCTGAATGATTGGCCTTATAAAAAGAATAGATAATTAAAATAGGTAAATAATTTTGCTGAGGTACTTACATTTTTGTACTAAAATTAATGTTTATCTTATTAGAATTACTGTTTGATAATAATATGTGGTTGAGCAGGACTTTGGGAAAAAAAATGGTAAAAAAAGGGGTAAAATATATAGATGTCAAGTATTTGAAGTTAATTACTAGAACTGGGAAAGTATCATGAAAGAAACAACTCCAGTGGCTATATGCTATGCCATCTTGCTTCTATAAATAGTGCGATCGCTCACTTTTTTGTTTTGGATTATATCAGATAATTTGATTATAGAGCAATCATGATTAACATCTTCTTTAGCTGTTAAGGGCAAATAAACAACGCAATGAAAAATTTGATTATATAACTGTAGTATTATAATAATAATACTCTCATGATAAAAGCCATTATTTTTGTTAGGACATTCTCGCACCTCTCAAATAGTCATAGCAAGAATTTAACTCCAAACTTCTGAATTATGCTATGAATTGGTGATTTTTTATAACTATGCCCTCAAGATTAGTTATATTTGAGTAACTTAGTGTTTTTTTTACTCCATATGAATTCGGAATCAATTAGCTCTCAAGGAAGTAAACAATCCTTTACAATGGATGATTTTGCCAAAGCTCTCGAACAACCTCAGTATAATTATGAATTTAAAAAAGGACAAATAGTAACTGGAAAAGTTAATAGTTATGAGTCTGAAGGTATCTACGTTGATGTAGGGGGAAAGTCTTTAGCTCTCTTACCTTTTCCAGAAGCTTCTTTGGGGGATATAGAAGATTTATCTGAAGCACTACCACTCCAGCAAGAAAGAGAATTTCTAATTATTCGTGAGCAAGATGCAGACGGTGAAGTGCTTCTTTCTATTAAGCAGCTAGAAATTAATCAAATATGGGAGAGATTGGCTGAATTAGAAGCAGGTGGTCAGTCTTTTCAAGTTCGGGTGATTGGTACTAATAAGGGTGGGGTAACAGTGGATATACAATCTTTGCGGGGTTTTGTTCCACGCTCCCATCTTCTGGCAAGGGATAATTTGGAGTCATTGATAGACCAGGTATTAACTGTCAATTTTTTGGAATTAGACCAAGAAAAAAAGAAGATTGTGATGTCTCAACGTTTGGCCACTCAATCTGCTGGTTTTAGTAAGTTAGCTGTTGGTCAATTACTTGAAGGAAAAGTTGTTGGAGTAAAGCCTTTTGGTGTTTTTGTAGATTTAGAGGGTTTAACTGGTTTGCTACATATTACTCAAGTTAGTCAAAAACGGGTTGATTCTTTATCTACAATTTTTTCCCAGGGTAATTTGGTTAAGGCGATGATTGTTGATTTAGATGAAGGTAGAAAGCGAATTTCTCTCTCTACTAAGGTGTTAGAAAATTATCCAGGGGAAATGTTGGAAAAAATTGATGAAGTGATGGAGTCGGCAGATGCTCGTGCAGAAAGGGCAAGAAAAGCTTTACCTCAACTACAATAATTTTGGTTTTTAGGTTGATTTTTTTCTATTAACTTACTTTTGAAGGCTGAATAGGTTTGAGCGCTTATTCAGCAATTTTTATAGGTCAAAAAAAAACTGATACAAATTTACTATGTACTAAATATGGTTTATGGTTGAGAATGTTAACTATAAAATAATTATCAACACAAGAGAATAAATGATGAAAAATTCGTTTTTAATGTTCTTGAAAATAATGGGTTTTTACTTGAAATATTTAACTAATAAAAAAATGATATATGAAATAAAAAAATAATTATCTAAACCAATTATTAGCATAGGTAAAGGCAAAGAAATGATGTCTTTATAGAACCTCCCTAACCCTACTGAATAGTAAAGTATGATTTTTGTCAAGAGTTAGTTTTATACTAAAGTTCTTCCTGTCTATAAAGTGGATGGGTAGATAATAATTGTAGAATATGAAAAAATTAAATGTTTTAGGAATTGATGGCGGCGGAACGAAAACAGAAGCGGTTTTAATGGATGAAAATTGTCAAGTTCTTGGTAGTGGCAAAAGCGGTCCGTCAAATTATCACAGTGTAGGAATTGAAGTAGCAAAAAATTCGATTCAAACTGCTATTACTCAAGCAGTTGCTAATAGTAATAGTTATCAACCAATCTCTGGAATTTGCCTGGGTTTAGCAGGAGTGGGAAGACCTGAAGATTTTTTAGTGGTAGAAAGTCTTCTCAAAGAAATTATGATGGATATTCCGATCAAATGGGATTTACAGCCAAATACTGTAGTTATTTGTAGCGACAGCAATATCGCTTTGGTGGGAGGTCTTGGATGTTCTGTAGGTATTGTGGCGATCGCTGGTACGGGTTCCCTAGTATTTGGCCAGAATAGTCATGGCTTAACTAAGCGGGTTGGTGGTTGGGGTTATCTTTTGGGAGATGAAGGTAGTGGTTATAATATAGCTATTAGAGGTTTACAGGCGGCTTTGAAAAGTTATGATGGACGTGAGTCTCCGACTATTTTGGTTACAGATTTTACTAGATACTTAGGCCTGAAAAATATTGAGGGTATTATAGAAATAATATATCGCCGTAGATGGGATGTAACACGGATAGCTGCACTTGCTCCCATTGTCTCGGCTGCCGCAGATAAGGAAGATAAGGTAGCTAAAAAAATTATTCAGGGTGCTGTGGAGGAGTTAAGTAAAGCTACAAAAATTGTGATATCTACCTTATTTCAGGTTCACGAAATTTTTGAAGTGGTTACTATTGGAAGTGTCTGGAATAGTATGATTAACTTTCGCGGTCAGTTTGAAGATTCTATAGCAGCGATCGCTCCTACTGCTCAAGTTATTTGGCCTAAACATGAGCCTGTTTATGGGGCAGCTATTTTAGCTTTAAAAGCTATAAAAGCGATAAAAGCTCAAAGTTAACATGTAGCTATTGGGCCTGTAGCAATTCCTAAAACTCTTTTCTTGCTGAGGGTGATGGGAAAATGGGGCTGGGGGAAATAGCGATCGCTGCTCTTTCCTGTGGCAGAAAAAAAACGTATTTTTAAATATATTTACTGTTTAGAAATATCAATTTGATGGAAAATTTATAACTTTTTTATTTAATAAAGTTGGATTTTCAATGTTGATTAAGGATAGCTCCTAAAGGGGGAGGTTAAAAGCAGTTTGTGAACAAAAAATCAGGTCTCAAACTTAAGACTAGAAAAGCAAGAACTGATAATTAATAAATGGTTTGGTCTTAATAATCATACATTCAATTTTTGTGAAAAAAAACGGGCAAAAGGAAATAAAAATTTAGATGCACGAGAGCTTAACTGATAACTAATGACCTTAGGCGTCTGTACTGATAACTGAATATTGGAGGATAGATATTACTTATGGTTAATTCAAAAAACTGGCATTCTGGAACGTCTTTGTTGTTGACTTTAGGCATGACATTAGCTACAGCAACTCCTGGTTTAATGTCAAAACAAGCTATGGCTCAATTTAACGGACCAAGACAATACCCAGGCTACCAACAAAGACAATACCCAGGCTACCAACAAAGACGATATCCAGGCTACCAACACAGACGATATCCAGGTAACCCAAGAGGGCCGTTGTCTGTAGCAAGGATACGAGCAGGAAAGCTTATTCCTATAGAATATAAGGAAGCAGAAAAGGTTGTGATAACTCCAGATGAGTCGATGAGGTTAAGGTTGAGGGTGACTAAAGATATTAGGGATGCTCAAGGAAGAGTGGTTATACCTTTTGGTGGTGAGATAGAAGGTGAACTACGACCTGTTTCAAATGGGACTCAGTTTTTTGCTGAACAATTAATTATTGGCGATCGCCGTAGGTTTCCTATTAATGCTGTTTCTCAAGTAATTACTGAGACTGAAGAAATAACAAAAGGTGCAAGCGCTGGGGATATCTTGAAGGGTGCTGCTGTGGGTGGTGGTGCTGCTGCTTTATTATCTGCGGTTCTTGGAGATCGGGTTCTGGCTACGGAAAGGATATTAATAGGTGCGGGTTTAGGTGCTTTAGGTGGAGTGTTATTGGGTCGGGAAGAAGGGGAGGTAGTTGTTATTTATCCAGAGGATGATTTAGAATTGAGGTTGCGTTCTGATTTTGCGTTGCGCTAGTTTTGGGTTCAGAAGTTAGCTGTGAAATGAATTCTTGTAAGAATTGCTGCCTTGAGCGTATATATTGCTTGGGTTATGGGAGTGGATATCGCGTCTCAAGGTATTGAAGAGGCTGAAGGATATGGTGTTTCTGCTGTAGTTGAAATGAAATCCAGAGCACCTCATCAGCTATGTTAATAATACTAGTGTATTAACAATGTGCTGGTAAGTTATACAGATTTTTGATTTGCTTGAATAGAGCTTTAATAGATATCTCTAAAAATGCTGATTTGGGAATGGCGGGGTAAGGGCTTGAGAATCTTTTCTGAAGATGCATAATTAGGAGATTTATCCTTGAAAGGATCATAGGCCCAATAATTAATTAGACTTTCAAGAGGCTTCTAATGTCTATGGTGTCATCAATAACCTAGGGTATTAATTTCTATAAATGGGCTATTTGAGTATGGCTTTATACAACTATGGAGCAAGAGCATACAAGCCTTGGCCTGTTTTCAGCAGCACCAATTAATTTTTGGGACTTGGTTCTGTGGGCATAACTCTAATTAATTAAGTTTCTAGGAGCTTTTTTGATTTGCGGGTAAGATTTTCATTGGTATCTTAATTATACAACTGCAATACATTAACCCTGCCTATCACCAAATGGGTTAAGGTCTCACCTCAACTGGAAGCATTCGTCACTAAAACTAGCCCCTTTTTTTTGATCTTTTTGTTGGTAGCAAGATAACTAACAGTTTCTTTTCAGTTAGTTTTTTTTTTACATTTCATTTTATAGTGACATACTATTTTAAAAATGAATAATAGTATCATACTTAAGATAAATATAGTATTTTCATAAATATATATAATAATTATTTTTTTTTTGATAAAAACTATTAATCGTATTTATCTAAATATATGAAACAAAAGTTTGAAATTTATAATATAATAAGTTAAGAATTGTTAAAGTATAGTAAAAATAAATAAATAGCGGATATTTGGCTTTTATGATTGTATTTATTTTACTAGCTATATTCACGCTCGTGTATAAAAGATTCTGGGAGGGTAAAGTATTAACAGTAGTCTTAGACCAGAAACACAAAAAGTTTTTAATAAAACTATTAGGCTAAATATATCTTGTTTTCAGGTAACTTATTAAAGGTCTTCTTGCTCCCAATAAAATATAATTTCATCTAATATAAATCTTCCTAGTGTGAGAGGGTATTTTTTTTAGATTATCGTGTTGCTAAATAGGATACTGAGTAATGGAATCAATCTGATTTTAGCTCTGGGTTTAGTGTTACTTTTTTTTGTAAATTTTTCTTAATAAAATTGTTAGTAATTTGATCTATATTTTTCCGTTTACTTTGACATAATATCGTATTAAAATCTGGTAAGACACACAGATAAGGTTGTTGATTTCATCGGGTAGAATTTTTAGGTAAAAACCACAATATATATAATAATCTCGACTTGTTTGAATACATTTTTTATGAGGGTCTATTTGTATTCTTTATTTACAATATTGTTTCAAAACTTTATATATAATGATTGTTACACAAATACCAGGGGTTTGTTCATTGAGACTGATATTAAATTTAATAGCTACTATTTCGAGAATTCATACTTTTCATCTATTGAAAGGGTTAACGTCCTTGCTATTAACCTGTGATTATTTATCAATTTGGAAGAGCTTTAAGCAGTTTACTAATAAAATTTATCAGCTTATTCATTATATTTATAAATTACTTCAGCTCAACTCTGCCTTTTGGAAAAAGCTCAAGTCTAAGGTGGATGATGTTTTATCTAGTGGTCGAAAAAAGTTGATTAAACTAAATGAACAAGCTATAGATTCTTCTATGCAAATTTATTATAATGATAATAATGATAATAATGAGGTAGCAAAGCAGGTAATTGTTAAAAAGCTCAAGAAACACAGACAAAAACAAGCTACACTTTTATATAAGGCATTTCACGATGGGCTGACGGGTTTACCAAACCGTAATTTGTTTTTTAATGAACTAAAACTAGTTTTACATCAGTCTAGAAAAGACCTAAGTTATAAGTATGGGGTTCTGTTTTTAGATCTAGATCGCTTTAAAGTAATTAATGATAGTTTGGGGCATGTTATTGGAGATCAAGTATTAGTCATCATCAGCAGGCGACTACAGAATTATATCAAAGCTTCAGATACTGTGGCGAGGTTAGGAGGGGATGAGTTCACTATCTTACTAAGGTCTCTACCCGATGCTGACTATGCTACTAAAGTAGCTATGAAAATTAATCAAGAACTTGCTCAACCAATTTATGTTGAAGGACATGAAATATTTACTACAGTAAGTATTGGCATTGTTACTAATTGTAAACAGTTTAGTGATCAGCTCGGTGAAAATAGTTTTCCTATTTGTCCTATTTACAACCACCCAGAAGATGTACTGCGAGCTGCAGATATTGCGATGTATCGGGCTAAAGATTTAGGTAAGGCAAGGTATGAGGTGTTTGATTTGACAATGCACAGAGAAGTTGTATCTTTATTAGAATTGGAAAATGATCTACGACGAGCTGTAGAAATGATTAAACAAAATCCAGTAAATTCTCAGTTTTTTTTAAGTTACCAACCAATTATTTGTTTAACTACAAATAAAATTACTGGTTTTGAATGTTTGGTACGCTGGGCTCATCCTACTAAAGGCTTAATTCAACCAGGAAAGTTTATCCCATTGGCAGAAGAAACGGGTTTAATTATTCCTCTAGGAATGTGGATATTGCGAACGGCTTGTCATCAGTTGGCTGTTTGGCAGAAAAGGTTGACAGGGAGACATGTTTGCTCTGGTTTGGCATATTCTGACTGTAATTTTATTGCTCATAATTTTACTATGAGTGTCAATATTTCTAGCAAGAATATCTCACAACCAAATTTTTTGGAACAAGTTAATGAAATTTTGGCGGCAACAAATTGTCAACCTCATTGTTTGAATCTAGAAATTACTGAAAGTTTAATTATGACAAATGTTGATTTAGCTACTGCAGTTTTTGAGAAACTGAAAAATCAAAATATTAGATTATCAATAGATGATTTTGGTACTGGTTATTCGTCGTTAAGTTATTTACATCAGTTTCCTATTAATACTATTAAAATTGACCGTTCTTTTGTGAGTCAATTAGATTCGGATACAAGCGGTCAAACTTTAAAAATTGTGAGTGCTGTTATTGCATTGGCTAATAATTTAGATTTAGAAATAATTGCAGAAGGAATAGAAACTAAGGCTCAAATGAATCAGCTCAAGCAACTTAAGTGTCGCAAAGGACAGGGGTATTTTTTCTCAAAGCCATTGACAACTTCCAGTGTAAATGAACTACTTCAGTTTACCTCACTAACTAGTCCTTTTCTTTAAAGCAGCAGGAATATAAAATGAATTATGTTTATTTGTCAGATTGAGGTTTTTCTGCTGTATGTCTTAGATAAAATTAGAGGGGTAAATAATTTTTTGTTGGTGCTGATTAGAGGTTAGAAGGCTAGGATAATTGGTGGAATAAGTATTAAAGGGGTGGTAGGGTTAATGTTTATCAATAATTCAATGTTAAGGCTTATGTTTAAGGTATTTATTGAGGTTTTTTTTTCTGTCTGATTTATGAATATAAGGGGTGGTTTTGATGGATGATTTAGTTGGAGATTAACTAATATTAATTGAAGATAGAATAGAGTTCCTAGGATCAGTGTTTATAAGTTTATTCCCTTACTCGCGATATTTTAATTCTATAGAATTATGGTGGTTACAGTTGAGGTGTTTTTGAGGGGGTTTTTGTCTGACAGAAGACTAAAATGGTTGATACAATTATCTGTGGTGATGCTGGTTTTAATGAATATTCAATGTTTAAAAAAACTGGTTTACTAACTTTTGTTACTGTACTTCAGGGACAGGGAAGGTTGCTGTGTCTGGAGAGGGGAGAGAGGATTGATTTAATCAAAGAATAATGATATAATTAAGGGTAAAAGTTTACAGGTAATAAATCAAAAATAATAAACCAGGAGTAATACTAATTCTTGTGGGTTAATGCTTTGTTTGGGAAGATTTTAGTTATTAAATATTTTGCATAAATATAATGTTTTTTTTGCTGTGTTTGGCTAGGTTAATGTTAATTCTTATTATGTTTTCGGGATGCTTTTATGCAAAGTTCCTAAGTTTATTGCCCTACTTTTTGCTTTTCCTAGTTAAGAAAATGTAGGAAAGTTTTTGAGGAATAGTATGAGGAATTGGGTGTTAGGAGGGTTTGCATAGGGGCTGAAAATGAAGTGTTTTTTGATGCCGAATTCAGTTGATATGATCTGATTTCTGGTTTCTTTGGATCTTCAGCCCGACGGCTCTCTTGTTTGACTTGGGTATGGCGCCATAGATGCTAGCGCTGGTTATTTTTTAGCGATCGCAATTTCCTTTTTGCCCAATTCTGTAGTTGTTCGTCTGGGTCGTTTTCGGCTCTGTCTTGTAATAGTGGGAGGGTTTGGGGATGGTCTGGGTATTGTTTGACTAT
>ENA-UENX01000524-UENX01000524.1-marine-metagenome-genome-assembly--contig:-NODE-524-length-14374-cov-3.229900_pt1 | contig 14374 bp, 8 predicted proteins | sample MGYA00237875_ERZ529327 | MGnify/ENA primary metagenome ERZ529327 (study PRJEB26372, sample SAMN05368347) | marine metagenome | biome: cultured habitat; feature: ocean water; material: water; isolation... | reverse complement strand
GCTGGTCACTTCAGTGATCAGCCATTTTTTTTATCCCGGATCTTTAGAAAAAGACTATTACTCCATCGGAATATCTCCTCGTTTAGCAGCTCGTTTCAGTTTTTTGTTGGCGTAGATAGCAACTTCCACTCGCCGGTTTTTTTGTCTTCCCGCTGCGTTGTCATTGTTGGCAATGGGCTGGAGTTCACCGTACCCTACCGTGGTGAGCCGTGTGGCTGTCACCTTCCTTTTTTGTAATTGTTCGTAGACTGATTTTGCACGATTCACGGATAAGGTTTGATTATAATCCTCTGCCCCGCTGCTATCTGTATGCCCCTCCACCAAAATATCTGTATCCTCGTACTTATTCAAGATGGTAGACAATTCATCTAGTTCTCTTCTCGTAGCAGATTTCAATTGATAGGAATCTACATCAAACATCAGACCTGCATCGAAGGTGATTAGAATGCCCTCTCCTACCCTCTTCACTTTGGCATTCTTGAGATCCTCCTGAATCTCCTCTGCTTGTTTATCCATGTATCTGCCGATAATTGCTCCCGCCGTGCCTCCAATGGCAGCCCCAATTATAATTCCTGCTGCTGAATTTCCAGATTTTTTCCCAATCACCCCTCCTAGCACTCCACCTGCAGCTCCGCCAATAATTGCGCCTTGTGTGGTTTTGTTGGTTTTGCAGGCCGTAAATAGTAGTATGCTCACGAGCAATAAGCTTCGGCCGGTATTTTGAATGGAAAGATTCATAACAATAAAGTTTTATAAGTAGCGAATTGAATACTTGCAACTTAGCCTTGCAAGCACTCATTTAGACGAAACTTTGTAGATAGGTAACACATAGTAAGCTGGAGCTTCTAACAGGCATAAAAAAAGGCTGGTCTAAAGACCAACCTTCTGTTTCCAAGAGGGAGCGCATTTCTCGTAAAACCAAATTATTGCTAACAACAAAAGGGTTTTCATTCAGAATTTTAGGGTTTTGCCATGTCTTCGAATTGCAAACTACTTTCCAAATTAAGTGAGTTCATAGCCTATGGGTTCAATGGCTATACAACTCACTTCCCTTTGCAATAGACAATATCTATCCACCTACCTTTTGTGCAAACCAGCGGGTAAAAGACTAAGACGGCTATTGCTAGAGAATTAGAGATGGCGTTTTTTCATCAGAGCATAAATCAAAGGGATGGTTCGACTGTGTTTTAGTCTTCATTCAAGTGAGAGAAAAATTGGAGGGGAGAACCCCTCCTAAAGAAGTAACAACTTACTGACACTCGCTCGAAATAATAGCTTTTTTGGGTGTTATACATTTTCAATCGGTTGTAGGTGCTTTTGTTTGTTGCGTTGATACAAATATACGAAACCTTTTCAATTTGACAATATTTTGAGTATAAAATTATAACTATTTTACTATTTATAACTATTTTGATTACAAAACATGATCCAACAAAAAAACCACTGATAGCTAAGCCATCAGTGGTTCAAAAAAGGAATTTGGAATTGGGGTTATGTTTTTTGGAGTTATTGGTTATTGGGGTTACAAGGGGTTTGGTTTAGTTGGGGTTTATATTTTAAGAGGTATTTTCTAGTTAATTGGTACGGCAAATCCCATGTTCAGGCCAAAGCCGCTGGTCCTCACTTTTTCATCTACAAAAGGTAGATTATATACCTCAGTAAACCCTCTATTATATCTAGCATCTACAAATAACGTACCGAAACCTGCATCATAGCTAACACCGGCTGCACCAGTGGCTCCAATTTCGATGCGATTAAAGTCTTGGTCTTGTAGATTTATCTCGGTAGATCCCAGATTAATATCTACTAGTAGATTGGTTTTGGTATCCACTCGCCCATTCAAAGCGTAGCCAATGTTAGGACCTACGGCGACATAGGCCTTTAGCTTATCTTCTCCAAAACTATACTTTGCTAAAACAGGTATTTCTAAGTAATCAAACTTCGTTTCTGCTGTTACGCCGATGGGCAGGTCCACTCCAAATAAGGGTGCATCAAAACCTTCTGCGACTACAAATCCTTTACGAGTGAATCCAATTTCAGGTTGGATGGAGAACTGAGGAGCTACTGGAATTTCGGCGAATGCGCCTATACTAAATCCATTTATATTTTTGAAGTTGGGTGTTGCATTTCCAATTGCTTCTGAAGTATTCACATTGCTCCAAGTGCTTCCCATTCTAAGGCCAAAGGATGTTTGAGCAACGGCTACTAGGGTCATCATACTCAAACAAAAAGTCAAAAATACTTTGGACATGGCTCTCATAATGTATAAATTTTGTGTGGTTAATTGCTAATGATGGCGGCAAGATGTGGGCTTTAAATGTTAAGAGAAGTTAAGCGAGCGTTAGCAATAGTTTAATTTTTTTTAGGATATTAGAAGGGTCGTGAAAATGTATTAAAATGATAAGATATACGTTAATTTTGCTAACGCGACTTGAGTTGTATGGATCTTCTTTTGATCTATAACCGCATTCTTTCCCCATCAAATTGGATGTAAAACAAGCTTACACTAGTTCCTTTACTCTAAACCTCCACTCTTTCAGCACATGATGTACTGGCAAAAAATACACGAAGATCTAGCCTATGATGGTTGGCGCAAAATGTGGCAGAAACTGTTTATACTTCCAAACGGTAAGAAGTCAAGTTTTGATGTAATCGGGAATAATCCCTACATATCGGTTGCTGCTTTTACAGAACAAGGAGAAGCCATCCTGATCCGACAATACCGGCCAGGCCCTGAAATGATCCTCACTAGTTGTTGTGAAGGATATCTTGACAAGGACGAAAAGCCGGAAGAAGCGGCCAAACGTGAACTCTTGGAGGAAACCGGATATGAATCAGATGAGATTGTCTTGCTTAAAGGGAAAAGAAGCTCTTATAGCACCGAGTATCAATATCTTTTACTAGCTACGAACTGCCGCTCTACGGGTAAGCAGAACTTAGATGAGAATGAGTTTATAGAGGTTTTCACTTTGCCTCTAGAAGAATTCAGACAATTCATTAAGGAGAAAGAGGATCATACCTTCGTTAATATTGACTTGGCTTATCTAGCCTTGGATCACTTGGGCAAATTGTAGCAGCAAATCAATTTCCATTCGATTTCTGCATAAATCGCCCCAACAGCAAGCCCGCTACTAGGGCACAACCAGCAAGTATAAGCAACATATTTCGGCTGAAGCTCGACTTCTGCAGCTGTAGTGGACTATCATCTCCATAATGAATAAAGCCAGCCCAGTAATAGGGAGATTTCTCCTCATCCGGTAAATCTGTACTGGACAAGTAAGTTAGTTTTGCCTGGTGCAAGGCCTCGGCTTTCGATTTTCCCTCCTTAAGTTCTGCATAGAATTGTCCAAATATTTTGGCGGTGGCCCGATCATTAACACTCCATAAGCTAGATATCAGACTCTTAGCCCCAGCATAGGTGAAGCCTCGATTCAAGCTCATTACTCCCTCTCCCCTCTTCAGTTCCCCTAGGTTCGTTTGACAGGCACTGAGCACAACTAGTTCTGCTGGAAGTTGTAAACGATATAGATCTCGTAAATACAATCGTTCGTCTTTAAAATCGATGAAGGGTTCTCCTTCTTTTGCATTCACGGATGCATGAGTAGAGAGGTGCAGTATACCAAAGCGTGAGGCCAATTCTTGAAATAATTCCAGACTAGCCTGCGATCCACTTTCAAATCGCCCGCCTATCCCCAAATTAGCAATCCCATTGATCTCATCACCGCTATAGCTTAGTGCCCCCCAGCTTTCATCTCCTTCATCCGCAAAGGGCGCCAGAGCCAGAATTTTGTTTTTGTCCGATTCATCCACCTGGCTAGCCTCAAGTTGTTTGGACAAGATGGTAGCTGAATAAGCATAACCAATGGCTTTCGATTTTTGCAAATAATTCCACTTGCTGATACCTTGCCCCGTCTGGATCGCTGTTATCAGTGCTTCGAAAGGCAGATTGTGCAGAAGACCATCAGGCATCAGAATCAATCGCTTGCTCTGGAAGGTGGTTAAGCTAGGATCCAATAAATTTTGGTAAAGCGAATACGCTGCCTGCTGATAGGCATCCGGGGCTTGTAGTATGGCAAAAGCTCCTTCAAAGAATAGAAGATAGTCGAAAATTAAAGGATTCACGATCCTTGAATCCACTCGATGAAGTTTCGTCTCTAGTTGCCCCATACTCAGGATATAGGTATAATTCTCTCCTGAAAAGAATTGAATTGAGGCCGCGTCAGCAGGGATACTTGCCAAAAAATCCTTCTTGGATACCTGAGCCGTCTTATAACGCAAATCGTAATACTCGGGATATTGGTACTGAATATCTTCACGTATAGCTTGTAATTGATCTTGGGCATCCAGTATGTTCTTCCGGATCCCAGCATCATCCGGATTGGCCTTCAATTCCTGCCTAGCCTGAATGAGCTGTTCACTCAGAGAAAGCTCTTGTTCGGCTAGTTGCGGATCAATCCATTTTCGAGTATCCATCTCCATCAAGGCATCCAATAAAAGGATGGCCTTGCTTTTCTCCATAAAGTAGAAAGCTTGCTCCGTATCTCCTAAGGCATAGCAAATGGCAAGGCCTTCTTCGTAGATGGGATGAACTTTTCTTCTCCAAAACAACTTAGATTCAGCATCTAAGTGCTCCCTCCACTACATAATCTGCCAAGAGCAAGGTCTGCAAAGCCTGTTGCAAATGGCTATTCTCTTTATCTTTCTGATAGTAGGCCTGCCAAGCTCTCCCTTTATCCCTTAGATAGGTCAATAGGTCTTCCTTATCCACCAGGTCTTCCACCGCCTCTCTACTTGGATTGGCTGCGATACCATCCGCGCCACGAAAAGGCACCACGTTGGCGATGGCCTGCTGAAAGTGAAAGATTGCTTTTTCCATTTCTCCCTTGGCCAAGTAGACTTCTCCTAGGTTATCATACAAACGAGCTTTGGCGGGATGTGGCCCTTCTCCTATTGTAGTCTCATGCTTTCGAAGACTTTGCTGTAGCGCGGCCAAAGCTTCAGCATATCGTCCCAATTTTCGTAAAGGTAAGCTGAGGTTATTCTGGGCATCGTTGACCATCTCCTCGTCTTCTAGTAAAGCATACGCTACTTTAGCTTCTTCAAAGAAATAGATGGCGCTATCATATTGATGCAAATTTTCGAAGGCACTGCCCAATTCAAAATAGGCAGCTGCCAAACGATTATCCAATCCTAAGGTTTGATACAATGCTATTTCCTCTCGAAGATGTTCCTTCGCTTCCAAGGACAGCAGACTATCGCCCATCTGATTATAGATCGTACTGTAAGCATGATGAAGCAATCCTAGATTAGTACTATCCCTGCGAGACTTTTCCGCATCCTCTACTAAAGGCTGGAAGGCAATATCTAGGTAGTATAAGGCTCGCTCATAATCCCCTCGATCCCGCTCGGCTAAACTCAAGCGATAAGAGCTGCTCACAAACATGGGGTTGTCTTTGCTATACGCAAGATCTAGGATCGCTTCAAAGCTTTCCTTTACCCCATCGGGTTCACCTTTGGCATTGTAAAACAAGCCCTGATTATAAAAACTCCGAGAGGCCCCTTCCCGATCCTTTTGTTGCATCCGCATATCAATGGCCCTAGCATTAATGGCTAGCGCGGAATCAATGTCCACTCTATAGTATTTTACGGCCTTGTAATGCGTTAATAGCGCGACCGTATCCAGATATCCTTCTTGCTTGGCCTTTAGAATGGATTGGTTAAATACGGGCAATGCCTCCTGCAAGGATTGATCGGAAGATCGAGCCCAAGCCAAGGCCTCGGCAAAGCTGGGAAATTGTTTTTCTTGTGAAATAAGGTTGATGCAAATAAACAGGAAAGGTAGAATGCAGTAGTTTTTGAGGCGATTGGACATAGAGATTAGAGGAAAGGTGATCAATTCTTTCCTCTAATGTAGGTCTCTATTACGAAAAATGCACGCTTTTCTCGGCGAACTTCTTAAAGTCCTCGTCTAAGACAAGACTTTATTGTTTGACAATCAATTGGGTTACTTGTCCTTCCGGAGCCAACAATTGCAATTGATAGACACCTCTTGGTAAATGTCCCAAGTTCAATTCTTTAGTCCAAGTGGAGGCAGGAACGTTGAGGGCATGCTGAGCAATAACTCTGCCGAGGGCATCTGTAATCAGCAAGCGATGAAACTGTACTGTACTCTCATCCACTCTAATCGTAAGCTCACCACTGAAAGGATTTGGAAACACATTTACATCCACCCGCCCGTCCAGATCAATTACCGCAGTGACCTGCAACATGCAATCATCAATTCTGCCAATCAGATCGTGCACATCCATAGTCCTGCCATCCAATACTGATGGAATCAAGGGGGTGGATTGCTCACTAAGAATCTGCAATTTTCCAAAGATATCAATAGAACTATCCTCGTATTCCAGGCAGTTTAATTTAGCGGCAGCAGCCGTTACGACCGGAGCCGCCATAGATGTGCCTGATTTAGCGGTCCAGAAGATGGAAGGATCTCCATTAATACTACCTGCAGGCACGCTACTATGGATTCCAACTCCTTTCGCCGCATACTCTACCCAGAAATCGGAGAAGTTAGAAAATAACCACAAATTTTCTAAGCTATCTAGAGCTGCCGTAGATAACACGTTACTGAGATCGTAGTTGGATGGATAGTCAGGGTAATCGACCAGCGATACTCCTTCATTCCCAGCTGAAGTGATCAGTTGAATATCACCTTGATCCCTGGCATAGGCTATCGCATTGTGCAAAACCCCATCTGTGGGAGATTGGACCGCACTAAACCCCCAACTAGCATTGATGAAATTCGCCTTTTCTTCGGTGGCGTAGTAGATCCCGCAGCTCACATCGAATAATTTGCTTAGTCCTCTAAAGTCATGAGTCTTGACGGGCAAAATCTTTAGTTCACAGCAATCATCGGTCAACACCTGCCAATTCTGGATAATAATTCCAGCTACATGGGTTCCATGACTATGATCATCGTATGGCTTGTTCTGAAGGACTGGGTCGTCCGCGTGGACAAAGTTCCAACCTAGAATATCCTCGGGATAACAGGCCTGTAGGCTAGGGCGGAGATACTCACCGATAGTGATTGGCCCCACATTCGGAATATCTTGCTTATAGTTGTAATCGATGCCAGTATCCAAAATGGCAATTACGACCTCTTCTTCTAGCGCTGGCTGAGGCTCTGGGAGGGCGGGATAGGTATCGCCATAGAAAGCAGGGGTATTCTTAATGTCTAGGAAATCCCCATTGTAATAGTTGAAGTCCGTTTCCTGAACACCATCCGTCTCCTGATCCGCAGTGGCCTTCTTCTCTTGGATATTCAGAATGGTATTGCCATCCTTTACTAGTATCAAATCGTCAATACCATAATCATTCCCGATCAATCCTCCATTTAGCTGTTCCAGACACAGGGTGACCGTTGCGGTCGTCGCTGCCGTCCATTGAACAAAATACAGCTCCCAGTTGCCGGTAGCATCCATTTCGATGATATCAAGTGTAACAGGCGTCCCATTCACTTGAAGTTGGAGCTGTGGCGTCGGATTACCCGCCACTAGGTTTCGCCCTCTGAAAGCGAAGAGATAATCTTCATTCGCTTCCAGCATCACATCCTGGCACCAAAGATCAACGCCCGGCGTGACACTGCCATCGACAATCAAAAATTGATTGGCACCCGGGTCGTCAAAGGCAGAGAAATTGTTGCTCATCCAGGTGGCATTCAGTGGGCAAATATCCGTCATCTGCGTTCCCACGCAATAGGAAGAAGCATTACAATTACCGCAATTATTATTGAGTTCGCTGCGGAACCCCTGGGCTCCACTGGAAAAATCACCATTGACCAAAAGGTTTTGAGAAAGGTCAATCTCGAAGGTATCAGCAAAATGAAAGAGTTCAAGATCACTGCAGGTACAAGTATCGTAGGACACAACCTGTAATTTTTGACGCAAACTATCTTTGAATTCCTCAGTAGCCGTCGCTGACCACTGCACGGCTAGTTCATCAGGCGGATAGGCGCCACCTAGAGAATCTACCAAAAAGGGAATTTCCCACTGAGTGAGACTATCTGCTAAAAAGGCAGGAAAGGTCTCTCCAAACTCTGGGGGTAACTCCAGCAATTGTACATCATCAATAATCCAGAAGAAGTTACTCCCTTCAAACAAAAATCGAATCTGCATTTGAGTTTGTTCTCTTGTAAACTCAGTCAGTTCAAGAAATACCAGGTTAGAATTAGAAGTTTCAGCGGCTCTGGGAACACCCTGATTTACCGGGATATCTTCCCAATTCAGACCACCGTTAAAGGATACCCCCACCCGGGTTACGCTTTCGAAATTACGGTAGTATTGATAGAACTGGATGGCCACCCGTTCACGCCCAGCAATATCGATTACGGGAGAGATCAAGCCTGCCCGGTGCGGGAAGGGGATTAAAGTCTCTGGATTGGATTGGTAACCATCAGAATCGAAGACAGCTGCACCGCCATCCGAAGGAGAATCGAGGCGTTGTCGATTATTCCAAAATTGACCAAATAGGGCCTCGCCATCTCCTCGGACCTGCCAAATGAGGCGGTCGTCACCGGTTTCTTGTGTCCAGTCATTGGGTAGGCCATTATTAAAGTCTTCCTGAAAAAAGGCAACTTGGGTTTTGGCTGTAGAAAAGATAAAAAGCAGTGATAAAAGAAGGGGTAAGGCTGCTTGTGATTTCATTTTTGAAAAGTGGTTTATGGTTGATTTGGATGTAGATCATGTTTACATTGGGCACCTTGGACCTCAAGTAGTGAGTTTTGTCTGCAACGCTTGACAATCGGTTAGGCCGCTCTGCCTTGTTCCGAACAAAATTGGCTCACTGCGGATTCAAAAGCCACGTAATCATGTCTTAGTACTTATTTGACGGTTTCTTCATATTAGTTCCTAGGGTGGATTTGGTCTTGTTTCAAACCCACCTTCCTTCAGTTTACTAAGCTTTTCTAAATGTAAGCAATAAGTAATGCACTTGAGCATTTACGTTGATAAAGAAGGCCCCTCCCAGGGAGGGGAAAGGCCTTCAAGTACTGGGCATCGGTTTTGGGATAAAACCCATACTTGGGGGTAAACTACTGATGATCAAAAGGGCCGATCAATTTGATCTTAGGGATTTATCTTCACAAAGGAACGTTGTTCCGTGAAGCCCTTAGCTCCTCTTACTCGCAGATAATAAATACCACCCGGCTGTTCATCTAGGGATAATTGAAATTGGGTCGTTTCATGGTATTGTTTTTCAATCAAGACCTTTCCGTTGAGGTCTAGCACTTGTACTTGATAAGTATCAGGTCGCGGTAGCCTAACTTGCAAATCTCCAGGTGTTGGATTAGGGAATAGCAGCACAGAGACAGCACGTTCCTCAGGTCTAGCTATGGGTTGGCCACAAGGGCCGGGTGTCCAACTAGTCAAGCCATTATAGAACTCCGCCACGCAAGCGTTTAAGTATGTCTTTCCATCACAGCCACAGACAACATCTGGAGTGAGCGGGCAGCTAACCGTCTGGTCTATCTGGTTCGGATCAATACATGGTGTAAGTTGGCCACATTCCGGCACAACCAAGGATAGGCTATCCAAATGACAACACCATCCATCCTCGCCCAGTAGGGTTACCTTGTAATAGAGAACATCTCCTGGGTTCAGCGGTGCAACACTATTGATATTCACCGTCTGTGTGGTACTTCCTCCACTCGCTAAAGTGACATTAATAAAATCCGGATTGAAGCTATAGCCAGGAGTCTGCATTTCCAACAAGATCATGTTGGAAGTTACTGCTGGTGCCGTATTGTTCGTTATAGTCAGCGTATAGCTAAGGGTATTGTTATCAATACACTCCAACTTATTCTCTTCCACCAACAAGCAGGATTCACATTCAAATCTCAGTGTATCGGAACAAGCTATAATCGTTTCTCCAGTGGCATCTACAGTCAGCCAATGGAAGGCTACCTCTTGAGGGGTCTGTGAGGCACTCGTGATGCCATCCAAACAGAAGTACATATCGGTATCTACCCCAGTTGGGACATATCCAGCATTGTGTGTCCAGACGATGTCATCTTGAGCAGCATTCGGGCTAGGAATCCAGTTACTTCCACCAGCATATTGGCTGAAGTATACACCGGGTGTCAGAATTTCCGTTTGCACTCCTGTGAAATAGTTATCACAATAGTCGTTTTCCAAGGTCACTCTATAACAGCACTCTTCCTCATTGTCCAAGGAAGTAGCAGAAACGTTGACGGATTCACAAGGATCTTGCGGTAATAAGGTAATGCAATGTCTGAAATGACAACACTCATAGGTTCCACTCAGGAAGACAACATCAAAACAAATTTCGGTAGGCTGTGTAATCGGAAATGGGGGATAAATTACTACATCAAAAGAGCCTCCTATAGTATTATCGGGAATCGGGAAGCTAGGGTGTGGAGCTGACCAATATTGATCGCTGAATGTCCAACCTGGAGGCAGGTTATTAATCACTACTCCGGTGACATCATATCCGGATAGATTTTCCACGTAGAAACTATAACTGTAAGCAGTTTGGTCCGTACAATCCACTTCCAAGGTATCTTGAACTATTCTTCCACAATCCGAACAAAGTTCTTCCTCTAACCATTCAATGGGTCGTTGCCTTTCCGTAATACGAGGCTCTGGAATTTCTCTTTCTTGCACATCCGTGCGGGCTGCTCTAGGATCAAGTTCAAAGGGAACAATTTCCAGGAAAGCATCTTTGGTAATACAGGAAGAAAACTCTCTATCCATGCGACCGATGAGGGCATCCATCATTCCAAATCCACTCGGATTATCGGTTCGGTTATCGTGGTAAAGCAAGTCGGAATTATTATACAATCGAAGCGTCCCTACTTCATAAGCTGTTTCACCTTCGTCCATATAGCGAGACCAAAGCAGGGTTGGGAAGATACTAACTACAGCCTGCTGAAATTTATGCACCATTGGGCGATCTACTCCATTATGAGTACCCATACTAAGTGCATAGAAAGCTCCATCCGCGTCCATTTCAGTAACGTGCCAAATTCGGGTACGGCCAGGGATCGTCAGCGCCCATCTAGCAAAGCCTGTCGCTGGATCAATACGCGTAAGTAGGGCGGTTTGTGCACTACCTGGACGGTACATTCCACCCAGCAAGAGATCGCGGTTAGGCATTAACGCCACATCCTGGAAGAGCGTTAGCGTTGGGGTGTATTCATAATCCTGTGCAGTTGGAATTCCGTTCGCATCTAGGATCACCCATTTGCCTCTTTGGTCAACATTTCCTGTGATAACGAAACTGCTGGGCCCCACCGCCAACATGCCTCGTACAAATTCATTATCGTTGCCGGACTGCAGGCGCTTTTTCCAAATAATATTACCGTTGATGTCAAAGTTGTACAGTACAACTCGATCCGTCATAGAAGGAGAATTGTTGGGATTCTCAACCCCAAGTACATAGTACTCACCGGTACCACTAGGGACGGAAGTGAGTCGAATCACTCGGGAAAAAGACTCTCTACCCAAGTTTTCATAATACCGGGTCCATAAGACAGATCCAGTATCCGTAATCTTAGAAATGACAGACAGGTTGTTGTTTTGCTGACCACCTGGGACACCGACCGGCGTGCTGCGACCAACCACCAAGAAGGCATTATCCTTGGTAGGAACAAAATCTAGCCATTGCACGGTCGTGTCTTCGATCATCGTGGTCCACTGTAAATTACCGTTGATATCAAAGCGACTAAAAACACCCAGGATACCTGGATTTTCTCCAAGATACCCGCAGGCAAAAATGGCTCCATCGTGAACGCGTACCTCCGAATAGCCCTGAGGTTTGGCATCACCATACAATTTTTGAAAGGGAGGCTGTGCTAGCAAGGAATTTGTAGCCCCCAGCATGAAAGGCAAAAGGAATAAAACCAAAGTGAGCGAGGATAACTTTTTTTCCATTGTTTTGGATTTTGGTGATTATGGTCCAATGACATGCTTGATTACTGTAGAAGGTCATTGGTTTTGTAGCTATGTCTGGTGGGATTCTGAAATCTTACCTTTTGCCGGAAAAAAAATTTACTCACCCCTTGAGTACTCACCCGGTGAGTAATTCGCCGATTGGGGAGCAACCAAAAAACTAAAACACAGATTATCAATGCCTTAGAAAAACACTCACCCCCTGAGTACTCACCCCTTCAGTACTCAGCAATTACTTGCGTATATTTGGTTCTTAGAAAAGCGTTTGACAATGCCTGAACAACAAGACCAAGTACTACTTGATGGACTAAAAAAAGGTGATCGAGCAGTTTTAAAGCACATCTACCAAGAATATGCGCCTAAGGTGAGCGCCTGGATCATAAAACATGGAGGACAGCGAGAAGAGGCGAAAGATATCTTTCAAGAATCGCTAGTTGCCATCTATGACAAAGTGGCCGGACAGGATTTTAAGCTCCCTTGTTCATTCGGTGCCTACTTCATGGGAATAGTCCGTTACAAGTGGCTGGATAAAAAAAATAGAAATAAACGAGACCAGGAGGTAAGAAATCAAAATTTGCAGCGATATACAGATGAAAATGACCCCAATATAGAGGACTTGCTCATTGCTACGGAGCAAGCTCACCACCAAGCCCAAAGACTGGAAAACAGTTTTAAACAACTTTCCGACCTTTGCCAGCAATTGCTGACTTTGATCAAAGGCGGGCGCTCCACGGAAGAGATTATACAAACATTATCGTTCAGTACTGCGAACGCATTATATCGCCGTAAAAATGCCTGTGTGGAACGCTGGAGAATACTCCTTTCCGAGGCCTAAAGCAATGAGTTATGAGTGACGATTACTCAAAAAAAATAGAAAAATACTTCAATAATGAATTCAGCGAGGCTGAACGCGAGGCTTTTGATCAGGAACTGATGGAAGACGCCGAATTGGCAAAATCCTTTTCCCAAAGAAAGCAGATGGAGGACTTCTTAGCCGTTCGGCCAGGGCGTGAAAAGCTGAAGGCGGAAATAGCCGACCTGGGTGATGAATTCTTCGTCGATGCAAGTGAGCCAACAGCAAAGAGGATACCTATCAGACGGCGTCTTTACTGGATTGCGGGGGCAGCCGCAGCCGCAATTATCCTGGTTTTACTGGTTCCGACTTGGTTTAATGCACCTCCTAGTTATCAACAATTTGCTGAACACCGGCCCCTCTCCCTGCAAGAACGTGGGACTAGTGGGGAAGAATTGACCGCCATTGAAACCGCATTTAACACTGCAGAATACGGAACAGCACTAGACCTACTTGACCAATACTTAGCAACACAAGCTGATGATACGCAAGCTCAGATCTACGCCAGTATCGCGGCCCTAGAGCTGGATCAGGTGCAAGATGCTATTACCCGCCTGACTCCCATAAGCAATGGGCAATCCGTTTACCAAACCACCGCTCAATGGTATTTGGCCCTGGCCTATCTGAAACAAGAAAATTACGCCCAGTGCCGATCGGTATTGTCCGATATACCAGCAGACAATTACTGGTACGCGAAAGCTGAACAGTTACTTAAAAAGTTACCACAGGAATGACCCTTTTCGACAATGCTACCCTTGGCCTAACCTTAATCGCTTTTCTCGCTTTCCTAGCTTACAGATTAGGCAAGTCTCAACAACTAAGCAATATTGCCTTTACCGTCTGGGTAATCGTGGCCGTAGTTTGGGCTTTGTTTTTTCCCGAAACCTTACAGACCTGGGGTAGCTTTTCGCTAAAATCCCTCATCATTCCCTTGCTAATGATCATTATGTTTGGGATGGGAACCGCCATGAGTCTGGACGATTTCAAAGGTATTTTGAAAATGCCCAAAGGGGTGCTAATTGGATTAGCTTGCCAATTTACCATCATGCCGTTGATTGGCTTTTCATTAACCGTAGCTTTTAATTTTCCACCTGAAATTGCAGCCGGAATCATCCTGGTGGGCTCCTCTCCTAGTGGCTTAGCTTCCAACGTCATGTCCTACATCGCTGGCGCCAATCTCGCCCTTTCCCTAACCTTGACAGCCATCGCTACCCTAGTAGCTCCTCTACTCACCCCAGTACTCATGAAGCTACTAGCTGGACAGCTAGTTCCCATAGACTTCTGGGCCATGGTTTTCAGTATGTTTAAAATCGTGATCTTACCTGTGGGGCTTGGCCTGCTATTCAACATATATCTAAGTGGGAAGCTCCCCTGGCTGGATCGAGCCATGCCCAAGCTATCCATGGTAGGCATAGCTGTTATCATCGCCATTATTACCGCTGCAGGCAGGGACAGTTTACTTGCCATTGGTCCACTATTGATCGTGGCTTGTGCCTTACACAATGGCTTGGGTTATCTATTGGGCTATCAAACCGCAAAGTGGTCAGGAATGGAT
>ENA-UENX01000523-UENX01000523.1-marine-metagenome-genome-assembly--contig:-NODE-523-length-14375-cov-3.415493_pt1 | contig 14375 bp, 9 predicted proteins | sample MGYA00237875_ERZ529327 | MGnify/ENA primary metagenome ERZ529327 (study PRJEB26372, sample SAMN05368347) | marine metagenome | biome: cultured habitat; feature: ocean water; material: water; isolation... | reverse complement strand
GCATCGCTCACTTCAAGTGCCCAGTTGCCATTAATCGTTGCCCCGGTTAGGTTGGCCCAACTTCCTTCCGGCTGAAAAGTACCGGTGAAGGGAGCGTTTGCAGTCGTAATACTCGTTAGGGCATTCGGACTGAAGCAGGTGTTGGTATAATTCTGACCGCCCCCACCATTATTGGTGGAAAGCTCCAGCCTTTCCCCGCTAGGCGCTATTAAATATATCTCTAGATCATCGACCCAATCAGTCTCAATATCAATGCAAATCGAGGATATTTGGGTGAAAACACTATTCAGGTCGACCGGCCGCACACCATTGACGGCGAGAAAACTCCGATGCGGATCAGAAGGTGGGCTATTAGCTGCGCCGATTGGATGGTTAGGAGACGAAGAAAATACCAAGGTTTCAGCTGTAGGCACATTCGCATCTACATCAAAGGTTACTGCTTCTGGGTCACACTGGAGAATGTCAGCTGTTTCTTGAATAATCTCCTGGCAATCTCGACAGTCAGGATGATTGTTGGGCAGTACCACTACATTGATCGTGGTATCCGTAGTACAACCAAATTCATCCAGAACGCTCAAAGTATAACTTTCACTTCCCGCAAAGGGCAGTATATCTGCAATAGAGTCTGCTGAATTGTATAGGTAGGATGGATTCTGTTGCCAAGCTAGATCTACCAAGGGAACAGAGAATCGCTCCAACCTTGGGTAGATATCGGGGTTAAAGTTGATACCCCATTCGAAGATCCAGCCGTTATCTACTGCCCAGAGATCCTGTACTACGATTGTCCATTCTCCATTCAATGGACAGCCGACCAAAGGTTCGAACATCGTTGCTTCAGAAGGACGGTAATTACCGCTAGGTAAGGTGTCTGGATCATTCTGTACCCAATATTCTCTCCAGGTCGGTAAAGCAGGATCTGCTACCCAAAAATAGTCGTAGCCAATCCCAACAGAATTTGGGATGTTTTCATCTCCGTCGATGGGTTGTCCTAGAAATACTGCATCTACATCGAAGGTCTGTTCTTGTAGAATGACTTGTGTTCCGTCTGGACAACGAACGAACACATCTAGGTCGAACATCCAGGAGTGTTCTATATTAACAAACACATTTTCAATGTCATCTGCGTTCTCTAACACTTGACCCGGAGCAAAATCAGTCAATAGGATGCTGGTTTCATAGACGGTTCCCGTTCCATCTGGTAAGGCCAAGGAATCGGATCGTACACCACCCGCAAGGAAGCCAGCCTCACCTGGTGTGGCTACTACATTGCCACCAGCCGCCGGATCAGTAGACGCTTTCAAACTAATCGTATCATTGCTACAGGTCTGTGCAGCAAAATCAGTGAATGTACTGAAATTAGGATACGGAGCTACTCTAACCCGTTGAGTTAAGAAATTGGAATTGGTACATCCCATTTGATCCGTTATAGTCAACTGTATTACGTACCCACCTGGCTCATCATATATATGCGTTACATTAGGGCCAACTGCTTCGGTACCATCACCAAAGTTCCAAACAAAGGTTGAAGTCATATCAGATTGTTGATAAAACAATCCATTCTGTGAATAGACTCCTTGTCCCGTGAGATTGACCAATTCACCAGGACAAACATCGATATATCCGGTATCTGGTGGATTAATTAATGGCGTACTGCTTGTAATGGCCGCCTCGATCATCTGACACTGCTGAGTACAGGTAACATCAGCACTCCAACCGCTGAGCTGTACACTTTCATTGGAGGTAAAAGTAACTGTCAAACATCCAGTCGGGTTGATGGCAGTGGCTGCCGCTGCGAAAGGGTTAGTTAGGATTTCGAGTTCGGAAGAAGTGATGAGTACTCGGTTAGCATTTGTGGTGGTATCATCATAAATGGTCATTACATCCAGCTCGGCAATATCTAGCCCCGAGGTAAAGGTCAGTTTCACATATTGACCATCGTTTTCCGGACAGATCGTTATGGTATGGCTTTCATTTGGGCCATAAGCCGAAAACAAGCCTCCGCTGTCTACAAAAGTACCTGAACAAGTTTCTACTCGATCTTGGGTAATGTCAAAGACATTGGATTGAGCAAGAAGCGAGCTGCTCAGGCCAGTTAATAGGACTAGGAGGGTGATGTAGCTTCTCTTGCATATTGCCATCAGGATCAATTTAGTAGGTTTGTTAATTGGGACCATAGATTATAAGTTATTGGACGACAATATCTTAAGGTGAACATTACTTTTCGAGGGCTAAAGTAATCAGAGTACAGATGTCTATTTGGAGAATAGTCTTCTACCGACTCACAGAACGGTGAGAGGAGTCTGAGCAGGGAAATGGAGCAATTAAGTAGTTTGTTATCTGTTGCTATTGAACACCAACAAAAGTAAAAAAATCTAATAGAATTTTGTCGCATCCCGGAAAAATTAACAATGCAGCGGGATTCTCATCCCGCCTCAGAGAGGGGCTATCCATGGATCTGCTGGCTTTTGTATGCTCAAGCCTCAATAACAATTTTAATTTTCACTATTTAAATCCTTATAGATAAGCCTCCCACTGTAAAAATATTTTTTTCCTGGAAATTGAGCGGTCACTTCGCGCCCTAAGTAGCTAAAAACAGCACTTTTTTATATTCTTTGTCGAGGGCAAGTCGCTTACCTGGATTAATTCCTATTTTTACTTTTTTAATCACACAAAGCTATATATAGGAAGGATGAGTAATATTTTAGATGGAAAGGGACTAGCCCAGCAAATTAAAGACGAGATGGCAACTGAAGTCGCCTCGATGATGATTAATGGAGATAAAATACCACATCTTGCTGCTGTTTTGGTAGGAGAGGATCCCGCAAGTCAGGTATACGTTCGAAATAAGGTGCGCTCTTGCGAACAAGTGGGATTTAAGTCTACACTCATCAGAAAAGATGCTGGCATTAGTGAAGAGGAATTGTTGGCTGTGGTAGAAAAACTAAATCAGGATCCGGATATTGATGGGTTTATTGTACAGCTTCCTTTACCCAAACATATAGATGAACATAAGGTTACCTTGGCCATTGACCCCAAAAAGGATGTAGATGGCTTTCACCCCAGTAACTTCGGACGAATGGCGCAAGGCTTGCCGGCCTACCTGCCTGCCACTCCCAATGGAATCATGGAAATGCTCAAGCGATATGAAGTACCAACCGAAGGCAAAGAGGTGGTGGTGCTAGGGCGTAGTAATATTGTCGGTATGCCGATGAGCATTCTCTTGGCACAAAAAAACTATCCAGGTAATGCAAGTGTTACTATTTGTCATAGCCGCACGAAAGATTTGGAAGAACATACACGTCGGGCTGATATCATCGTTGCAGCCATCGGGATACCCGAATTCCTGAAGGCAAACATGGTTAAGGAAGGAGTCGTGATCATAGATGTAGGTATAAACCGAGTAGATGATGAAACCCGTAAAAGGGGGTATCGTTTGTGTGGAGACGTAGATTTTGAAGGGGTTTCTCCAAAAGCTAGTTTGATCACGCCCGTTCCAGGTGGAGTTGGTCCAATGACGGTAGTGTCTCTCTTGATGAATACATTGAAGGCAAGTAAAGGGACGGTTTAGCACAGTTTTTGCGCTCTCGGTCCTTTACCCCACTTAACCAGATAATATAGGTTTACAATATGGACTGTAAGACAGGAACAAGAAACATTATTGCTCAGGTCGTCGACCTTCTCGGATCACTCAATGAAGAACAATATGCTCGTCCACTTCCCATTTACAACGGATCCAGTTTAGGTCAGCATTTTCGACATATATTCGACTTTTACCAATGCTTGGTCAATGATGTTTCTAGAGGAACGATTGACTATGCAAGACGAGAGCGAGATCCCCAGATAGAACGAAACCCTGCCTACGCAAAGGCTGCTTTTTTGAAAGTTGCGGAACGAATTGAAGCTTTTGAAGAATTAGGATCCTTGGAGGTCTTAGCTGACTTCTCTTCTGATTCATCAGATGGTAGGCCACTCTTAAAGAGTACAGTAGGCAGAGAATTGATGTTTGCGCATGATCACGCCGTACATCACATCGCGATCATAAAGATTGGATTCCAGCAAGCTTTCCCGGAGATTCCGATTGCTTTAGAAGTGGGAGTAGCTCCATCTACTATTAAATACCGAACAGGTCAGGTTTCTTCAGACCAATAAACATATGGATAGTTACCAATATAGATTTTTGGTAGATCAAGACCTACAGGATATCCTGTTGGCTTTTCTATCGGCTATGACTTTTAGTGCCTTTGAGGAAAAAGAAGGCGAAATTCTAGCCTTTTGCCCCGCAGATCATGCCACTCCCGAATTGGAAGCTCACCTAAGCAACCTCCAATCGCAAGTTCCGTTCAAGTATGAACGACAACTAATCCCATATCAAAATTGGAACGCGGTATGGGAGGAAAACTTCACGCCAATCATAGTCGATAGTTTTTGCGGTATCCGCGCAGATTTTCATCCCTCAATAAGTAACGTCAAACACGAGATTAGAATTAACCCCAAAATGGCATTTGGTACAGGCCATCATGCCACTACTCGAATGATGATCCAGATGATGAAAGACCTTCCTTTGGAAAAAAGCAAGGTTCTGGATTTTGGATCAGGAACGGGCATCCTGGCCATTCTAGCGGCTAAAATGGGAGCTTTGCTAATTGATGCAGTTGACATAGAAAAGCCGGCCTACGAGAATGCCATAGAAAACTGTCAGTTAAATGACGTGGACGTAGTTCAGGTCTATTTAGGTGGGCTTGATGCCGTACTCGATAGCGGCTATGATGTTATCTTAGCTAATATCAATAGAAATGTAATTTTAGATAGCTTAAAGACGTTATATAATAAGCTAAAAAGAAGTGGGATACTATTGATCTCAGGTATCCTACAAGAGGATGAAGAACTGGTACTGAATAGCGCGAAAACTGTGGGCTTCACTATCGATGAAAAGAAGCGATTGGACAAGTGGAGTTGCATTTCCTTAATATCATGAATCCTGTCTTATGAAGAAGCTTTATCTCCTGTGTTTCCTCCTCGGGATTGGGGTAACACTTTCTGCTCAACGGCTTGAGGAGTTTTCCGAAAATCCATCCGAATTTATGTCTCAATTAGGAAGTTTTATGACTTCTGGAAAACAGAAGGCCCTTGAAGAGACTTTTAAAGAATTCGAGCTGGTCTTCAAAGGAGGGATGTTTGACGAAAAGGAGGTGGAAGAGATTTTGAAGACTTCAAATATCATGCTGGAACAGCGGATGACGGCTAATCCCTACTTTGGTGATTATTTCAATGCCTTGTTGAAAGCTAAGCAAGGATTGAGCGAGAAGCCGGCTTTTCAAGAGTGGCACCAGGTGGTCGTTGAGTTACTGAAAGATCGTGAGAACCGAACCAATAAAGATTTCCGGAGCTTTTTGAGTTTTTCATCGACCTTCTTCGAACACCGCGCAATTCGATATACCGAAACTGGAACCTCCTGGTATAGTCCTGGCGATAAATTTACGTTCTCGTATTTGGATCATGAAGCGAAGGTGAACTTCGAAGAATTGGATCTTGTCGCGGTGAGAAAAGCCGATTCTTTACTAATCTATGAAACGACCGGAACCTTTATTCCTACCGAAGGTATCTGGCGTGGGAAGGGTGGAAAAGCCACTTGGGAGAAAGCCGGGTTGGATGCTGGTGTGTATGTGGAATTGACGGACTATGAGCTAGAGGTGAAGAAGAGTTTGTACAAGGTAGATACCGCCTACCTGCATTACCCGCTGTTTTTTGGTGGAGAAACCATAGTAGGTTCCTTTAGTGATAAGCTAGTCGCTGGTACGGATGTAACGAGTGCTTCCTTCCCTAGATTTGAGTCTTATAAGTCAAGATTGGAAGTCGACAACCTAGGGCAAGGGGTGGAGTACCAAGGAGGAATCAGAATGCAGGGGACCACCTTGTATGGCTTTGGCAGTAAAGAAGAAAGAGCCCGAATTACCCTATTGGATGATAATGACCAGGTAATCTTTAAAGGAGATAGCGAGCTGTTCACCATTCGTAGGGAAGAGCGGATTGTGGGAGAAAGGGTAGAGGCTGTACTTTATTTTGACGCTGATTCCCTATATCACCCTTCTGTAAACCTGCGTTTCGAAATTCCCACCAAAGAAATCCAGCTATCCCGGGGCCAACGGGGTAGTGATCGTAATCCTTTCTTTGATTCTTTGCATGAGGTGAATATTGATGCCGAGACGATTAATGCCTACATCGGTAGGGATTCCATTGTGATTGGAAAACCGACGGTAAGTATTTCTTCTAAGGAGGATGTCTACTTTGAATCCTTTGGTTACTTCAACCTCCGAGATTTTGAGCGATTTCAGAATATTGCTACCTCTAATCCCATCGCCATCATGAAGGCGACGGCAGAGAAAGAAGGTACCAATTTCATCGATGCCAACTTGTTGGCAAAAAGAATCAATTCATCCTTTACAGTAGATAACATTCAGAGTTTGCTTTACAACTTGGTAGGTGAAGGCTTTATCAACTACGATAATGATAAGCAGTTGGTAGAAGTGAAGGAGAAAGTTTTCCACTACACCAACGCTAGCCGTAAACAGGTGGATTATGATGCACTTAGAATCAAATCTGCCACCAGGGGTACCAATGGGGTATTTAACTTGAAGGATGATGTAATTCAATTAGAAGGCGTTAAAAGTATCGAATTCAGCCCGAGGCAAAAGGTTGCTATCATGCCCGATGATAAACAAGTAACCTTGAAGGCACACCGGGATATGGACTTTGATGGTCGCATTTATGCTGGCTACAGTATACTTGAGGGACGAGAATTCCGCTTTGATTATGATAAGTTTATTATTGAACTAGACTCCGTGGATTTCTTTGATCTCTATGTGCCAACGGGAGAAGCGGATCGGGATAAAGAGAAGGTTGCTCTAGCCCTAGGATCGAGGATTGAACAATTGCAAGGAGTATTATTGATTGATGCACCTTCCAACAAGTCAGGTAAAGATGATATAGCCATGTTTCCTTCACTAAGGACTAGGGGGTATTCTTACGTCTTTTATGAAGGTATTGATTCCATCGCTACCTATCCTAGAGATTCTTTCTTCTTCCAATTGGAGGCTTTTAGCTTTAATCAATTGGATGGGTACACGGCAAAAGATATTAAGTTCCAGGGTACCATGAAGTCCGCGAGTATCTTCCCAGATTTCACGGAAACCTTGAAACTGCGAGACGAAGACCTTTCCTTAGGTTTCGTCACAGAGACACCGGAGAAGGGCTACCCCGCCTATAAGGGTAAGGGTAACTATACCGGTGCGATTAGCCTTAGCAACAAGGGATTGCAAGGCCAAGGAGACTTGAGTTACCTCAATGCTTCGATCAACTCCGAGGATATACAGTTTATGCCGAAACAGACGCTGGCAAGTGCAGAACGATTTGACCTTGAAGAAATGCGCGGTGGGATTGAAGTACCACAGGTGAGAGGGGAAGAGGTTAAAATTGACTGGCGACCTTATCGGGATAGTATGTACGTAACGCCTCGTAAGGAGCCATTTGAGCTCTTTAAAGACAATAACCACACCTTCCAAGGGGTAATGATTCTAACTCCGGATGGGTTGAAAGGAAATGGATTGTTCGACTGGGATAAGGCCAGTATGAATTCGAACCTATTTTCCTTTGGGGCCTTCTCTGCGGATGCAGATACGACGGACCTGAGTATTAAGGCCTTTGATGCGGGAGAACTGGCCTTGACCACCTCCAACGTGAAGGGACGAGTGGATTTCGACGAACAGATTGGTACGTTCAAAGCCAATGATGAGTTCCTGCTTACGACACTTCCTTACAACCAGTACATTACTTCCATGAATGAGTTTGACTGGGATATGAAGGAAGAAACTATCACCTTCAAGACAGAAGAAGATAAGCTTGGAACCTTTACCTCCATACACCCAGAACAGGATTCGCTGGAATTCAAGGGGAAAGCGGCCTTCTACGATCTAAAGTCCAGCCAGCTGAACATTAGCGGGGTGCCCTATATCGTGGCGGCGGATGCCTTTATTTACCCGGATAGCGAATATGTGGAGATACAGCCAGGAGGTTATATGTCAAAATTGGAGAACTCGAAGATCATCGCCGATACCATCAACCAATATCACGTGATCAATCGGGCTTCGATCGAGATCCTTGGCCGAAGAATGTACAAGGCGAACGGTTTCTACGAATACAATATCGGAGACAGGGAACAGGAGATTGATCTGCAAAATATCGTTGGACAACCTGTGGGTAAAGGAAGTTGGAAGAACAAGAGGATGGTGACCCGAGCCACTGGTAAGGTCAACGAAATTGATGATTTCTACATTGATCATAAAACAGCCTTCAAAGGCACAATTAGCCTCAATGCAGAATCTAAGAATTTGAAGTTTGACGGATTTGCTAAACTGGATGCCGATAAATTGAACAAGTCCTATTGGTTCACGATCAGTAATGAGGGAGATAAGAATGACTTGGCGATTAGTTTTGATACCCCCAAGAGTTTCGAAGGAGATCCCTTGCGGACGGGGCTTTTCTTGAGTAAAGAAACGACCCGCATCTATCCGCGCGTGATGGCCCCCCTCTCGTATCGGAAGGACCGCGCCATCTTCCCTGTCACAGGAATCTTAAAATACAATAAAGACAAGGATCAATTCATATTTGGAGATTCGTTGAAGGTAGAAACGAATGAAGGCAGAGGTAATTTGTTCGTCTTCAAAAACAAAACGGGCCAAGTAGAAGCAGAAGGCCGATTCAACATTGGTTCTGGGCTACAATACGTCAAGGTTGATGCAGCTGGGGTGGCTACCACCGAAATCCCCCCACCGGTTGAAGAGGAAGAAGAACAGGAAGAAGATCTGGACATGATGGCGGCAGAAGACGATACGACTGCGATGATGCCTAATATTCTGCCGGAGATTCCCTTGGATGCAGATCTGATGGCTGGGGTCCAGCTAATCGTCCCGGAGGCTTTGTTAAATATTCTTGTCAAGGATGTACAATCTTCCAGCTTTGATGCCAGGAATATCACTTATTTGACGGATATCAACTTCTATAAAAAAGCGGCCTTTGAGCTATTTCCACCCAATAAGGAAATCAAAGAGGCAGTGGACGGTATTTCCTCGGGATTCTTGGACATTCCCAAGAAATTTAATCCCTATACCTTCCTCTTTAGCCGGCTTAAACTCAAGTGGGACCCGGATTATCAATCCTTCCTGTCTAAGGAAAAGAAAATCGGGGTAACCAGCATTAATGGGGAGCCGATAAATAAAATGCTGGATTGTACCATTGAATTTAGGATGCCGAGCAATGAAGATGACCGTCTTTACGTTTATCTTAAATCTCCTAGTGAGCTATATTATTACTTTGGGTTCAAGCAAGGTATTTTGGAGATCACGTCGAATAATCCAAGTTTCATGGAGGCACTGACGGGCCTCAAGAACAAGGATTTGATCCAGAAGATGCCGGATGGAGAGACTTACGAAATTCAAGCAGTGGAGCCCAGTGTGGCCAAAATCTTCTTAAGAAGAATACAGGCTGCAGGAAAGTAATGTATTTACGAAACTAATTTGGGGTCAAATTAGTTTATAAGTTGTGTGTATGAATGATTAACCTTTCCTAATGAGTTTTTGTAACCCCGAAAGGTTAAATGTAAAAAGGCATTAACAAGGTTTTACGATATTCTGATAGCCCATCCTATCCCAAGGATGGGCTATTTTCTTTCTGGTAGGAGAAGAATCCCCAAGCTCCATGGTGGGATAAGGAAATGGCATAGGGAAGTCTTTGACCCCGCTGATACAGGGAAGGTACTTGCTGCTCATCCTTTACAATGCATACCTCTTCATCAGTACTCCCCATCTCTGCCATCCATTGCTGGCATATCAGCTTTTTAAGGGTTCTAGATCTCTCTATTTGTTTTGAAGCGGCAAGTGGAAAGATTTTTCTGTCAATGCTTGATTTGGTGGAGGAGATGGACCAACTCTCTGCGGTCAGATGAGCTACTGACAGCTTTACTTCACTTCGCACTTTCCCAAGGGGCGTTTCCGTATAGCCTTCCACCAATCCTGCTGCTATATTCAAGGCATTAAACCGAAACTTTTTCGGGGCAAACAGCGGCGGGGCCCCTGCCTGAATATAATACTTGTAGGCACTTTCCTTGATGGCCCATAGTAACCAAGTGCAATACTCATCGGGAAACCATGATTGTAAGGGCCGAACTTCGGCGGCCGAACAAATTCGAGCCTGAAATTTGGGTCTTCTGGCTTGACCGGAAGCTAAAACCTCTTGCAAATCGACGATATCATTCCCAAGCATTATTTTACTCAGATGTAGTTTTCTTCTCCATAAAGAGAAAATAAAACTTAAGCAGATAATTTACTAGAGACAATGTCGACTGCGGCTTTCACAGTCAACATTTGCTCTGCAGATTCATCGTCGATTTCAATATCAAAAGCCTCTTCCGTATCCAAGATAATGTCGACGAGATGTGCAGAGTTGATGTTGAGATCATTGACAAGATGTGTCTCAGGGGTGATGCCTTCTAGTACACCCTTATCTTCCACATAGGTTTTAATCACAGCGGTTAGCTTCTCTATGATTTCTTTTTCTTGCATTCGGTTATTATTTATAGCTTTTGAAAACTAAGATGCTATTGACGTCCCCAAAACCAAAACTAGATTTGGCGACAATATTTAGCGGAATTGAGATCTGTTGGCGTGGAATACAGTCGGGATCAATGATTTCAGCGATTTCCGGGTGTAAATCCTCGCAATTAATAGAGGGATGCAGAAAATCCTGATGCAATTGTAAGATGGCTGCGACAGATTCAATCGCACCGGCTGCACTCAGACAATGTCCGATCATGGATTTTAAGGCATTAATCTTTGGGAAGTTGCTGCCTTTACGCCCCAAGGCTTCACTCCAATTCTTAACTTCAAGAACATCTCCCATCGTGGAAGTCAGATGTCCACTAATGGCGTCAATCTCCTCAGCCTGAATGTCTGCATCAGACAAGGCTCCCTTTATGCAGCGTTGTATGCCAATCGGGTTTGGGGCAGTCATAGTACCTCCTTGCCGATGTCCACCAGAATTCGTGTACCCCCCAATGATCTCCGCATAAATGGTAGCTCCTCTTTCAAGGGCATGATCCAGTTCTTCCAATACTAGCGCGCCAGCGCCACTCCCGGGTACAAATCCGGCTGCGCTTTCACTCATAGGCCTGGAGGCCGCCGCTGGTTCGTGATTGTATTTTCTGCACAGTACACGCATAGAGTCAAATCCACCCCAAACATAGGGCCCATAGCTGTCGCAACTGCCGCACAGCATAATCTTGGCCTTATTCTGCCGAATCCTATCTAGGCCCAAAACAATGGCTTCCGTCCCCGTACTACAAGCTGAGGCATTGGTAGTCACTTGATTGCCCAATCCCAAGATCCCGCTTAGGTGGGCACTTACTCCACTAGGCATGGTCTGCTGGATCAAAGAACTTCCTAAGCGCTTGACCTTTCCTTCATCGACTTTATATATGCCAGATCGAATCACAGACATGCCGGACATTCCCGCTCCAAATATGCATCCAGCGTCCCAGTTTGGTAGTTCTTCCTTTTCTACTGGATAGGATAGACCAGCATCTTGCCAAGCATCGATTCCTGCGATGCAGCCAAAACGGATTCCATGTGCCTGAAGCTGTTTTAAGGTAAGATCTGAGAAATATTTACTGAGAATATCATCGGTGATGGGGGGAACGCCACCGACCTGGCAGGCGAACTTCAGACTTTCCATCTCCGGTAGAAACCTGATCCCGGATAAACCATCCTGAATAGCCTTTGTAAAAGGGCCGAGGCCAATGGCATTAGGTGCCACTACGCCCATCCCAGTGATTACGACTCGTTTCACACCAAAAGATTTAAGATGGATAGTATTCGTGTAAACGGTATAACTTCTTAGGTCACCCGAGACCTAGCTAAGAAACGAAATTCACTAACTAATACGGTTACTTCTTCAAGATCATGCCTGAAAGTGTCCCGGAGCATACCTTTTCTCCGGCGCTATTGTACATGGAAGTCTGAACCTTGATTTTCCCCATTCTGAAGTATACCTTTTCTCCCTCTACAGTTACTTCTTCGCCAGGCAAAACCATTTTCCTGAAATTCACATCGGCAGAGGTAAAAGCAAATGGGGGAGGGGCAGGACTTCCGCTTTCATTAGACAAGTAAATACCCAACGCCACTAAACCAATTTGTGCCATGGTTTCTGTCAGTATTACTCCCGGTGTCACAGGTCTACCACGGAAGTGGCCTTGATAAAAATATTCATCTTCCCGGTACCTGTATTTCCCTTTCACAAAGTCGTCGTCGATCTGAAGGATTTCATCTACAAATAGAAAGGGAGGGTCATAAGGAAGAGTATCTCTCAACTCGCTCAAACTCTCTTTGGTCATATCATACTAGTTTTTCTCCACCGTCAACAGGTATTAGTGCGCCGTTAATCCATGCGGCTTCATCTCTTGTCAGTAGATACACTACCTGTGCGACGTCTTCTGGTTTAGTCAATCTCCGAAATGGATTGTGCTTTTCCGCATACTCCATTAGGTCTTCGTGGCCCGGGATCATTCGAAGGGATGGTGTATCGGTAATCCCAGCCTGTATTACATTGGTTCGGATTCCGAACTCCGCAAATTCAAGTGCCATGGATCGAACCAAAGCTTCTAAGGTACTCTTTGCTGCTGAGACGGCCGCATAATAAGGCCAGGCTTTCGTATTGCCTGCACTGGTTAAGCCCAAAATCCTGGCATCCTTAGCAAACATTTTACGCTCCCAAAGACTCTTTGTCCAATCATATAGGCTAAGTGCCATAGCCTGTATGGTTAGTGTAAAGTCTTGATTTTGAAGCAATAATTCTTCTTCTGTGTCAGAAGCCATCCGTTTCAAATTCCCCTTGGCGATGGCATGTAATAGCAGACGAACCTTACCCTGCCCTTGAGACATTTTATCTTGCAATTGCTCGAGGACACCTTGGCGGTTGTCTTGCTTTAAGGCGTCGCTATTGAAGGAGATTACTTGTATACCCGGGCTCCGAAGATCTTCGAAGTGACGTTCAATTTCCGCCAATCTTTGCCTTCGATCACGATGGACAATACAAAGGTTCATCCCTTCCCGCGCTAGTATCTGAGCCGTTGCTAGGCCGAATCCGCTCGATCCACCTAGAATAACTGCCCAATGCTCCTTACCTTTAAAATACATAGCTCTTTTTTAAGCCTCCCAGCGCAATAACACCCTCTGGGCGGAAAAACCCGGCCCAAAGCTAAGCATTATTCCCAAGTCATCAAGTGGAATTTCCTTATCAAGGTATCGATCCAACACATAAAGTACCGTTGCACTCGACATATTACCGTATTGAGAAAGCACTTCTTTAGTTTCATTGATATTTTTACCCATATCTGCTAACATGCCATCAACGATCTCAACGATCTTTTTGCCTCCGGGATGGAAGATGAAGTGATTGATATCCTCCACGGACAATTGGTTCTTTTCCAAGAAAGAGTATAGAATTTGATGGAAATGCTGCTCGATTTTCTGCGGAACTTGAGGGTCCAATACCATATGAAAACCGCTATTCTTGACATCATACCCCATCATTCGTATTTCGTCATAAAAATGATACATTTCACTGTCTTTAATCGTGGGGCCCGGGCGATCATCGTAGCCAAGAATAGCCGCTGCTGCACCATCGCCAAAGATGGCGGCACATACCATGTTAGTCATCGAGTAATCGTCCAGTTGAAAGTTGCTGGTAGGAGACTCAACAGCAATTACGGCTGCCCGCTTTCCAGAATTAGCTTTTAGCAGGTTATGGGCGTATATGAGGCCAGAAATCCCTGCGGCACACCCCATTTCTGTTACCGGAAGACGAATGACGTCTTGTTTCATTCGGAGCCTGTTGATCAAGTAGGCATCGATGGATGGGATCATAAAAGCCGTGCAACACACCGTAATGATGATGTCTATGTCTTGAGGCACAAGTTTGGCTTTATCGAGGGCCTTCATCAGGGCTTGTTCCGCAAGATCAATGGATTTCTCTAAAAAGAAATTGTTCTTTTCAGCGAAAGACGTCATCTGGAAAACTTCCCCTATATCCATCACAGAATATCGCCGGTCAACCTTGGCGTAGCGAAATATGCGATTGACCTTTTTACGAAATCGCTCAGGTTGATCTGCCAGCCACATATCTACATAAGGTAAAATCTCCTCGGTGGGCCGAGTGTAGGGTGGAAGTGCTATTGCAGTGGATAAGATTTTAGGTTCCTCTTTCATCCTTGACATAAATTCTTTTGGTCCGAAAGGGATTGTCATCCTCCTCCGGAGATCACTAAATTC
>ENA-UENX01000522-UENX01000522.1-marine-metagenome-genome-assembly--contig:-NODE-522-length-14380-cov-161.716038_pt1 | contig 14380 bp, 8 predicted proteins | sample MGYA00237875_ERZ529327 | MGnify/ENA primary metagenome ERZ529327 (study PRJEB26372, sample SAMN05368347) | marine metagenome | biome: cultured habitat; feature: ocean water; material: water; isolation... | reverse complement strand
AAATTTTGCCGCAACCTACTTAGGATTGCTATAATATTTTACCTCTAAATTAAAGTCTTTATACTTTAATAAAATTTTGAACATTTTTCCAAAAATTAGCCATGCTTAATGCAGGTTAAAAAACTGAAATTATTCTTTCTGTATTTCAATCATGACTATGATCTTTTTCATGAAAAAATTAATTTATTGCGATTATTACTGATCTGTTCTATCTGTCGAGATAAAGTAGGTTTATTCTTTTTAAAGCAATTAAATAATCATTATTTTTATTTGTAATTGTAATTAATTCAGTAGTTTTTTTGATAGCAATGTAAATTACTTATGGTAAAAATAGTATTCTTTAGTGAGGAAGATCTTATAAATTATTGAGCTTGGTTAATTTATTAACAATTATGATCCCAATAATTTTAAATTTAAAATTATTCCACTATTGCGATTAAACGATGAAATTATTTTAACAAAATTTTGCTGATTATCGTTCAATTTAGTAACAATATTCCGTAAATTTTTACCATTAATATACACCCACTTTTGTAATGAATCATCCTTAGATAATTATCTTGACTATTCATTGAATTGATGAAGTAAGTCAATAAAAAGCACTCTTTTTTTTCTGCCCTGGTTGTTGAATATAATGGTAATCTTGGATAAATATTAAAAGCTTCTATAATACTTGATAGATTAGCTAAGGTGAAATATCCAATATATTTATGTGATATCTATTCACACAAGGCTAGAAATAGTTATTACTAATATTAACCATTATCCATGTATTTTACACTAATATTTTGGTGGATAATTTACTTTTTTAAGTTTTTTTCAATTAAAATATTTATATACATAATTTCATAAAAAAAACAGTTGACGATTAAAGGTTTTCAGACAAAGTTAAACTATTTTTTCTGTATCTAAAACCTAAAATAAAATAGCCTTGGGAATAAAGGGTAGGTTGACTAATGAAGCTTTTACTCTTAGGTACTTGAATGCTTTAATCTATCCATAGCTTTTGACAGGTTAATTTCATCTTTCTATGCACCAATGTCATATTTGAATATGGAAAGCCGTACATAACTAAAAAAAAGATATTTTAGACTGGGTAGTTGGATATTGATATTATTGTACGGAAACCTTTGATTCATTGCAGTAAAAAGTAAAAAAAGTCTTATGCCAATCAACTATATATTATACATCATACTGAAGAGTTATAATATATTTGACTGAGTTGTTATATTGCCCACAAAGAAGTATCCTCAAACTCTATTATATCCTTGCTAGAGGAAATATGTTTGCTAGGTAATTCCACTCTCAAATAAACATTATGGCTTTAAAATACCTGAGTAGATTATTTGCTCAAATTTCTGGAAAAGTTCCCCTCCGTACAACTTTAATACTACCATTTATAGTGCAAGTATTTGGGGTAGTAGGTTTAATAGGGTATATTTCTATAGAAAATTCTCAAAGAGCTATTAATGATGTAGTTAATCAACTTTTGAATGAACAGGTTGCTAGAGTTGAACAAAATTTAGAAGCTTACCTTCGTGTTCCCCATCAGGTTAATCAAATTAATGCTACTACTATTCGTAATGGTCAATTAGATTTAGAAAATACTTCTCAATTAGAAAATTACTTTTGGCAACAACTACAAATATTTGATGTTCTTGGTTTTACAGGATTAGGATTAGAAAATAAAGTTAATTTGGGGGCCGAAAGACTTACTCAGGATACTCTACATCTGAGAATTTCAACCCAAGAAAGCAATTATATTTTTGAAACTTATTCCACAAATCAATTTGGTGAGCGAGTCCAACTATTAAATAGTATTAAATTCGACCCACGCACTCGACCTTGGTACAAAGCTGCTGTAGCTAGTGGTCAACCTACTTGGAGTGAAATTTATCCTAATACTGCTGGTCTCACTGCTTATCTTGGCGCATCTAAGGCTTTTTATAATGACCAGGGAAAATTGCAGGGTGTACTATTAACAAATATTAATCTATCACAAATTGGTGACTTTTTAGGGAGTCTAGAAATTGGTAAAACTGGACAAATTTTTATTCTTGAGCGTTCGGGAATGTTAGTGGCAACTTCTACAGGAGAAAAGCCTTTTCGTACGATAAATAAAGCATACGGAGCTGAGAGAGTTCAAGCCATTGAAAGTTATAATGATTTGACTCAAGCTACAGCCAAATATTTAAGCACAGAATTTGACTTAAATAAATTAATTAATGATGGAAAATATCTGCAATTTAAGATTAATAATCAACGACAATTTCTTAATATAAAACCTTTCCAAGATCAGTATGGTTTAGACTGGTTAATAGTAATAGTAATTCCAGAAATAGACTTTCTAGATAATATTTATAAACAAACTAAAATCACGATTATACTTTGTCTATTGGCATTAGTTTTAGCAACAGTAATTGGTATCTTAACATCTCGTTGGGTTGTGCAACCTATTTTAAAACTAAAAGATGTAGCTACTGCCTTATCTGAAGGAGAATTTAATCAGAAAATTGAACTTAATCGTGATGATGAAGTAGGGGAACTTGCTAAAGCTTTTAATTCTATGGCTTTTCAATTACAAAATTCCTTTAATTTACTGACAATTAAGAATAAACAATTAGAAAATTTAGATAAATTAAAAGACGAATTTTTAGCTAATACATCTCACGAACTTCGTACTCCTTTGAATGGAATTATTGGGATTACAGAATCATTAATAGATGGGGTAGCAGGAGAATTATCTTCTGAGGTTAAAAATAATCTTTATCTAGTGATTTTTTCTGGCAAAAGATTATCAAATTTAATTAACGATATTCTTGATTTTTATAAACTTAAACATCGCAATATCGAATTAAAATTAAAACCAGTAGGGGTGAGAGAAGTAGCAGAGATAGTAATTAATCTTTCTAGTTCCATGATTGGTACAAAGCCTTTACAAATAATTAATTCTATTAGTTATGATATACCTTTTGTTGATGCTGATGAAAATCGACTTCAGCAAATCTTTTATAATTTAGTTGGTAATGCAGTTAAGTTTACTGACTCAGGTAAAATAGAGGTCTCGGCTAAAGTCTTAGAAAATCAACTAGAAAACTCTAGTAATAACGTTTCTTTATTAGAGATTACTGTTAGTGATACAGGTATTGGCATTCCATCAGATAAATTAGATCAAATTTTTGAATCATTTGAACAAGCAAATGGCTCTACTTCTAGAGAATATGGTGGTACTGGTTTGGGTTTAGCTATTACTAAAAAGTTAGTAGAATTACACAAAGGTTCTCTCTGCGTTTTATCAGAAGTAGGTGTGGGTTCTCAGTTTAAATTTACTATTCCAATCTCTAAAACTCAAGTAGTTAATTTTCCACAAGTTACATTATCTCCATCAATACCATTAGTTACAGATTTTGAACCAAAAAGTAAGGACGTTAAACTACAATATTTAGAAGCAGAAATGGGAGATTTTACAGTTTTAATTGTAGATGATGAACCAGTTAATTTACAAGTTATTAGAAATAATTTGGCTTTACAAAATTATGCTATTACTGAAGCTAATAATGGAATTGAAGCATTAGAAATGATTGAAAAAGGCCTGATGCCAGATTTAATTTTACTTGATGTAATGATGCCTCACATGACTGGTTATGAAGTGGCAAAAAAACTGCGGGAAAAATATTTACATATTGAATTACCCATTATTATGTTAACAGCAAAACCATTAGTTTCTGATTTGGTGGAAGGTTTTGTTTCTGGAGCGAATGATTACTTAATCAAACCTTTTTCTAAACAAGAATTACTTGCCAGAATAAAAATTCATATTCGTCTTAGTAAAATAAGTTCTGCTTATAATCGTTTTGTTCCCCATAATTTTGTGCAATTATTGAATTCTGAGAGTATTGTAGATGTAAAGTTGGGAGATAGTATTAAGCAAAAAATGTCTATTTTGTTCTCTGATATTCGTTCTTTTACAACTTTAAGTGAAAGTATGACTCCAGAAGAAAACTTTAAGTTTATTAATGCTTATTTATCCCGAATGGAACCTGCCATTTTAGATAATGAAGGGTTTATCGATAAATATATTGGTGATGCCATTATGGCTATTTTTATCAGAAAGGCAGATGATGCAGTTCAGGCAGCAATTAATATGTTGAAAAACTTGGCTGATTTTAATCAGGAACGTCAAAAATTATCACAGGAAATGATTAAAATTGGTATTGGTATTAATACAGGAGATTTGATGTTGGGAATTGTGGGAGGAGAGAGAAGAATTGATGGTACAGTGATTAGTGATGCTGTTAATTTAGGCTCTCGCTTAGAAAGTTTAACTAAGTTATATGGAGTGAATATTTTAATTAGTGAAAATACTTTATTGAATCTGGAAGAAGCATATAAATATAATTATCGTTTCCTTGATAAAGTAAAAGTGAAGGGAAAAAAACAAGCCGTTGGACTTTTTGAAATTTTTGATGGAGATCCTGAAGAACAAAAAGAATTAAAAAAACAAACTAAAACTAAATTTGAACAAGCAGTTTTTCTTTATTTTCAACAAAAGTTTGCTACAGCTAAACAAATAATGATTGAAATTTTACAAATCAACCCAGAAGACAAAGTTGCACAATTTTATATTCGGCGTTTTGATGAATCTAAGTTGATAGAAGAATTGAAAGATGGGGAATAAAATAATGGGGTTTAGTTAAGGATTTTTTTTTGGTAATTATGTCATCTGAAAAGCTCATATAATGGCTCTATATATACCTGAATTTTGGTATTATTCAAACTGTATTGGTTAATAAGGAAATATTCCTTAAAGATTAAATATAGATATTTAGATATAGATATAAAATATCTGTAAAATAAATCTAAAATCTGAAATTTTCATTTCTGTTCCTTTTTTTTTAGTACTAACTCTAATTCACTTGATAAAAATTCTATTGATATCTTCCCCAGATATTAGATATGCTTTCCTGCCAAGTCTAAGCCTAAAAGAACTTTGACCTTTCCTAGGATGCTACATGTCATAGTAACAATGCCTCAAAAAATTGTATTCTAAGGATTTAAAGAATATAAGCAACCATTAAAAATGATGATAAATAATAAAAATGATAATAATTATTATATTAGTAAGGGTGTCGCTTGAGCATTGCTAACCGACACCCTGATATTAATGTTGATTTATTTTTAAATTCAAGATTACTCACATAGTTTATATCAATCAATTAAAAAAAATTAGTCATTAGATAAATTCTGATAAATTGCAGATCGTCATAACCACTAAAAACTTAATTGTAACCCTCGCCTAATTTTATGGGAGATGTACAGTATAATAAATTTAGGTTGACAAAATACGTAATTAATTTTGTCTACTTGTTTATTTAATCTAAGAACATAGACATCGCTTTTTATCCCCCTTTAATAATTCGACTTTTTGATCATATTAATATTGATCATATATGTAACAAGTTTAGCTAAATATTTCCCAGGCATGACCCATAGATAACTCACTTAAATTTGAACTTAAGGAGGATGTAAAAGCATATCAATAATTGGAGCTAATTCCAGAACAGATATATTTTAATAAATAGAATAGATAGGGAATATTGAAGAAATTTTCAAGCTTTTTCCTAAATTATTTATTCCTACCTTTTAACTCCTAAATAACTAATAGATTCTCAATTCACAAATATACAACATCAAGTCTCATCAATTGGAGCTAATTCCAGAAAAGATATATTTTAATAAATAGGATAGATAGGGAATATTGAAGGATTTTTTAAGCTTCTTCCTAAATTATTTATCCCTACCTTTTAACTCCTAAATAACTAACAAATTCTTAATTTACAAAGATACAACATAAAAGTTCATCTCCCATAAACAGGAAATTTACATAAATTCTCTTGGGTCAGTAACATATCCAGTTAAAGCTGAAGCTGCTGCTGTATAGGGAGAAGCTAAATAGACTTGTGCCTGTTTATTTCCCATTCGACCAGGAAAATTACGATTAGTTGTAGACACACAAATTTCCGGTTCATTTAATCGCCCAAATGTATCTTTTGGTCCTCCTAAACAAGCGGCACAAGATGGAGCTGCAGGTTCAATACAACCAGCATCTAAAAATATTTCTGAGAGAGTTTTTCCATCATGTTTAATAATAAATAAATCCTCATAAACTTTCTGAGTTGCTGGTACTAAATAAGTCGGAACTTTCACTTGATGATCTTTAATAAGTTTCGCTGCATGAAGAAAGTCAGAAGTTTTTCCTCCAGTACAGGAACCAATATAAACTCGGTCAATTTTAACATCCTGACAGTTACGGGCAAGTTCCTTATTATCTGGAGAATGGGGTTTAGCTACTACAGGTTCTAATTTTGTGACATCATAGGAGCGATCGCTATAAAATTCGGCATTTTTATCAGAATAAAATGACTCAAATGGTTTATCGGTTCTACCCCGCAAATATTCAAAGGTCATCTCATCGGGAGCAATAACTCCATTTTTACCCCCCGCTTCAATAACCATATTGCATAGGGTCATCCGTTCTTCCATGGTCATTTGTCCAACAGTTTCCCCAGCAAATTCCATTGTTCTATAAGTAGCACCTGATACAGAAATATCTCCAATAATTTGAAGTATCAAATCTTTTGCTAATAAATAATTGGGCATTTCCCCATTCAAGATAAAGCGCATAGTTGCTGGCACTTTGACCAATAGTTTGCCTGTACCTGCAATAAAGGCAGCATCTGTATTACCGATACCTGTAGCAAATTCTCCAAAAGCTCCTGCGTTACAAGTGTGGGAGTCAGTACCAAATAGGACTTCTCCCGGACGAGTATGACCTTCTTGGGCCAGGGCTACATGGCAAACTCCTTTGTAGTCTGGGTTGGCTTTGAAGTTTGACCGTTCAATAATGTCGTAGAAATATTTGATGTTTTGTTCTTGGGCAAAGTCTCGCAAAATATCTACGTTGCGGTTTGCCCGTTCGTCGGCAGTAAAAATATAGTGGTCTGGTATCAGGACAATTTTTTCTTTGTCCCAAACTTTGGCATTTTCACCAAATTCTCGTTTGAAAATGCCAATGGTACCAGGACCACAAACATCATGGGTCATTAATACATCAACATTCACCCAAATATTTTCTCCAGGGTTAACAGTAGATTTTCCTGATGCTTTGGCCAGGATTTTTTCTACCATGGTCATTGTCATAAGCGATCGCTCCACTTTACAGTTTATGATTGTATTTTAGACAACTTATAATCAAAAAAATAAGGAAAAAGCTTAAGTATTAATATTACTTGATGTTCGCAGTTTTGAAATCTAGATTTTACAAGGGATAACTGATAATTAAAATAGCGATCGCTTATTCACAAAAAAATATTAACGGGTAGCTATTGAGAGTTAATATGATTATCCCTAAGCAACATTAGGATTATGATTATAAATAGGTATTATTGGAGAAATGATAAAATTGTTGAATGTTGGGTTAGTAAATGTAGGTTAGATATTCTACCTCAATAAACTATTGATAAGAGAAGAAGTAAGAAGAAAGTTGGAAAATCTTTATGACTAATTTAGAAGTTTTTGAGCTCCTAGATGAAGCGTTCAAGGGTTTACTATGGATGAGTGAATTTGATTATCCTTTTGAAGTTTTGAACTGGGAATTGGCTGAAAAAGTTTTACTGGATAATGAAGTTGTTTTGAAAATTACTAGATATTATTTGGATACTTCAATTAAAGTCATAGAATTTGATGGCTTTTTCAATTATAAATTATACTAACTTTTAGGTATAATTCTAAAGAGTATGAGAGGGTTAAAAGATATCAAAAAAATGTTAAGAAAATGCAGCAATATTTAAGTGATTTAAAAGTATATAAAGTTGGTAGAATTGAAATTTATATTGATATAATTGGTAGGACTAATACTGGAAATTATGCTGGTTTAGCTACAGTTTATATTGAGACTTAAATATTAGTTATTATTACCCGTACTAAAGGAAAAATTCAGCTATTAGTATTCAGCTTGAGCGCTTTTCCCTGGTCATACTGCACAAAAAAATACATGAAATTCAAAATTACTAAATAAAGCTTGTCATCTTTTCAGTGTAGAACTTTTAATTATTCTTGGGAGCTAATTTTTCCTTATAGCTGATAGCTGAATACTTACATATCTTCCTCTTTAATTATAATTAGCGATCGCCCTAATCAAAACATCTATATTAAACGTAATCAAATAAATCTAACTTATGACTTCTTTACCTTTCAAATTGAGATATAATTTACCTATTATTTACCTATTATCAACTCGACTTTCGATCACATCTTGAATTTCTTTTGGAACTTTTGAAAGAAAATCATAACCAGTAGAAGATTCAATTTTATCTACAGAAACTCGGTAAGCTTTCCAGTCACTTCTAATTCGATTAGAATTAGGCATATCCACTGCAATAACCCTAGTATTTTTATCAACTCCTCTCACACCAACACCAGATTTTAAAACTACTATAACTTTCCATAACCGACTAGGAATAGTCACCTTACCACCAGCAATATTTCCTTTTTTTCTATACCCTCCAGCAATAATATAAAGCTCATTTCCTGCCTTTACAAGTTCCCGAGAATATTCTTCCAGCTCCCGCCAAGTTTCCCGATTATTATTTGGACTTTGGGGAATTATATTAGTCATTAAAAACGTAGCTGAATTATCATTCTCATTAGCAGTTCGGTCTGCTGAAGGAATTAAATGTCCTCGGTCATAACCACTATTTATATAATTATTAGTTTTAACATGATACCAGTCTTCAGGCAAACTCTCATCTGGGCGAAAATCATCCTGTCTTTCTACATATCCTAACCAAGATTTATTCAGTTGCCAACTCACCCAGTTTGCTATTCCTTTATTTCGGTTATATGACAATACATATTGGGATTTTTCTATTAAATAATTATCTGAATTCTCCATATTAGTTGTGGCATTACTTGGGTTTCCTAAAGTGATATGAACTTTGGGAGATGGTTTTAGGAATAGAGAACATCCACTGCTGAATGTGAGTAAAATTATTATGATTCCTAGATTAATTTTTCGGGGTAATATTAGCATTTTCTCTCTTTTATAATGTTAGTCTTACTAACGTATTGAAGTATCTATATAGAAGATATTTATCAAATAAATATTCAACATAATAGTCAAAACTTTTCTCAATATAATTTGCTATTTATTCTATGTCTGAAGACTTGAAACGACTAAAAGATAACTGATTACAATTATAATTTAAGTCACCCTTTTTTTGCATATTGATAGAGAAAAAATATTGATTGAAGTATTCTTGGCACAGCAAAATAAGTCAATAATGATTAATTTAGTGGTGCAGCAAAATTAAAAAATATATAAGATTATTCTTGATTTATAGCAACTACTAAATTTATATATTAATATATTAGAAGAATTAAGTTTTATACTTATAGCCTAGAGAAGTACAGGTTTTTATAAGCATTAAAATATTTTTTTCATAAATTAACAAAATTGAAAATAAAGCATAAAAAATATTTTTTACTATACATTTATTTTCTATCTTCGTGAAGATGATACTTAGCATATCCAAATATTAGCAGACAAAAAAATGGAAAGTTTTAAAACTCTTATTTGCTTTAATTACCATCGATTAAACTATTATAATAAATTAATCTCTATCGACCAAAAAAATTAATTATAGCTTACTGAAAAAGTATGTGTTAGTTACAGTAAAAGCCAAGAGTTAGGAGCCAGAATAAATAGAAAATAATTAAAAAGTATCCACATATATTTGTTCCTTGCTGCCATCTGCCATGGTTAGCTAAAAAAAATAATATAAGCTAGCTTTATAGACTGAAAAGTCGCCATTTTTTTCAACAAAAAAAGAGCACTTATCAATATTAGTTAATCATTTGATAGTTAATCAGTAAACCATAATTATCAATTCCAAAAATAAAATTTATTTACCACTATTATAGTATGTGTCATAGAAAGTATCTAACTATTGTAAAAACTAAATTTATAATCACCTACTATAGATAAAAAAAATCACATAAGTTCAGAAGCAGCTTATCAACCTATAAAAAAATATCTCGTAACCTATTTTCAACATAATATAAACTTTAAAACCCCCAATATATTCTTTAAAATAGTTGAAAAAAAGTACATTTTAAAAACATTAATAAAATTCTAAAAGTACTTCTCAAACAACTTCTCATACTTAAAACGATTGAATATTTTATTAAGTTTTTTTATCCAAAAATCAATATCCTAATTGATAAATTCTGCTATCCCCAAATAATTAATTTCTTGAGGAGTAACTATAAATCTACAAGGCAAAATTTCCACCCCTTTAATCATAGCTTCTCTCAAAAGTTTACCATAATCATGATCAGCAACATCTCCAGGAGCAAACTGATAACAATCACCACGATTTATCAAAAACAAACATACAGCTCTTTCCCCTTGTTCAACTACCCCTATTAATTCACGTAAATGTTTTTGCCCTCTTTTTGTAACCGTATCTGGAAATAAAGCAACTCTTCCATCTGCCCAAGTAGTATTCTTAACCTCAAGATAAATATTTTTAGTCTCACTAATTAACTTAAAATCAACCCTACTTTTCCTATCTTTTCCATAAACAACTTCCGTTTTAACTTCATAATAATCTCCCAATTCAGGAAATAAATTTTCGGCCAACGCCAACTTAATAACTCGATTTGGTAAAGCCGTATTAATTCCCACCCAAGTCGGTTCATTATCAGTTACTTCAATTAATTCCCAAGTGTAAGCTAATTTTCGTTTTGGATTATTACTATAAGAAACCATAACATTACTTCCCGGAGTAGAAACTCCAGTCATTGGACCCGTATTTGGGCAGTGAGCAGTAATAATTCCTCCAGACTTTAACTCTATATCTGCCAGAAACCTTTTATAACGTTTAATTAAAATACCTGGTTCAAGAGAAGGATATTTGTAAGAGAATTTTAGTTGATTATTCATAATTATTGGATAACAAATCATATTTATCTTAAGTCTATAAAGTTCAGATAATACAAAAAATCATCCGAACAAAAATTTAAATACTAATATAAAACACAAAAAAATGTTCTAAAGTTCAAACCTTACCATCTCTTCCTTCTCCCTATTAAAATTCCCTATTCCCTAAATTCTCAAAAATAATTGACGCCAAACTGCAAAGCGAATTAGCCTGAGAGGAAAACTAGAATTCCTGATTATTTTTATTTGTAAGAGAATTTTAGTTGATTATTCATAATTATTGGATAACAAATCATATTTATCTTAAGTCTATAAAGTTCAGATAATACAAAAAATCATCCGAACAAAAATTTAAATACTAATATAAAACACAAAAAAATGTTCTAAAGTTCAAACCTTACCATCTCTTCCTTCTCCCTATTAAAATTCCCTATTCCCTAAATTCTCAAAAATAATTGACGCCAAACTGCAAAGCGAATTAGCCTGAGAGGAAAACTAGAATTCCTGATTATTTTTAATCGTAAATATTTACCAAAAAGTAAACGCAATATACCTTTCAATCTCCCCTGAAATCTTTCCCTAAATAATCTCCATATTTTAAACTTATCCCTACCAGCATATATTGGCATAAAAGCTAGTCGATCATAAAGAATGTCAGCTCTATGAACTCTACTTAAACCATAACGATAATGTTCTAAATTAGGTAATCCTCCATGTTCCCCATAATTCCGAAAAGGAACAAAATTTTGGAAACCTCTACCTCTTAAAAATTCATCAATAGTAGAATCCCATGTTGAATAATTATTAGTTCCAGAATTCAGACGAACTTCATTTTCTAGTTCAATTAATTCGAGAGCTGATCGTGGTGTAACAATATAAGCCACTGCAGAAGTTGAAAAACCTTGAGCATAATTTTCATCAGAAACACTATAGATTTGAGGAGCACAAGTGTAAAGCCAAGCTATACCAACATTATAATTTTCTAAATTGAAAGGTAAAGGTAATAAACCAAAGTTTATGACAGGAACAAAGTCAGCCTCAATAATTAAACTTGATTTCTCTTCTTCACTTGCTTTTATCCAAGCATTTTTATGGTTAAGAAGAGTCAGATAACTGGGAGAATAACTTTTATATTCTGGCTCATATTTTTGCCTAAGAAGTTCATAATTAAAACCTTGTTCCTGTAAAGTTTTTTCTAGAATTGTTGTATCTTCTTTATAAGCAATAATGAACACACCAGAAATACTACATTTTAAGCTATTTTTATTTGACATATACATATATACTTAAATAATTTTATCAATTGAATTAATAATATGAATCAGAGATTGAATGTATCAAAAAATATAAAAAATAAGATCATAAATAGAGAATAGGGGAAGACATAATTATTTTTCACCCTAAATTTAGGAGTCTAAATAAACATACCCCCGCACCCATAGATTGATTTAGCTTTCTAGACTTGTTCCAGCTTCAAGATTTAATTACTCCACAAGTTCTTGACAAATCATAACTCTTAGAAGACTATATGACTTAAAATTTTAGTTAAATCCTAAAAAATAGAAAAAAACTTATCTACAGTTTCCTATGACTTAATACTGAAATCTTAACTAAACTTACTTGAAAATACATCACTATTTTTAGCTATATCTGGAATCATAATTGTGTCTGAATCAAAATCACAAAAAAACTCTCGTTCCCTAACAAAAATAGCTGGCATTGTAGCAGTAGCCACATTAATCAGTAAAATATTTGGCCTCATACGTCAACAGGCCATCGCCGCAGCCTTCGGAGTCGGTGCAGCAGTAGACGCCTATAATTACGCTTACGTCATCCCCGGCTTTTTATTGGTCTTACTAGGAGGAATTAACGGACCCTTTCATAGTGCCATAGTAAGTGTCTTAGCAAAGCGCGATAAGTCAGAAGCAGCACCACTAATAGAAACCATCACAACCTTAGTCAGTGGAGTCTTATTGTTAGTCACAGTTAGTCTGATTTTTTTTGCCGATCCTTTAATTGACCTAGTAGCACCAGGTTTAAGCCAAACAACAACAGGTCTAAAAATTCGAGCGATCGCCATCCAACAATTCCAAATTATGGCCCCAATGGCTTTACTAGCAGGACTAATAGGCATTGGTTTTGGCGCCCTTAATGCTGCAGATATATATTGGCTACCTTCTATTAGCCCATTGTTTTCTAGCATAGCTCTCATTGGAGGAATTTTTATACTAGTCTTCCAGCTAGGAGAAAACATTACTCAACCAGAACATGCCATGATAGGAGGCATAATTTTAGCTTGGAGTACCCTCATCGGAGCAATATTACAATGGTTAATTCAAGTTCCCTCATTGTGGCGAGCAGGTTTAGGAAAATTACGTTTCAGATTTAATTTTCGCAACCCAGGAGTACAAGAAATTACCAAAGTAATGATACCTGCAACTTTGTCTTCTGGAATGTTACATATTAATGTTTATACAGACTTATTTTTTGCTTCTTATATTCCCCAAGCTGCCGCTTCCTTAGGTTATTCTGGTTTATTAGTACAGACACCTTTGGGAATTATTTCTAATGTAATTTTAGTTCCATTTTTACCAATATTTTCTCGATTAGCTGCACCAGAAAATTGGCAAGATTTAAAATATCGAATTCGGCAAGCTTTAGTATTAACAGGAATTACAATGTTGCCTTTAAGTGCAATTATGGTGACCTTAGCTTTGCCTATTGTCAGGGTAGTTTATGAACGTTATGCTTTTGATTTATCCGCTTCAAAATTTGTCGCTTCTGTATTAATAGCTTATGCAGTAGGAATGTTTGTTTATTTAGGAAGGGATGTTTTAGTCAGAGTTTTTTATGCTTTGGGAGATGGAGAAACTCCTTTTAAAGTTAGTGTATTTAATATTTTTCTGAATGCCCTCTTAGATTATTTGTTGATCAATACTTTTGGTGCTCCTGGTTTAGTATTAGCAACGGTGGGGGTAAATTTAATTTCAATGGTAATTTTTCTCTGGTTATTAGATCAAAAATTAGGGGGTTTACCTTGGGGAGAATGGTTGATACCTTTTGCTGGTTTAATTCTTGGAACTTTGGCGGCAAGTTTTGTTTGTTGGAGTGTGCTTTATGGGTGTCAGTTAGTGTTGGGAAGTGAGGGATTTTTTGTGCAGTTATTAGAACTTGGTTTAGCAAGTTTTTCGGCGTTAGGTATCTTTGGTTTGATAGTAATGAAAATGAATTTGCCAGAGGTTGATATTTTTATTAGTCGAATTAGACAAAAATTGAGAATTTGACATCCCCTTTAGTTTAAGGTTACGTTCCATCCGCAATAGTCAGAAATTTCCGAACCAACCCCAAAATTAGAGTGCTTAAAAAAATGAATTTACT
>ENA-UENX01000521-UENX01000521.1-marine-metagenome-genome-assembly--contig:-NODE-521-length-14383-cov-3.435819_pt1 | contig 14383 bp, 7 predicted proteins | sample MGYA00237875_ERZ529327 | MGnify/ENA primary metagenome ERZ529327 (study PRJEB26372, sample SAMN05368347) | marine metagenome | biome: cultured habitat; feature: ocean water; material: water; isolation... | reverse complement strand
AGAGGATTGAAGGTGAGCATGATTTCATCTTTCCCGGTACATCCATTGGCGGTGACTTGAACCCTGAAGGTGCCAGATTGAGTAATGGTCAAATCTGGAGTAGTGGCCCCATCTTGCCAGAGATATTGGGCGGGTTGGTTGACGTTGGCGTCCAGGGTGAGGCTTTGGCCCTCGCAAAGACTTTGATCTGGGCCCAGTTCTACCTGAGGAATTGGCGTAAAAGATACCCGTATTGTATCCGAGGAAATACAGCCCTGCTTGTCCAATGCAACATAGTAGATTCCTGCTGTGTCGATACTATAAGTGGGGGACGTGGAATTATCTTGCCAGAGATAGTTTACTCCGGAATCTGAACTACTTGCATCTAGTGTAAAGGAGGTACCTTCGCAGGGAGAGACATCTGGTCCCAGTTCTACTTGAGCAGGAACAATGGTATTAATCTCTATTGTATCCAGGATTTCACACATGTTTCCAAATGTTACCTTTGCCCAGTAGGTTCCAGCTTGAGAAACCTCAATTTCGGGAGATATACTGGCGGTTGACCATTCATAGATCTCACTTAGGCTATAGCTGTAGGCACTAAGGGTTATTGATTGCCCCTCACAAAAACTTCGGTCAGGCCCGAAAAAGCCTTGATCTGTGAAGCTTGGACTGTTTTCAAAGATCCACCCTTGGTTTGATCCACCAATATCTGTGCTGTGAACGCCGGCAAAGAAAGAAGTTCCGCCCGTTCCGATCTGATCTTGCATTTGAATGAAATCTGCATTGATCGAACCGGAAGGCATTTGGATGATGGAAGGCGCTCCGGGAAGAGTGGAAGACAGTTCTATTGGAGTGCAGTTATTGCCAAGGATTTGAAGGTGTTCCTTTACGGTTTGTGTAGTGCCGTGCTCCAGCCTGTAGGATTTCCCCGGCGCGAAAATTAGAGTGTCGGTTACATGGTAGCCCTTTACAAGGGCATCACCAGATAACTCAAGGAGATTCAAGGAGACCGGATTGTCCAGAGCACTACTACTCGGAGCATGGCAAATCTGTAGCTGGCCCTCTGTGCCAGTGAAAATGAGGTTGTGAAAATCTAGACCGCCGCTCAAATAGGCGGAGGCAAAAGGATCATCGAGATAAATCTGAGACCGTCCTGGTACAACCGTGGTATTGTTGCCATACGGGACTTCGAAAGTGTGTGATGTATTGTCAAATTCAGCACTTAGCCGGATCACAGAGGACCCTAGGTCCAAATCTAGAAGGGTATTTTCATTCTGCATTCTCCACCGCTGCAGCTGGACCATTTGGTCATTTACATCCAATCCTCCACTTCTTAGGATTAGTTCATCCGCAGTGAGATTATCCAGCAAAGCGTAGTCACCGGAACCATCTAGGTAGACATATTGCAAGGTTTGGGCTTTGAACTCAGTCGTTTGTGAGCCATCCCCACTGAAGTGCAAATGCTCAAGTAGATTGTCCATGCTGTTGCCAAAACGCAGAGAACCATGGGTATATAGGCGCTTAAGGTCAAAGAGGGGAGTAGGTAGCCCATCTTCCCAGGTCATATTTCGGCAATAGTAGCCATTGAATTCCTGCCCGGTAACGATTTGCCCCGTTCCCGTAAAGGAATTTTCATCAAAAATGACATCATCCCGCAAAGTTGGCACGCATTCGCCGCCAGTTCCACCACTAGCCAGTGACCAATGTATTTGGTCTTGCCAATCTCCAGCTCCTCCAACCCAATATAGGTTTCGACTCCCTAGTTCATCAATAAGCCAACCCATGTTATTCCCTAGATCGATACTGAGCTGAGCGCTCAAATTACCAGGTCCTACACTATGCAGATCGCGAAGGGAAAGGTATTGCAGGTCGGAATGTGGATTCAGTACGTTGAGGAAAGCGGCATTCCCACTGGCATCCGATTTCAAGGTGATCAGCTCGTTGCAATTGGCGGGGGCAATGATGTTTTGAATGTCTTGGGTTGTACCTCCCTTAAATTGATAGGTGTAGCCGGGAGAAAAGGAAATATTGTTGGCCGTGAAATCATTGTAAATGTAACCCCCGTGTTTGAATTCTAGAGAGTCAATGGTGCAGAAGACCTCATCGTTGAAGTTTAGCAAATGCCCAACATCGTTGCGGAAGATGAGTTTATGATAGTTGATGGAGTTATTTCCAAAGTGCTCAAAATACTGACGTTCTCCAATGAACTCGATGGTAGAGCTACCTGCATCTAATTCGAATCCATCCAAGCTAACAGACCATTGATCCTTCTGATTATCTGGAAAATGTTTGATTACCCAATGCGTATTCCCGAGTTCAAGACGTCGGAATAGCCCAGAATTTCCGTTGGAAAAGGCCGTGCTTTCAACATACTGATCATTGGTGTTTAACGTACCAGCTTCCAGAAATATAAAGGTTTCAGACCTTAAACTATCCAACAAAGTCCAACCTCCACTGCTGCTATTGAGCTCAATCTTATTGATTATATGATTGGCAGAAGTGATGGTTTTCCCTAACTCCTGACTCTCGAACTTCAAGAGCCCCCCAAATTGATAAAACATCTCAGGAATCAATGTCAAGGAACCAAAAATATGTAATATCGGATCGAAGCCTCCACGAAAGGCTGGGGTGAAATTGGCTCCTGTCCAATTGATGTCCCGACAGAAGAGATCCGAGTCAGAGAGTTCTACGAATTGATTAGGACCATTGAAGGAGTTTTGATCGAAAAAAACGTTATCGGTACCAGAAGGGATACATGCCCCACCTGGTCCACCACTGGTAAGTGCCCAGTGGCTCGGATCATTCCAGTTTCCAGAACCTCCCACCCAAAACAAGTTCTGCACACTGCGACTGTTTATGGTCCATCCCGTATTGTTGCCTAGATCAACACTGTTGTTTGCCAGAAAGGAGGAAGAACCGGTAGCGGTAATATTCTTGAGATTGACGTAATCGAGTACGATATTCTGCGCGTTGGACTGGAAAATGGCTGTGGGCCCTTCGCCTGTTTCATTGCCTTGTAGGGTAATATTGGCAAGGCAATTACCAATGGCCATAATTTGCTCAAAAGGATATAGGTATCCACCTGCGAACTGGTAGAATTTGCCGGGCGCTAGAATCAGCTCCTTACCCCCTAAATTCCCCCAAATGTTAGCACTATTATTGAAAGTCAAGGTATTCAGACTAATAGTAGCCTCATAGAACTGCGTCATGAATGCTGCTCCATCGGCATTTGAAAACAGTAGATCGTACAATTGCAAAGGGCCGTTAACCTGAACTTCAAAGGTTGCATCGCTTGCAGTGATCTCTATCAAAGAACTTCCTGGATCTATACTAAAAGGCTGATCATCAGACTTTATTTGTAACACAAAATAAGCGAAGAAATCATCTCCAATCTGCTGGTAGATGTTGGACCCCGTAAGGGTGATTTTACTATTGCCTAGCAGAAGCTCTCCGCTGTTCTGGATCTCTACATATAAGTAGCCTGCATTTACTGCTTGTCCATTGGTATTGAGACGTCCGTTTTCTAGCTGAACCAAGCTGTCGACTTCGACCCCACCTTCTAGGACCCAGCCTCCATCCCCGTTGAAGATCAAGCTATTTCCTAATCGGTGTCCAGCTGACTGGATGGACGTGGCTGCTTGTGCTGATCTGAAACGAATTTGCCCATCAAAGGAGAATTGCATATCTGGGATTAAATTCAGACTACCATGGATATTCATCACCTTGTTGGCATCTCCAACCAATTGAGGAGAGCCAGTGGCTTCGGTCCAATCCATATTCCTACTGAAGATATTTTCATTGTTGATTATTATTATCTGGTTCGGGCCGGTAAAAGAGTTGGCATCAAAATAGACATTATCCGCTGCGGTAGGCACCTGAGGATGGGTAAGTACGCCGCCTGAGGTGGTAGCCCAGTGCGAAATATCTGACCAATTCCCAGCGCCACCGATCCAATAGTAATCGGCAGCGCTGGAGGTCAACGGGGTATACAGGGCTATGAACACCATCATGACTTTGGGAAACTGTTTCATGGTATGTGGTCTAAGGCTATGACTGAAACTATCCGGTATTACTTGATTCCTGGAAAGCCGTTAGTGTTTCATTTTTTTAGGCGATTTAAATGCCAAGTAGGTGCTGCTGGAGATCCATTTGGAGCGAGCATAGTCCATTTCGATCGGCTTTTGCCTAAGTCGACATGTTTAGTCCCAAGGGTAATGTTTTCCTCAGCAATCTTGGAGGAATGCACGATATTCCAGAATGTCCTGCCATTTGCTTGACAGTCTCCAATAGCTACCTTACCATCAATTACATCAAAAGCCTTAGCCTTTTCTTCCGTTGTGGAAACCTGCGATAATTCTTCAAAATGAATAGTCCACGCAGCGTAATTGCCACATTGCAGGTACAGACCTTTGAATTCTTCGTAAGCCCAGGCTCCATTCAAATCCGAACAAAGTCCGGCTGCATTCCAGTCTGCCAGTTTTCTACTTTGCATAAGCGGACCCTTACTGCCGTCCTCTTGGATGATCCAAAAACTTACGAGATCGCCGTCGAAAGCATAGGTCCATTCAAAAGAACTGCCAATGGCCTGCGGTGACGAATGTATCGCGAAGGTGAATTTGACACGTTGATTACCTAGGTAGGAATGCGTCCCTCCTGCAAGATTCATAGCATCGTAGGCTTTTGCCTTTTCTGCCGAGCTAAGTTGATCTATGCTGGAGTAGGATCGATTTTTATCCAACATAATCCAGATAAAATGAGTGGGAGAAATAATGGAAAGCCCTTCCTGGTCTTCCAGGTGGTATTTATATACTCCTAAGACTTCTTTGGGTAGAGCTTGGGCACTCAGTATAGCGGTAAGCCCTAAGCCGATCAATAGAAAGGTTAGTTTTTTCATGATAATAGGTTGTGTCTATGAAAGAGTTGCTGATGAGTTTTCTAGCTCTTAGAAATATGAAGATGTACTTCTTGCCATTTTCCATTTTCATGAACCCAGACCGAGGTATACTTTCGTCTCCCGCTGATCACGCGACCATCAACCATTCTTGCTTCCCCATCTTCATAACCAGTGCAGATTGCAGTATCGCCATAGAATTTTACCTGGAGGTCGGAAAGACTCATGTTGAATTGCATCCCATTCTTGAAGCCTTCAACCATGGCTTTGGCATCAAAGTCCACAAGTAGTTCCGGGGATTGAATGAGGAAGTAGGAGAAATCCTCATGAAGGTAGGATTGGTATGCCTTAACATCCCGCTGATTAAGTGAGTTAACAGCCTCTTCAGCCACTCCCACAATGTCTTCTGCTCGGAAGTTCGCTTGGGCTTGAGTTTTTAGTACGGTACTTAAATTCCCTCGTCCCCACTCTTGGGCGATTTTTCCTTCTTCGTATCGACTGAGAATAATGCTAGTCCACTCTATGGGTTTATTTGTCGGTGCAAACCCCAGCAATTCGCCACTATGTGTCCCGGAGTGCTTTCTTTGCCATCCCACCATTTCATCCTGTATGATGATTGGCTCTATCTCGATCTTTAGATCTGGAATGGCCGTCCTTAGATCTTCAATAAATGACTTCAGGTGTTCCGGGCCTGTACCGTTGTAATCGGGGCTAAAGGCTTGTTCTACATAATCCAGATTTCCCTTGTGGAAGAGTTCCTCATTGGTTCTCAATAGTGTTTCCTTAAGGGCCAACTGGTTTGGAGGTGATTGGCTACACGCTATACCGCATAGACATAGCATAACTGTGAACAGGTTTCTCATGTTTAGGGTAGATTTTAGAGGAATTAGGTTGTTCTACAATATGTGCCAAGGTTGCGGTTTAGCGGAAAAAGGGCTTGCATTTATCATGCAAATGCTTGGATAAATCGTGCAGAAGGATGTAAATGGTATGAGTGAGCAGCTTTAGTAAGAAGGGACTAAAAATTTACTTTAAAACTGGACTCAGAGGGAGGACTGAGTGGCGGGCCCCTATTCAGAAGCTTGTATTTTTTGTTCACGGTATTGTGAAGGGGAGATACCATATTCAGCAGCAAAAACCCTACTAAAATAAGCAGGCTCATTGAAGCCGGATTGGTAGGCAATTTCTGAGATGTTGAAGTCACTGTTTTGCAGTAGCTCAATGGCTTTCTTTAACTGGACACTACGAAAGAATTTACTGGTCGACTGGCCAGTAAGTGCCATCATCTTACGATACAATTGCGAGGTACTCAGATGAAGCTCCTTGGCCAAGCCTTCCACGGAATAACTACTATCACTAATCTTCGCTTCTATTAAGGTTCGGACTTTTTGTAGAAACTTATCCTCTTTCTGTTCATGATTTGCTGGTATGAACGTGGCATCTTGGAGCCCACTTTGACTAAGGTAGTACTGTTGCAGTCGCCGTCTATTGTCGAGAAGGTTTTCTACCTGTATCAAGAGCTCTTGCTGATGAAAAGGCTTGGTCAAGTAGACCTCCCCACCTGTTTTTAAACCGAGCAAGCGATCATTGAAGTTAGACCGGGCAGTTAAAAGGATGATGGGAATATGGCTTGTCCTAATATCTTGTTTCAGACGTTCCGTCAACTGGAAACCATCGATTTGTGGCATCATGATATCACTGATGATGAGATCGGGGATTTCATTAAGAGCTATTTTTATTCCCTCTTTTCCATCATAGGCTAAGGTGATTTTGAAGTGCCTGGGTAGACAATTTGCAATGAAATTGGCCATCTCTATGTTATCATCTACGACTAATATTTGGGGACTATCCGGTGCTAGGCTTTGATTTCTTGAATAGGTTTCTATTGGCAACTGAGGGACATAGGGGGCAACATTAGCATCTTTAATAGGCCGATGTTTGTATTCATCCTTGATAGGTAATGACAGCGTGAAGCAACTTCCAACGCCCAGTTGGCTTACCACCGAAAGCTCGCCTTTCATCAATTCTGCCAGGCGTTTGGCTGTCGACAACCCTATTCCTGTTCCACTTCTGAAAATTTCAGATCTATCCGTTTCTTCAAATTTCCTTACTCGATAGAAATGATCAAAAACGTGGTCAATTTCTTCCGGAGGGATGCCTCGTCCCGTATCTTCCACGCTGATATAGGCCTTCTCATCACGCTGCTGAATTTCAACCCTTACCTTGCCATTGGAAGGGGTATATCTACAGGCGTTCGACAACAAGTTGGAAAGGATATCTGAGATCACTTCGGGATCAAAATCCAACAGGATTTCTTCCGGTCCCGCCGAAAACTGTAATTCTATATTTAGACTATTGGCAAAAGATGAAAAAGTATTTACTAAGAATCTAACAGGTGGAACCAGATCGCCATAGCCAAGATTTAATTCCATTGCGTTGGCTTCTAATCTGTTGAGATTCAGGATTTGTTGAATTAGCTTCAGCAACCTCTTGCAGTTATTTCTGATAATTGTCAACTCTTGTCTTCCCAATCGATATTGATGATCATCGATAGCCCGTTCAACTGGTCCTTGGATCAAGCTCAGAGGCGTTCGGAATTCATGCGTGATGTGGGTATAAAGCTCCGTTTTTACAAGATCAAGCTCCTGTAGTCTCTTTGCTTCTATTTGTGCTAACTTCCGCTGTAATTGAAACCTGTAGACAACTACAATGGCAAGGAATGTCAAAACCAAGTAAGACGTAATGGCCCACCAAGTTTGATACCAGGGAGGGGCCACGACAATCGTTAACGGAGGACTTTCGTTATTCCAAACCCCATCATTGTTGGAGGCCTTTACTCGAAAATGATAGGTGCCGGGATTAAGATTGGTGTAGGTGGCTTCCGTTTCAGCCCCCATAGGCTGCCAATCTTCTTGGAACCCTTCCATCTTAACCTCGTACTGATTGCGTTTTGGGTTTATGTAACTAAGTGCGGCATAATGAATCGTAAAAACATTTTGACTGTGTTGCAAGTGTATGATCGGACGAGCTACCAAGGACTTAGACAAGATAGCGCTTTCGAATCCAGGATTGACCGGCCTATTGAAGAGGTCAAATTGAGTAAAAGCAATGGGTGGCCGGAATTTATTGTCTTGCACACTATCTGGATGAAAAATTAACAAGCCATCATCTCCGCCGAAGTATAAGGTCCCATCCTTGCCAACATGTCCTGCCCGATCCCAAAATTCCTTCATCTCCATTCCATCTCCTTGTACATAACTAGTGAAGCTTTCAGTTGTTTTATCCCATTTTATTAGGGCTCTTTGAGTTCCGATCCAGGTTTGGTTGGGGTGATCAACCAAGATGGTCTTTATCACATTATCAGCCAGACCGTGTCGTTTATCGAAACCCGCTATCGTCCCACTTTTATGATCCCAGTGGAAAAGCCCGCCGGCAGTGCCAACCCATGTCTCATTCTCCGTTGAGGCAAATTCGATTACTCGTGGATTGATCGTAGATGTTTGCTCATCAGCTTGAGGTACAAATCGGCTGAGTTGATTCGATTGGGGATCATATATATAGAATCCATTGAAATTGGTCCCTAACAGTAACTGGTTTTGTTTGAATCCATGAATAGTATTGATCCGTTGGTCTTGAAGTTTTAATCCCTCATTGTCAAAAGCCTCTACAAACTTGAACTGCCTTTGATCATAATCATAGCGAATTAAGCCACCGTGAGTAGCCAACCAGATCTTCCCGTAAGGACCTTCGTGGATATCTCGAAAAGGGTGAGAATGCAAATAGGAGTGTTTGTTAGAATGATCTTGCAGTTGGTTAGTGCTTGGATCAAATTGGTATAGGCCGAAGCCAGTATTAAATCCCTTGATAACGGCTATCCACAGTTGTCCCCGACTATCTTTATATAGGACTGAGATGTTTTCATCAGCAACGCTCTGTAGGACGGGAAATTGCCGAAGATAATCCCTGTGGAACTTCCTACTACCTACCTCAAATTGCCATATCCCATCAATTGTACCAATCCACAGCAGAGCAGATCCTTCCTTAGTTAGGGTAGAAATTCCTCTCTCCTTATCCGTGATTTCTCCTTCGTGCCTAGGAGCAAGCACTTGGAACAGTTTATCACGGGGGGCCAGTACTACAACTCCGTTGTTCGTGCCTAGCCAAAGGACTCCATCACGACTGTGATAGAGAGAAAGATACCTTCGTTCCGCTGTCAGCAGGTATTCTGATAGAATATAAGTGCTGTCTCCCCGTTTACGATTCAAATGGAAAAGTCCTCCGTCGGTTCCTACTATGATATTCCCATTTTTAGCAGGGATAATGTCCCAAATATTGCGATTATTCTTATCTCCAGGCCAGGTAGGTTTGGTGGTTATATTGGAAAACTTCCCTTGTTCTATAGTTACCTGTCTTAACCCTCCATTTCTAAATCCTGCCCAAAGGGTTCCTTCTTGATCATATGCTAGCGTTTTCAGAGAATTAAAGTCCAGATAAGGCGGAGCGGTTTCGGCCTGACGATCCAATTGACCTTTACTCGAATTCCAAAGGCAAAGACCATAGTAGTCTCCTATCCAGGTTTGCCCTTTTTCATCGCTTAACAGTGCATAGGCAGATGGAGCTGGAGGTTGCATTGGAAAGGTGCTAAATAGGCAGCAGATTTACTCCACCCCCTTCTGTGGTAATCCAGATTGAGTTTTCGTCCTCAATCAAGATCTTGCTAATCTTATTATTGGATAAAGAGTTTTGTCCTTTCGGATCATGTTGATGGCGATAGAACTTACCTTGATTCCTATCAAAATAGTGTAAGCCGCTGTTTTGGGTGCCCACCCATAAATTACCCTGGTGATCTTCAGCTAAAGCAGTTACTACATTACCTGCGAGGCTATTGGGATTATCTGGCTCATGAGAAAAAATCTTTACACTATGCCCATCATATCGAACCAAACCATACTCCGTACCGAACCACATCAATCCAAAGCTGTCCTGAATGATATCAAACACCAGGCCTTTAACCAGACGCTCCTGAAAAAAGTAGTGTTGATTAAAGTGATTGTAGACTTTAGTTTGACTAAAAGCTATACTAGAAAGACACAACAGGTTTATGACTAAGGCAGATAGGCGACGATACACTTGACATTAGTATTGCTCTTTTAAAAATAAAGCAATTTTCCTAGTTGAGAAACTAGAGCCAGAGAATTAGCTGCCGCTGCCGCAAAATGCGCCTTTTGCTGTAGCGTCTCTAATTGGTTAACGTAACATGAATTTGTTCCAGTAGTCTTTGCCCACCTTCAGACAGGGATAATTCCACGGGGTCTTGTTGGCGATGTTTTTTTACCCATAAGACAAAGTTGTCAGCCATGATTTCGTCAGGGTGGATAATATAGCCCGTATTGTCCTTAATGATTGAGTGAAAATTGCTGCCTGTTATTAGATCCTGAGGAGCCAATCCCTCCGGGGTACTAATGACTAGATATTGATCATCTGGTGTTTTTTCAATCGGGAACAATTGGAAGGATAGATAACCGAAAAAGCCAGGCTGCGCTGTGTCATAGGAACTTTGATTGGACACTATAATGGGAATGGCATCAACCAAATGCCCATCCTCCTTAACCAATTGGATAGTATAGCCGTAGTCTATTCCGTCTGGATTTAGGAGAATCCTGGATCTTAATGCATCATTCATTTCTAGGTCCCTGGTTTCGACTGGTAATTTCCTAAAGCCAATTAGACTGTATAGTTGCTTTTGTTTCTCAGGGTGCAAGCGAGACCAAATATGGAACAGTTCATGCAGCATAACATCGTACAAACCATCTTCATTGTCACTGTATAATTCATGCTCAGGAATGATTATGCCTTTCCCCCGTGTATAGTAAACGCCCGGACCATAATGCTGTGCCAGTGTCTTTACTAACTTCATGGTATCAGGGAACAAGCCTTCTTGTATGCTACTTACATCTTTGTAGGCTCTTTGCCAAACGCGACTAAGCAAAGCCTTTTCCGTTGGAGAAAATGAGGCAACATCGCGCTTTAATAGAGCTCTATAATCAGTCAGGACTTCTTCCCTAGTCACGGTGGATGGGTAGGAGCCTTGCAATTGAATCTGCATGTCCAAGCTTGTGATCTCCTCGAAAAATCCTTGCATGGGATCAAGGGTGATGAAGGTCGTGGCTTCCAGGCTATCTAGAAACATAATACTTGCTGTCGTACTTAGGCTGAGCTTATGCTCATTAATTTGTTGACTTGGGGTGGACCTGCATGCCAAAAGCATTACAGTAAAAAAAGCTAAATAGATAAATCGTAACATATAATGAGTCTTCTTCTTCCTTTTGACCATAGTTGTTTTGACAATCCAAAAATAGACATCCTTCTACTATTTATGGGTATTTAGTAGTAATGATCTGACTTCAGATATAGGAACTTGAAGGTCAATATGATCTATGCGGCTCATATTTAACCTATCTTCTGTAGATTAGTTCCGCTTCTATTATGGATTGGTAATCAATGATTTAAGGTGTTTGCTTCTCTATGCATCCGATTGTAGTCGGCTACATACGACTACAATCGACTACAAACGGCATTAATCGATTACTATACGACTAAATCTGGTGTTAGCCTGCACCTTTGTGCTGTCAGTAATTCAAATCAAATAATTGTAAAACTAGTATCATGAATGACTTAAGAAATTCTGTGCAGCTTATCGGAGATCTTGGAAAAAATGTCGATTTCAAACAGTTGGACAACGGAAATGCACTGGCACGAGTATCCCTTAGTACAAGAGAAGTTTTCAAGAATGGCAAAGGAGAGAAAAAGGTTGATCTACAATGGCATAATCTAGTGGGTTGGGGAAAAGTAGCGGAGATTATGCAAGTGTTATTTGCGAAAGGAAAAAAGGTAGCCGTCAAAGGGAAATTGAGGCATCGGAGCTATGAAGATAAGGAGGGGAAGATGCGTTATCAGTCTGAGGTAGTTGTTAGTGAGTTTATGCTGCTATAAGATCATCGCGGAGGTAGAACGCTAGCCTGTTAGGCAAAAGATATGTGGCAAGGGTGTAATGTTTAAGGCCATTGTCCTACAGGTGATAAGGTGTAAATGTATTGTTAAATTTAAAAAGCATTAAGAAAATGAACGATCTTCATAATACAATTCAACTAATTGGTCACTTAGGTAATGATCCAGAGGTGAAAAAATTGCAAAATGGTAAAACACTTGCTAAATTGTCGCTTGCTACGTCTGAGGTATATAAAAATAAAGATGGTGATAGAGTACAGCAGACACAATGGCACCAATGCATAGCTTGGGGAAGGACAGCGGAAGTAATTGAGCGCCTACTCAAGAAAGGCAAAAATGTATTGGTTAGAGGAAAATTAGTCTACCATAACTATAAGGACCGCAACGGCGTAATGCGGTATAATTCTCAAATTGTTGTTAATAATTTTGTGTTGCTTAAGTAAAACCTCAATGAGTCAAGTCAATTAAGCCTTGGAGAAGTTCTACAGCATATGGCTATAATAATTCCTTGACCAAATTATATTGGGGCTGACAGTACCCGGGTTCTTTCTGCTTAATCGGTTGATGAGATAGAAAGCCGGGCTACTGTCAACACATCAGTTTTAGAAGCCACCACCTCGTTTTTCCTTTTGCTTTTCAAAGACAATTATTTGCTGGTCATCAAAGACCGTCCAGCAAATTGCCTATATTGATGCATATTGGAGGTGCTTGCCACTTCAATCCTTTGACTAAGTTAATGCATCTGATGAAGCTGAATCCTAAGTTACTTGCCGGGCTAATAGGCCCTATCCTGTTCCTGCTCATACTCTTTTTCTTCCGGCCAGAAGGCTTGTCTGATCAAGCTGCAGCGGTGTTAGCTTGTACGGTATGGATTGCCTTATGGTGGATTTTTGAGGTAACTGACATCAGTGTCACCGCTTTACTTCCGATTGTCCTTTTCCCGCTGTCAGGAGCTATGGAACTTAGCCCGACTACAGCTTCATATGGGCATAAGTACATTTTTCTTTACATGGGCGGTTTTATCTTGGCGATAACTATAGAGAAGTGGAACCTGCACAAAAGGATTGCCTTGTCCATCATCAATGTCATTGGTACGGGGATATCTAGTATCATACTTGGATTCATGATTGCTACAGCCTTTATGTCCATGTGGATCTCCAACACAGCCACTTCTGTCATGATGCTTCCGATTGGATTAGCTATCATTTCTCAGCTAAAAGACCACCCTGATACGGAGGAGAATGAAAATACCCTTTTCGGTAAAGCACTAATGCTTTCTATTGCCTACAGTGCTTCAATCGGAGGTATGGCTACTTTGATTGGCACCCCTCCAAACTTAGTATTGGCTGGAGTAGTAGCAGAGCTATATGGAGTAGAGATTAGTTTTGCTCAATGGTTTAAGTTTGGCCTTCCCATCTCGATCATCTTGTTAGTAATCTGCTGGTGGTATTTGACCAAAGTAGCCTTTCGTTTTAAAATGGATGAGTTTCCCGGCGGACGTCAAGAAATTAGAAGATTGTTAAAGGGCTTAGGGAAGATTACATACGAAGAGAAATTGGTGCTTACTGTTTTTGTAGGAACTGCTATTCTGTGGATTACCAGAAGTTATCTGAAGAAACATTTTATCCCGCAGCTAGACGATACGATCATCGCCATCATCGCCGGCCTAACGCTTTTCCTGTTACCCTCTTCTAAAAAAGGAGAACCTATTATCAGGTGGCAAGAGGCGGTTAAGATGCCTTGGGGAATCATCATTCTATTTGGGGGAGGGATGGCCTTAGCCTCTGGATTTCAAAGCAGTGGTTTAGCGGAGTGGATTGGTTCTCAGTTCAGTTTGCTAGAAGCTCTGCCTTTGTTCTTGATTATCTTTGTGCTAGTTGCAGCAGTTAACTTCTTAACCGAGATTACTTCTAATCTAGCAACTACCGCGATGCTATTGCCTATTCTGGCACCAATAGCGCTTTCAATTGATGTACATCCCTACATGCTACTAGTGGCAGCAACGGTCGCAGCTTCCTGCGCCTTTATGCTTCCGGTGGCAACTCCACCCAATGCGGTGGTTTTCGGATCAGGTTATTTGACCATTCCTGATATGGTCAAGCGCGGATTTTGGTTGAATGTATTCTCTATCATCCTATTAAGTTTCATCGTCTATTTTGTTTTGAGTGGCCTTTGGGGTTTTGATCCCGATACTTTCCCCGCTGAATTTCGTAGCTAGGGAACTCAAGGAGGGTAGATAAAAGGCGAAAAACCCCCGAACTCTATAGTTCGGAGGTTTTTCAAAAAGACTACACACTCAATATATAATGACTACTTTATTCTCGATTATTTAGGACGGATTACGTAAAGGTTGTGGCTACCAGGATTTACTTTGTAGTAGTAGTATCCTTTTTTGCGCTTAGTTCCGCAAAGTAGAGCACCTGCAAAGTTTGGCGCTGCCATAGAAGTTCCTGTTTTGTAAGCATAACCACCGTTTTTGTGAGTAGAGTAGATGCTAGTACC
>ENA-UENX01000519-UENX01000519.1-marine-metagenome-genome-assembly--contig:-NODE-519-length-14424-cov-3.371204_pt1 | contig 14424 bp, 13 predicted proteins | sample MGYA00237875_ERZ529327 | MGnify/ENA primary metagenome ERZ529327 (study PRJEB26372, sample SAMN05368347) | marine metagenome | biome: cultured habitat; feature: ocean water; material: water; isolation... | reverse complement strand
CCTGGTCTAAGTCATTTGCCAGGGCAGCAGCCCATTCAATCAAGGTTCTGGCTTCTTGCCGTGTGAGTTTATCCTCGGGGTGTTCCTTCAGGTGATCCTCTGGTGGCATTTCTCTTTCTTCAATCGACTCTACGATATCGTCCAGTATATACATCTGATCTTCTGGATGTAGGCTAGGGAATTCATCCCAAAGCAGATCTTTCATGGCATCCTCATCGCCACCTTCTGCATGACAGTCATAGCACTTGGCTAGTATGATCTGCTTCACAGCAGCAGGAGCATCTATCTTCAATGAATCAATGGATGGGGCTGAAGGGGCTAAGTCGGCCGTGGTTGAGGGATGACTCAGGGAAGCCCCAAGCAGTACGAAAGCGATTAAAATCAAGAAGAATAAGGGTATGGAACGCATAGGCTCTGGTATTGAGTTCTATCTAAAATAGTCTTTTATCTGCCTTATGACCAGCCTAATTTTATTTTTCAATCAAAAATATTCCTCAGTTAATATTTTCCCTCTATTTGTTTGTGATCAAAAAAATGCTTGAAGGTAGTGAACGAACTTGAACGATAATGAATAGACTTGAACGACCACATCTACAGATTTGTATGGTGGTTTGTGGATATTTGGTGTCAGCGATACGCTTACAGGAGACCGCATTTTTTTAGAGATAAACTACCTATCTTATGAATCACCCTAAACTTGTACTTCTACTCTTATTAATTCTGACCACTGCACTCCAACTCTCTGGCCAAGATGTACAAAACTCTCGGCGAATCAGCCAGAAGGTTACCCTAAGTCGGACCATTGGAACCACAGCAGTTGAGATAAATTATCACAGTCCATTAGCCAAAGGCCGGAAGATTTTTGGCGGTATTGTACCTTATGACTTTGTTGTGGATGGCAAAGAATATGCTTGGCGGGCGGGATCAAACCAGCGTACAACCATCGAGTTCGCACATGATGTAAACATCAATGATTCACCCTTGCAGGCTGGTAAATATGGCTTGGTTGTACTCGTGTCGGAGAAGGATTGGACCTTTGTATTTACAAACGACTTTAGCTGGGGAGCCTTTCAATATGAGCCATCTCAGGATGTGTTGCGGGTAAAGGTTCCAGTAGAAAAAGCTGCTTTTCAAGAATGGCTGAGCTATGACTTTAGGAATCCGGAGGCAGAGGCGGTAGAAGTCTCCTTGCATTGGACGGATGTTCGAGCGACTTTCAAGGTGTCGACAGATGTTTCCCGAAATATCATCGATGCCCTTGTGGCTAAAGAGGATAAGACCTTCAATGATTACCTTATTCTCGCCGAAGAATACAGAAACAAAGGGGAGAAAGACAAAGCTTGGGAAAACGTTCAAAAAGCAACTGAAAAAATGGAGAAGCAAGAAATTCCGCAATATGAACAGTTCTCCTATCATATTCTACAGGCTGAATTGCTATTGGCAAAGGGGGATAAATCAGCTAAACAACAATTGCAAGAAACAATCAAATCAGCACAAGGGTTCAACATGTATTATTATGGTCTCAATACCTTGCTAGTGAAGAAGGAGAAGAAACGTGCCCATCGTCTATTGCTGCAGAATAGTAAAGATCATCCCGAACAATGGCAGGCCTTCCTGGCATTAGGGGAATATTATCTAGTCAATGACGATCAGCAGAAAGTGGTAGAAAACTTTAAAAAGGCTTACGAGCTAGCACCAGACAATTGGAAGAATTACGCTCGTTATTTGTACTTGCAAAATCGACTTCAATTGGAGCGAAGTGGAGAGAAATAGTACTGCATGGGCATACTTGGTCCAATGGGTCTGTGATCGTTGGGTCAAGTATACCTGGAGGATTCATACTGGAAATTTTACTCCTGGTCCTCAAACATTTTCTCCAATTCAGAACTGGTCTTACGCAATTTGGTACGGCAGTATTGGATTAACTCGCTGGCCTTACCAACTTCTTCTGACAATTGATCAATGCTAATACTACCTTCCTGTAAGGCGCTTACTATTTCTTTGATTTCGGATAATGCTTCTTCGTAGGTCTTCATACCATTAGAGTATTTTGCTATTCACAGATCCATCTTTGAATCGTATTTCAATTTGATCTTCGGGGGAAAGTTCGGTTTTAGATTGCACAATCTTACCTTCCTTTATACTCAAAGAATAGCCCCGTGCTAAGGTCCCATCGAGGTCTAATAGCTTCAGCACTTGAGACAATTGATCTAAGCTCAATTGCTCTTGCTCCACTTTGATTCTACTTAAGGGAGATAACAGATTAGCAAGGTGTCCTATCTCTGCTTCTAAATGTTGTAAAAGGCTATTGGATTGAAGTTCAAGTATCTGCTGGTACTTAGTAAGCTCTCCGGTTGACTGTTGCAATTCTAATTGAGCGATTTGGTTCATTTGTTGCCCGAGTTGGATCAACTCTCCTTCAAAGAGCGCGTTGTGTTGCACTAAATATTCGGCTACTGCTGTAGGTGTTTTCAAGCTTTGGTAAGCGACAATATCGGCCACTGTTTCATCAATATCATGTCCGATTCCTGTAAGGATAGGAAGAGGACAATTCGCCAAGGCCACACAAAGATCATAGTCATTGAAGGCTTGGAGGTCCAAACGCGCCCCTCCACCTCTGATAATGACTACCGCATCATACAGATGCTCACGTTTGGTGATTTTTCTCAGCTGAGTCCTCATTTCTTCGCTAACCCGATCTCCCTGCATTGCTGTTGGGAAAAGGTCCAACTGGAAATGATAATGGTAAGGATTAAAACGTACCTGATTTTCGAAATCCTGCAGTCCCGCTGCCGTAGGAGAGGAGAGCACAGCAATTCTTTGGAGGACGATAGGCAAGGCCAATTGCGCATTAAGATGAATCTTCCCTTCTTGCTCCAGCCGTTCTATCGTTTGTTGTCGTTTGAGTGCTAGTTTGCCCAAGGTATAGGTAGGGTCTACATCTTCAATAACCATTTTTAAGCCGTAGCGTTCGTGAAAACTTACTCGAACTTGAACCTTCACTTCTAGGCCTTCTTGCAGGATTTCAACGAGTTTTTTGCCAACCTTCTTCCGCAGTTGTCGATAATTTGGCCCCCAAATGGCCGCTTCAGTTCTGGCGATGATCGTATCGTCTTCCTCAGATTTCTCTACCAGCTCTAAGAAGTAATTCCCCCGAGATTCATTAAACTGAGCGATCTCACAAGTCACCCACACCGCATCTGGGAGGTTTAGCGCCAGAATCCGACGGATATACTCGTTGAGCTCGAAAAGGGAATAAGTCTGCAAATTATAGGGCTTTATGAATGAATCTACTTTACACAATTACATTGCGTGCTTGTCCAGTAAAAAACGCCTCGATATTGGCCTTGGTTTCCACCATAAGCCGCTGTCTCGCAGCTTGACTCGCCCAAGCGATATGGGGCGTAATGATGCAATTAGGCAGATCGAAAAGTGGATGATCTGATGGTGGAGGTTCGCTGGACAATACGTCTAGAGCTGCTCCCCTGATTGTGCCGGCTAACAAGGCCTGTTTTAGATCTGCTTCATCGACTAATCCTCCTCTTCCGGTGTTGATAAGGATCGCGGAAGATTTCATGGTGCTTAGCAATGCCGAATTCACGAAGCCCGCATTTTGTTTCGAAAGGGGGGCGTGCAAGGTGACAAAGTCACTTTGCGCAAATAGCGCTTCCACTCCAACAAACCTTACTCCCGGGCGTGCATCTCGTTCCGGGTGCTTATGATGAGATAGTACCTGCATACCAAAAGCTAGGGCGATTTGTGCCACACTTTGTCCAATCTTCCCCAAGCCATAGATACCCATGGTCTTTCCTTGCAATTCATAAAGAGTGTCTAGGGTATAGCAGAAATTGGCTTGATTGGACCAATCTCCTTGCTGCACACTTTGATGGTGCTGCCAGACTTGATTGGTAAAACTGAAGATCATAGCGAAGACATGCTGGGCCACGGTATGAGAGCCATAACCTTGGACGTTACATACCCTAATGCCTAATTCCTTAGCTGCCTCCACCTCAATGTTGTTATAACCCGTTGCCGTCAAAGTAATCAACTTGAGATCAGGCAACTGTTCCATCAAGGCCCTATCAATGGGAGCTTTATTAACCACCAGTACCTCCTTGCCGCGGGCTCGTTCCAGCAATATATCGCTGGAGCTATGATCGTGGATGTCAACTTCTCCTAAAGAACTCAAGATTTGCCAATCCAAATCTCCAGGATTCAAGGTATAACCATCCAAAACAGCGATCTGTAGCGATTGGGTCATAGGTGGTGCGTTTTGTTATTGAGCGGAAGGGGAGCGGAAGGCCCCTTTAGGAGCCTTCGGTATTCAGTAAAATGCGATTCTTATTCAAACGATTTGCGCACTTCTTCAGGAATGATCTGAGACAAGATTACTTGCTGTTCGGCATTGTTCTCTACAAACTTCCATTCCTGAGACTTTAGAGGAGCAATTGCATATAGGTTTTTCTTGGCCTTGATCAGGAAACTACTCTCCTCTTTATTGTACTCTACATTCTCAGCACCATAAGTCGTTTCAAAGGAAGTCTTCATAAAGTTCATTACATCTTGATCACTAAAACTTGGACCTGAGAACTTCATGCCAAGTTCCATAGCATAGCTAATATTGACAAAGTGCTTATCATCAGTATTCACTTGTCCAATGAAATCTACTACCTCAAATTTCCCCATGTTGATCTCCATACCCTCAGCTTCCATCTGTTCAAAAAGCATGGCCATTTGTTCTTTGGGCACGAGATTAAAGAGTGAGTCATACGTTAAGTCCAAGACACCCATCCAGTCCTTTTTTGCCGTGGCATTAAAGAACAACGCAATGCGTTCGTTGATAGGTTGTTTGAAGGATTCATCTACCTTTTCTTGAGCGCTTAAATCATTGATGGAAAAAGCCATCACTAGGCAAAGCGCAAGCATTAATTTCTTCATTTTCTGCTGATTATTTGGTTCTTGGATAATTTTTATATTCCTGAATTAGCCTTATAACGGAGCGCTCTGCTAGCGCTCGGCACGGTTCTTTTTACAAAATAACTAATTACAAAAATCGTGCAAGAAGATGGCTTATTGCTGGCAAAGATAATCCCTTCTCAGACAATTGCTACGGCAGTGACTTAAATTGCAGGGCTTCTTTCCCTAGAGGGTCTTCAGGTACTCTATCACTGCCTTTCTTTCATCTGTGCTGAATTCATCTCCAAAATAATGTCCTGTATTACTATAACCCGGTAGGTCCGTATTGAAGGTCCATTTGCCTTCTGGTTTTTCTTGAATCTGATACACCCAGCCAACGTGTGTGTAATCATAAGGCGCATCTTCGCCAGTGCGACTCCAGTATTTCGGCCTAGCTTTGCTATTGAGTACTGCCTCTAGGTTTGGAACGGAACCATTGTGAAAATAAGGAGCTGTAGCCCAAATGCCATCTAAGGGTGGAGCCATGTAAGCTAGTTCTGGCTCGAAATAGGAGCGGGGACTGGATTGGGCAAACCAGCTATTATTGTACCATTCCACGATCCCTGAAGTATAGGCATAGGTAGCATATAAAGGATCGGTCTTAACTTCATCCAGTGACACCAATTTGTTCGGATAAGTCTCTTCCTCCCCATAGGTCCCGTGACAATTGCTGCAAGTTTTTTCAAAAAGCACTTCACCTTTGGCTACTAAATCAGCATTAACCGAATTCGGGTAGGAGGGTGGTTCCAATGAATTCAGCCAGGCTAGCACATCCTTAAAGCCAGTTACGGCTTTGCGCGCTGCGGCACTGTCGGGTATGCCGAGTACGGAAGCCTGGAAGAGCAGTTTGGTAAAATCTCCTCGTCCAATGCCATTGTAGTACAGCGCATTTTTCTTTTTCACATGCCAAAGCGGCGGTACGTCTGTAGCGATCGGGTATTTGTTCATTTCGTAATTGGGTTCCTTCACATAGGTGAGATCTACGGGATCGCGATGCATCATGCAAGCTTCGGCGAGGCGGAAGGCGGGGTTGGCGCCCGCTTGATTGGTTTCGATGTGAGGAGCCATTTCCCTGAAGTACTTGCCAAAGTCTTCATAGGCCTGATACTCTGCGGCTGACTTTTTGTACTTCAGGTTCATCCCAAAGTTGATCAGTTTTGCCATGGTAGTCAGGTTGCGTCGATAATCCGAAAAGCTATTACCCATACCGATCACAATCTCTCCTTGAAAAGGACTGGCGTGGCAGGTCAGGCAATTACCGTTGACTACCTTTTGGCCGTTGGGTGCTCTAAAGGCTGTTACCGCATATGGAACTCTCTCATTCAACCCCTTTCGGCGCAAGATGGTGTCTGGTTCCTTTAACATCTGCCGCTTGAACAAGCCATAGGGGACACCGGAGCCGATATAATCTCCATTGACTAGAAAGTCAAATCCTGCTTCGGGGTCTCCATCTAGTTGTTGCTTGCTCGCTGGAATTTTGACAACTTTATAAGGAAGGCTGCCTTCTGCTTGAGGCAAGTTTTTATACGTGTTACAGGCCCATAGGAATAGAACGGAAAACAGAGTAAGCGCAAAGCGAGTTTTCATGTCTTTGATATTTTGATAGCGATCAAAACACATTACTGTTCAGAAATTCTTAGGATAGCTGGTACATTGCAAAACAAGACAAGTTGGAGAAAGTTCTTCAAATTTATATTCGATGATGCTAAGTGACAAGAGATTGGCCACAGTCTATTTTACATCTTGATAACCAGGTGCTTAAAATATCTAGAAGCTTATGAAGTTTATCGTAGGTGTTCTCGAATTTTCTCTGCCATGTCTTCCATCTTCTTCTCCTTGGCCAATACCTGGTCGATAATAACTAAGTTGGTGAAGTAGTTATCCGGGTCAAAACTCTTCAAATAAGATTCGTTGAAGTAGAAGTGTAGATCTTCGAAGGGGGCACATTGATATAGCATGAAGGCTTCTTCATGGACATCAAATACACACAGTAAGAAGTAATGCTTGGATTGCTCTGGTAGGCAATTCAGCATTATAGGATAATCGAAGTACTGGGCGCGCCAAAAGCCAAAGAGATTCGCCTCAAATAGTGGATAGTATTGGATTTTGCAGGACTCTCCTCCTTTGTTCAATAAATGCTCTAATTGCCCAAGGCGATTGCGCATTTTGGTCAGCGGAATATCTTGTGGATGTAGACTGGCGAAATTCTGCCAAGTGTATGACCGGAGATCATAATACTCCACTTCCCCAATGCGCAGTTTGTAGTCGAAGCGGGGATACCCCGGCACTATGTAACCAGGATAGTAGTAGGGCAATTCCTTTTCCATGCAAAAGGAGATTTCCATCAGCATAGTATAAAAACCCAAACTGTTCTTTTGAAAGTCTGGATCATAAATGCCCATAATGCTGGCTACGCTGTCTCTTCCTTGATCAAAAAAGCTAGCTGCGATCAGCCGGTTATCCTTGTAAACGGAGACCTCAAACGTATCATAGATATTGAAATCCTCCCCATCCAAAAGGGAATCCTTAAGGCTCGGAGCCAACACTCCCCGGAAAGAAGCCTTATACTTTTGGTAAAGTTGTTCCTTCTCTGAGTCAATAAAAGCCCTCCGAATCTCGGTATGAAACTCCGATTGGTTATTGCGAATGATCTTGCGCAAGCTCTTCCGGAATCGATATCCTTCCAAAGAAAGGCGAATCCAGACCGCAGAAAAGAATTGATGATTGAAACAGAGAAAATGAGTGGTAAAGATTGTTTGCCCCATGCGATACCATCCCCGCGCTAGATAAGCGTCGAGTTCCTCGGGAACCATCATGTCAGGATAGTGTTTTTCAGCAAACATTGAACTCGGGGATACGATCAATACAAGGCGGTAAATTATGTTTTAGCCCTATATAATGCAAGTTTTACTTGGGAAAATACAGCTTTCTTTACGTTGCTTTGGCCTAAAGGATTCCATATAATTCCCCTCCTTTGGAAAATAATCGATCGACCCTCTGGCTGACGGCTTTGTCGGTGATTAATGGCGGTGCATGATGTGGCTTGATCCGAGCGTCGATGACTAGCGGTCCTGTACAACCCCAATGCTTGTGGATTACTGAACTGCCGACGCCATATATATCATGTGAAGGATTAGCTCTAGTAAAGCTGGCCCATAGGAAATTATTCAGCGTTTCCGTCAAGAACTGGCTGTCATCACAAATGACTATCATTGGAACCTTGGTCCAGTCATAGCGTTCTAGCTGTCGGACCAATTCATTCATTTCTTTCGATGGCTGACCAGGGTCAAATGCCGGCCCTTCAATAGCCAGAATGCCAGGCTGTACAAACCGTGGTGCCTTGAATCCAGCTGGCAATTGTAGGTCTGGTGGCAATTCACTTCCTAGCGCTCTAAGTTTCGGGCCATGACAGGCCACCACCACTTTTGACCCCGCATTCCAACCAGAACCAGAGTAGTCAAGCGTATCAATGGTCGTGTTGGTTTGGAAATGCAAATCCCTTTTCCAGTCTATTCTTTCTAAAAGGTGTTGGAAAAAAGCCGGTACATCGTGCGTGTTTAAATCAGGGTGATCATTCGAAGCCGCGATAAAGAGGAATTTGGCCAAAGACGTTTGACCCGTTCCCAAAATGCGATTGGCTTGGGTTAAAATTTCTTCTGGTTTAGGATCACGGAAAGGCATATAACGTTCCGTCCCAATCGCTAGCAGTAAGGGATGCACGCCGGCTGCATCGACAGCATTGATTTCTTTGATACCGGGGAATTCCTGAGGCGTCAACAATTTCACCATTTTATGGATCAAATAACCAAAGCTTGAATCTTCCTGTGGAGGCCTACCCACAACTGTAAAATGCCAAATCGGATCTTTTCGGTAGTATACATTTTCTACCTCCATCACTGGGAATTCATGGGCCAGGCTATAGTATCCCAGATGATCTCCAAACGGGCCTTCCATTTTCTTTTCGCCTTTTCGGATCACTCCGGTGATGACGAAATCTGCATCGGAAGAGAGGTGAAACTGGTTGCGTGTGGTATACCTAAATCGCCGTCCTCCCAGCATACCGGCAAAGGTTAGTTCAGACAAGCCCTCGGGCAATGGCATGATCGCTGCAAAAGCGTGTGAGGGTGGGCCACCTACAAAAATCGAGGCACGGAAGGGTTCGTCGGTGGCATTGTATTCCGTATGGTGGACACCAATTCCCCTGTGAATCTGATAATGCATCCCTACTTCCTGGTTAGGTACGTAGTCATTGCCGGATAGCTGAATCCGGTACATGCCCAGGTTGGATTGCATGATTTGCTTGGAATAAGGAGGGAGGGTGAAGACTTGAGGCAGGGTCACAAATGCTCCACCATCATCAGGCCAAGATTTGATTTGTGGTAGCTGATCGATGGTAGTGGTTCCATAAGTAATGGGACTGCCGAGGCGACTGCGCATGGGTAGAGCAGACAGGGCGGTAAATGGTGCTCCCAGGTATCGTGTCGGGTTTTTGAAAAAATGAGCAGGATCGGCCTTCAGTTCTATTACTCTTTGGACTTTCTCTAGCGTTTTTCGAAAGATAAAATCCGTTCTTTCGTAGGTGCCATACAGGTTGGAGGCGGCTTGGAAGGGACTTCCTTTGACTCGCTCAAAGAGCAAGGCTGGACCCTTGGCATCAAATACCCGCCGATGAACTTCTGCTATTTCTAAATTCGGATCTAGCTCCGTCTTTATTCGTACTAAATGTCCATGTTTCTCTAGGTCATTAACGCAGGCGCGCAGACTACTATAACTCATACAACAATTTCTAATTTAATCAGCATTGCAAATTTGTCCCTGAACTTCCCGTAAGGACTGGCTTCTTAACAAATGGAATTGAGGGAAGTTTTGTATTATTGCGACAAGTAAGCATTTCCTATGAAAAACTATTTGAATCTTCTCCAAGACATTCTAGATAATGGTGCCATCAAGAGCGATAGAACCGGTACTGGTACTCGCTCCATCTTTGGGTATCAGATGCGTTTTAATCTCCAAGAAGGATTCCCTCTTGTCACCACCAAGAAGTTACATTTGAAGTCCATTATATATGAGCTTCTATGGTTCCTTAAAGGGGACACTAATGTAAAGTATTTACAGGAAAATGGAGTGCGGATTTGGAATGAATGGGCAGATGAGAATGGAGATCTCGGACCGATTTACGGAAAACAATGGGTGGCTTGGCAAAAACCTGATGGGACCTCCGTTAATCAAATTGAAAGAGCTGTTGACTTGATCAAAAGCAACCCAGATTCTCGCCGCATTATCGTAAATGCTTGGAATGCTGGTGAATTAGATCAGATGGCGCTTACTCCTTGCCATGCTCTGTTCCAATTTTATGTGGTGGATGGGAAATTGTCATGCCAGATGTATCAGCGATCTGCTGATGTGTTTCTAGGCGTACCCTTTAATATTGCTTCCTATGCTTTGTTGAACATGATGATGGCCCAGGTATGTGATCTAGAGCCCGGAGATTTTATCATCACCTTTGGAGATGTTCACCTTTACTCCAACCACGAAGAGCAAGCTCGCCTGCAATTGACCAGAGAACCTCGCCCCTTACCGCGCATGCTGATGAATCCAGAGGTCAGGGATATTTTTGGTTTTCAATATGAGGACTTTACCCTACTTGATTATGATCCTCATCCGCATATTAAGGCTAAAGTAGCAGTGTAGTTCAGCTATCCCTTCGGATTAAAAATATCATCGATCGATTGCTGTAAATCGTCAGCGTCCGAGTCCAGGCTATTCTCGGTACGCCCAAGACCTAGTGCGTGAGCAAGCGGATCTGTTTTGGGCAGCTCTGGCGAGATGGAAGGGGGAGAAGTCTCCTCAACTTCCAAAATCTGACGAATGGTTTCCAGCACCTCAGGGTCAGTGGTGGCCATGATCTTCTGTACCAAACTCAATTTTAAGGACTTCATACCCGCTAATTTTCCTCGAAATGATTCTAAACCTGCAAGTTAGCAGGTCTGGGCGAATTTAGGGCCAGATCTAGCTATAGATTTATAGTTAGATGAGGGGGCTCCTGTCATTTACTGTAACCCAATGCGAAAAAAAGGCGTCCATTACAGGAACTGAACAAAACAATCTGACATATGAAAAGAACACAACTTCCTTTCCTGGCCATGTTGTTGGCAGTTGCCATCACTACCTACATGGATTTCAATGGTTATTTTGATTTTAGTGCTCTTCCTCTTTTTGCGTTGACCATCGTGTTTTGGTTAATTGGACGTCAAACTCGATCCGAATTAGGCTTAAAATGGGGGAGTCTAAAGCACTATGGCGAAGCCCTACTTCATCCCTTATTGGCACTGACGGCCTGTGCTGTATTTGCATGCTTCCAGCCTGGTTTTTTGGAAGGGTCAGTGGATTGGCCCAAAATGAGTAGAAACATTGTGATCTATATAGCCGCAGGTTGGTTGATGACACTGATCACAGAAGAAGGTTTCTTCCGAGGTTGGCTTTGGGCCGCAGTAGATGGCGGAAAAGGCAATCAAAAAACCACACTGATCACTACCAGTATCTTTTTTGTCATATGGCATATTTCTGCTGTAACCTCCGGAACGGATTACGGTTTACCATTTTGGCAGATCCCAATCTATTTAGTGAATGTGATGCTACTGGGCTTGATCTGGGGGTTGATGCGTTGGCGATCGGGCTCAATTCTTGTCCCGACTTTAGCGCATGCAGTCTGGAATCCACTAGCTTATGAGTTATTTGGTACGGGTACACAGCCCGGGGCATTAGGAGCTGAGAATACCTGGATCTACGGACCCGAAGTGGGATGGCTAGGTATTCTATTTAATGGTTTGTTCTGTTGGTGGCTATGGAGACGCCAGCGGAGAAGTGAGAATCAAGCCTAGCAGGCCTTTTGATCATCCCGAACTTCCAATTAGAAATTCGGGATGATCTGTGAAAGTAATGCTTAGTGAATAGTTCCCTAGGATTTTATCCACAAACTATCAATGAAATATCTTTTGGAGTCGAAGAAGTTCTTCACCAATCGGAAACCCGAACTTTTGGCTAACTGCTCCACTTCTTCCACACTGTATTTTTGCGACAATTCTACTTCTATGGCTTCCCAAGCATCGAAATGGATAAGGCTGGAAATGGCTCCGATCTCGACTTCTTGCTGCACTTTGCTAACGATATAGCTCTTTGTCTCTCCGGTCAGCGGATTATAGGTTTCCCAATGTTTAAATTGGTCCACATCAAAATTACCATCTAACTCCCGATTGATTCGATGGAGGAGGTTGAGGTTAAAGGCCGCGGTAATTCCTTCCGAGTCATTATAAGCTTCAAGAATTACTGCTGGATCTTTCTTTAAATCTACCCCTAATAAAAGCATATCACCGGGAGCCAATAATTCATTGAGCTGACTAAGAAATGCTAGCGATTCTTCCCTGGTCAGATTTCCGATGTTTGCGCCCAAAAAGAAGATCACCTTTTTCTGATGATCGCCAAGCTGTTGTAGGTCTTCCAGCACCTGAAAATACTCTCCATGTAAAGGGGCTACCTCTAAATCGGGTAACTCTTCTTCCAGTGAACCTTGTAAGGTATCAAGGACAGAGGAAGAGATATCCACAGGTCGATACTTAAAGGAAATACCGTTTTCAAGCAGGTGGCGAAGTAGTACTTTCGTTTTCAATCCATCCCCAGCACCTAACTCGATCAAATCGAAAGGGTGGTTTCCCAAGTGTCGAAGAATGGATCCTTTCTGATGATCAAAGATTTCGTATTCGGAATCTGTCAGATAGTAACTGGGCATGCGCATGATCTGTTGAAAAAGACGATCGCCATGCTCATCGTAGAAATATTTAGAGGAAATTTGTTTGGGAACACTCCGCAATCCTTCCAGTACGCTTAATGCAAAAGCTTTTTTACTCCCAGCTAGGGACGTAGTGATAGTCATTGTTTTAGTATTAGATACAAACGGTTTAAGAAAGTAAAGCTGGAGCTGTCTTTTGATCAGAGTTGGACCATGAACAGATGTCAATAAAACATCTTTTTTGCTAAAAGGATTAGGCTTTGTCTAGAAATCAGTCTGAAAAGCCGAATCAACTTTGGGGACCGTGATTTCCTTGTTAAGGCAAGAAAACCACGCCCGCCAAGCTTCGCTTTATTTGGCCAGGCGTATGCCCGTAAATTGCCATCGTTTATCCGTTTGGAAAAAATTCCGGTATGTGGGACGGATATGCGAGCGAGGAGTAGCACAGGAGCCGCCTCGTAGCACCATCTGGTTGACCATGAATTTTCCGTTGTATTCGCCTAAAGCTCCCTTCAGCCTAGGATAATTCGGGTAGGGTAGGTAGGCACTGGCTGTCCATTCCCAGACATTACCAAGCATCTGATAATCTTGCTCACTTTGCTGAGCAATAGGATGAAAATGTCCCTCTTCTAGGAAATTGCCCTCTGCTGGAATTTCCTTGTATCGGTGCTGACAGGCTACTTCCCATTCGAATTCGGTTGGCAAGCGAAGACCTTTCCAACGAGCGTAGGCATCCGCTTCAAAATAACTAACGTGTGTAACCGGCAAACTTGGATCAATCTGTTGTAATCCATTCATGGTGAAATGATACCATTCACCTTCTTCTTTGAACCAGTGTAGGGGAGCTTTGAAACTCAAACTTTTAGCCCATTCCCAACCTTCTGATAACCAATGTTCGAATTGCTCATAACCTCCGGCCTCAATGAATGCTATGTATTCTCCATTGGTCACTAAACGATTCTGTATCTCATAGGAGTGAAGGTAAACTTTGTGTCTGCTCAATTCATTGTCCCAGCAAAAGCCTTCCCCTTCAAATCCCACTTCATATATCCCTTCTTCTACTTTGGTAAAAGCTGCGGCACTAATCGTTGAGGCTACTTGCGTTTCTTCTTTCTGCGATTTGTAGGTAGGAAATAAGGGGTTATTCCCCAAAATGTACTTTATATCTGTGACCAGTAATTCTTGATGTTGCTGTTCGTGTTGCAAACCAATTTCAACGAGATTAGCCAATTCCGTTGGTAGGGACTGCCCACTGTATTTTTCTAACCACTTGGCCATGTGTTGGTCAACATGCGCCCGATAAGCAAGTACAGTGTCAAGCGTAGGGCGTGTCATATTTCCCCTGTTACTACGCAGGATTCTAGGGCCCTGACTCTCGTAGTAGCTATTGAAAAAATAGTTTAGTTTGAGATTAAAAGGTTGATAGCCTTCCAAGTGCTCTACCAAAATGAAATTTTCAAAAAACCAGGTCGTATGCCCCAAATGCCATTTGGGTGGACTCACATCCATCACGGGTTGCACAACATAATCTTCTGCATGTAAGGGCTCACAAATCTTAAGGCTCCATGCTCTTACTTTATCATAATTGGCAAGTAGAGAAGCCACTGGATTGTATGTGGGCGTAACGGTCATAATTGGATCACTTATTTAGAGTATGTTTAAATTTTCATGATTGTGCGAGG
>ENA-UENX01000518-UENX01000518.1-marine-metagenome-genome-assembly--contig:-NODE-518-length-14462-cov-3.522905_pt1 | contig 14462 bp, 11 predicted proteins | sample MGYA00237875_ERZ529327 | MGnify/ENA primary metagenome ERZ529327 (study PRJEB26372, sample SAMN05368347) | marine metagenome | biome: cultured habitat; feature: ocean water; material: water; isolation... | reverse complement strand
GAATGTTGAATGTTGAATGTTGAATGTTGAATGGAGAATGTTAGGGGATAGTTGAGAATGAACAATCTATAGATAACCTCCAACATCACGCCCAATTATCAATGACCTATTCAACATTAAAAATTAAGCATTATCCCTTACAATCAAGTGCTTGTGATCACCGGTCTATGATCCTTCTGGATATCTTCACTGGTAAGCGTATAGATCTCCACTTTCTGACGTTTGCCTTTAAGTTCAAAAATCCCCATTCGTTCTGGGGCAAGATCATGTGGAGGAAGATTGAGTTTATCCAGCAAGTATTTGGAAAGTAGGATTCGCGTGTCGTATTGATGGCAAAGATTAATGATGCGAGCGGTTGTATTCAGCACATCTCCGGAATAAACAATATCTTTTTTGATTACCCCAATTTCTCCTGAGGTTACAGGTCCTGCATGCAGGCCAGCTTTGAAATAAGGAACCTCTCCATATTTCTCCATGTACTTCGGAGCCTTCTTCTGGATAGCCTCTTGCATAAAGTAAAAGCATCTGATGCAATTGGCATGATGAACCCCTTTCTTCATCGGCCAGGAAATAACAATTTCATCCCCTACATATTGATAGATCTCTCCTCCGGTGTCAATAATGGAGTTCGTGATATCACGAAAGAAATCATTCAAAAGATTGAAGAACCGAATATGCCCCAGTCGCTCCGCAATAGCCGTGGAATGATTGATGTCAGCAAACAAGAATATTCTGTCCTCTTCTAAGGGATTATGGTAACGCCCTGTTAGCAACTTGCCCAGCACGCCCGGCCCGTACTTGTCATTGACGTGCAAGAATACGATGGTCAGGAAAGTAATCAATGTCCAAAAGATCAGATTTCTACCGAAAAAACCACTCCGCAAGATGCTCTGCGTCTCCTGTATCACATTGGAAGCCAGAGGAGAAACCTGCAATTTGGCGCTCAAAAATAGGTCATAAAAGATGGCGCTAAAAAGAAAGTTAAGGGCAGAGATAACAATACTGTTAAAGACAAGTGCTGCTCCAAAAGATTTGGTCAGAAAAAGATCACGTAAGTAAAAGAGCAAGATAGCTCCGGATAGGATAGCGGTTACTGCCGCAGAGATTACACTCACCCAGAAGGAGCTGTTGAAATCATACACCTCTGTAGGATTCATGTACTGGCTCATGGCCAAGGACTGAGTATTGAGTGCGTCCAAGGCACCCGCCAATGTCCAGAAGAGCGTAATCCAGATAATCTGGCCTACCCGTCGTTTGGTTCTACCCTTAAGAGATGAATTGAAAAACATTAGATCTAAATTACTACAAAGTAAGGGTTCTCTGACAATTTTTGTGTTTTTGAGTCATCCTTTTAATGGAAAGCCTTATTCCGCTTGATTGATATTCTTCTGCCTAAAAGGCTACCTGTCTGGCTTAGAAAGACATAAGCACGTAGATTGAAAGAGAATGATTGTTAATAAATAGTTGTGGAAGCGGTAATGAAAACTCATTTTATGGTAAAATAATTCCGCTTATGCCAAGAGGTTCACAAAAAGGGCTAGTGGATTTCATACTTCTTACGTAGCTTTGTAGAATGCAATTACATCTTCTATCTGTAGACACCGCTTTACTGACTAAACGCGTCGTTGTGCGTCGATTTCGTGAAAATGATGGCGAACAACTGTACGATTTATTGCAAGATAATCGCGTCTACCTGGAAGATGCTTTCCCTTCCACCTTGAATGAAAACAGCTCCAAAGAAAAATCAGAATGGTACGTTCGCGTACGTTTTGCCAAATGGTTACTACAGGAGGAATACTGCTTTGGTGTCTGGGACAATGACTCCGCGAAACTGATTGGTTTTATCCGCCTATTCCGAATTGATTGGCATATTCCTAAATCAGAAGTGGGCTTTTTCATCGATCGCGATTTCAGCAGCAAAGGCATCATGACCGAGGTCCTTTCGGTCATCATCAGATTTGCCTTCACGCAACTAAAGCTCGAAAAGATCAGTCTACGCACCGCCATGGACAATTACGCCTCCCAGCGCCTCGCTCGTAAATGTGGCTTCCGCCGCGAGGGAGATCTCCGCGCCGACTTCAAGAAGACCAGCGGTGAGATTATCGATGTGATGGTGTTGGGCTTAACGAAGGCGGAGTGGGAGAAGGTGTAGCACTCTGCTAGGACAGTTGCCCTTTTACCCAATCAATCAAATCCTCCAATCGTTCTACCTGCTCAATCCCATACCGGACACACACAATATCCACATTTCCTTTCCGCCAGAACCCTTTTGGACAGCATACCACCATTTTCTTAGACCTGGCATACAAGCCTAATTCTAATAGGCTGATGGGAGATTTAGTGGCTGGGTCAAAGTACATTAGGATCATATCGGTCAGCTCTAAGGCTTCTAATTCCCATTCCACTTGCTCTCGAAATGGAGCAAAAGAGATCTCCTGAGGCCAGGAGGCATCCCAGCTGTCACGCCTCGGGTTTAAAATGGTGACGGAAAGATCAGCTAGCGCCTCACAAACACGGTCCTGCCACAATTCCGCCTTATCTAATTCAATACTACCCGCCAGAAAGATGCTGACTTGGTTCACTTCCAAAGGGTGAGGAGGTTTTATGATGTTCATATCAGAGATTTGCGTTCTCCTGAAGGTAAGAAACATTGTGCTAGGGTTTAGAGAGCAGAAAAAATCAATTTTTTTAGAACTATGTAAAGCGCTAGGGTTTTTCTTGTCCGCTTTCGAACATTCCGTCCGGAATCAAACGCCCTTTTTCTAAGTGAGACGTTTTAACTATTTGATATTCATTTGTTTATCGTTTGGCACGCCGCTTGAATAGTATAGTAGCAAAACCGAACAAATTAGAAATGGATAGAGAAATAGACCCTACGGTAATTAAGAAAGAAGATTGGAAGCGGCGCGGCTGGATTGTGGTGATGGTGTTGCTAATCATCGGATCCTTATTCGGACTGCGCAGTCTCTTACGTACGAATGTAGAAGCCAATCGACTACGAACAGCGATGGCGGAGATCGGCCGAATGGACAACACCTTGAATGCCTCTGGAGAAGTGATCCCGGCTTTTGAGCAGGTGATAACGGCTCCGATCCGGGCGGAGGTGCAGGAGGTGCTGGCTTCTGTTGGGACCACAATAGAGCCGGGTACACCCATTCTGGCACTGGATAAATCTTTCAGCGAGCTGGAGTATGAGAAATTGAAGCAAGAGCTAGAGTTGAAACGCAATAGCATGACCAAAATGGGATTTCAGCTAGATAAGACCCTTTTTGATCTTAGAATTACGGATTCTATCAAGGCATTGCGCATTAGTCAACTGCAAGCTGAATTGGATAATGCGATTCGATTGGAGTCGATTGGGGGAGGAACGCAGGAGGGGATTGATAAGGCGGCCTTAGACCTCAAAATTGCTAAGTTGGAAAAGCAACAATTGGAAAATGATCTACGCATCCAAGAGAAATCAACGGTGACGGATCTAAAGGAACTGGAAATCCAATCGAATATTCAGGCTAACGCCATTCGGGAAATGGAAGAAAAGCTGAAAAGAGCCGACATCGTATCTCAAAGAAAAGGGGTATTGACTTGGGTGAACGATAACATCGGTTCTACAGTGACGGAAGGGGAGTCTTTGGCGCGAATTGCAGATCTGCAGTCCTACCGAGTGTTGGCGACTTGCTCTGATCTGTACGCGGAGCGCCTGCGGGTAGGGATGCAGGTGATCGTACGGTTGACCGATGAAGATCAGATCATTGGTAGTATCACTAACATCCGACCTACTATTGAAAACAATGTGATCACCTTCGATATCCAGTTAGAGAACAGCGCTCACCCCATGCTTCGCCCTAACCAACGCGTGGAGGTCTTCGTAGTTACAGCAAGTAAGAATAACATTGTCAGAGTACAGAACGGACCTGCCTTCAAAGACTTGGCGAGGCAGAAGGTCTTTGTTAGGAATGGGGAGATGGCCGAGAGGAGAGATATTCAGGTAGGAATGACCAGCTTTGATCATGTGGAGATCTTAAGTGGGATTGCTGCTGGAGAAGAGGTGATCATTAGCGATATGAGCCGTTTTGAGCATTTGGAGACGATCAAGATTAAGTAATTATGATGAAAAGAAGTGTAATAATTCAGAGGTCACAAATCGGAGGTCAGAAGGCAGATGTCAGTGGTCGGAAGTCAGAAGACAGAAGACAGATGTCAGAAGCCAGAGTACAGAAATCGGGGATAAGCGTGTTGACCCCTAGGCAGTCTGTCATCTGTCATCTGTCTTCTAAATGCATAGCCAAGTGCCTGATAGCCATACTCTTGACCTTACCTTGGATGTCCGGCAGCTCTCAATCTACGGAAGAAATCACCCGACTGAACTTAGATGCAGTGATTGACTGGGCGCAAGACGCGTCCATCTCTGCTCGCCGCGCTGCCACGATACAGACCACTCGCTACTGGGAGTACCGCTCTTTTCAGGCTAATTACAAGCCTCAGATTCAATTGAATGGTACCCTGCCTGGTTTTACTCGTTCTTTTCAAGAGGTTACGCAGCAGGATGGAACCGTTCGTTTTATTTCGGTTTCCAACAACAACGTTAACCTGGGGCTCTCGATGAGCCAACCGATCGCCAGCACAGGAGGTACAGTATTTTTGGGGACTAGTTTGCAGCGTTTTGACAACTTTAAGGACGGTGCTGTCTTTTACAACGGATCACCCATAGAGTTGGGCATCAGTCAACCCCTCTTTGCCTACAATGAATTGAAGTGGGATCGAAAAATTGAACCTTTACGTTTTCGAGAATCGCAGCAGGAATTCATTGGGAATATGGAAGAAATTGCCCAGAATACGGTGGACTTCTTCTTTAACCTGTTGATCGCGCAGACCAATTTTCAAATCGCCCAGACCAACTTGGTGAATACCGACACCGTGTATCAAATTACCCTAGAGCGAGAAAAGCTAGGAAAAGCTTCTCGAAACGATGTCCTTCAACTTCGTTTGGAAACGCTTAAGGCGAAGAAATCCTTGGCATCGGCGCAACAAGATCTGGCTCAAGCTAGGCAGCAGATGAGCGCCTACGTAGGCAAGCCTATTTCTGCCGATCTACTATTGGAACTCCCCGAATTGATCCCCAACGTAATAGTGAACCCAGATCGCGCTATCCAAGAGACCATGGTAAACCGACCGGATGCCATTGGCTTCCTGCGGCGTGAGCTAGAGGCGAAGGCTGCGGTAGCCGAAGCCAAAGGGCGACGTGGTTTTACAGCTTCCCTGGTTGGGGCATTTGGACTCTCCGGGAGTGGAGCCCAGTTGGGGCAAGTGTATACAGAAGCACAAGACAAGGAGAGTGTCTTCCTACAATTTAATATTCCTATTATTGATTGGGGAAGAGCTAAGTCTCGCTTGGAGACGGCCAATGCGCAACAAAAGCTAACCATTTTTGAAGTAGAGCAGGATCGGGTCAATTTAGAGCAAGAAGTCCAAACACAAGTCGCGCTGCTGGGGATGTTTCAGCAACAGCTAGAGCTGACCAAAGAGGCGGACGAAGTGGCTGCTGCGCGCTACAAGATTGCCCAGGATCGCTTTATCTTGGGAGACCTCAGCATTACGGATCTGAGTATTGCCCTGCAAGAAAACGTTCAAGCCAAACGAGACTATATTCGATCTTTATGGGATTTCTGGCAAACGCATTATTACCTGCGTGTGCTGACCTTATACGATTTTGAAAAACAACAAAAAATTAAATACTAATCATGATAAGCTTAGCCAATATTGAAAAGGTCTATCGGACTAAAACTATCGAAACCCTAGCCCTGAATAACATTAATTTGGAAGTAGCTAAAGGAGAGTTCCTCTCTATTATGGGGCCATCCGGTTGCGGCAAAAGTACGCTACTAAACATCATGGGGTTATTGGATGAACCCAGCGAAGGAGCGGTAGAGATTAATGGTACGCAATTCAAGGGGTATACCGATAAGCAGCTTGCTAAATTCCGCAACCAAACGCTAGGGTTTATCTTCCAGAGCTACCATTTGATCAATGACCTTCCCGTTGTGGATAATGTCGAACTGCCTCTTTTGTATCGTAAGATTTCTGGTAGCGAGCGCCGTAGATTGGCCACTGAAGCCCTAGCCAAAGTCGGCTTGAGTAACCGCCTTTCTCACTTCCCTAACCAACTCTCCGGTGGACAGCGCCAAAGGGTAGCCATTGCTCGTGCCATTGTTGGGAATCCGAAGATCATTTTGGCGGATGAACCAACGGGTAATTTGGATAGTGTGATGGGCAATGAGGTCATGGACATACTATTAGGCCTAAATGAAAAGGAAGAAACGACGATTGTGATGGTAACGCATGATGAAACCATGGCCCAGAAGACCCACCGTTTGTTGCGACTGTTTGATGGAAGCCAAGTGGTGTAGGGACAATGTTAAATGTTTAATGGATAGTGTTGAATGAAGATTGAATAGTGGGAATTGGATAATGGGGGAGTTTAGGATTGAAGGTTTAAAGGTTTAAAGGTTTAAAGTTTAGTGATATGGGATTAGGGGATACGATATCAGAGATAAGCTTCTTTAAACCGTAAACACTCAACTTTCAACCCACCAAAGTCAGCTCCCTGAAAAAAAAGAATCATGTTAAAGAATTATCTAAAAATAGCTTGGAAGGTGTTAGGGCGGAATAAGTTTTTCACCTTCGTGAGCTTGTTCGGAATCAGTTTCACGCTAGCGGTATTGCTGATCGTAGCCACGATGCTAGAGGATCTATTGAATCCTAAATATCCAGAGGAGAAGGGGCGGAGAACCCTGGTGGTAAATGAAGTGACGATGCGAGATGAAGATCGAAGTAGCATGTCAAGAAGTGCAGCGAGTTTTCACTTTCTGGATCACTACGTGAAAAAGATGAAAACACCAGAATTAGTGGCCATTAATTCGAATGGCAACTCTGCTACGGCCTTCGTCGGAGATAAGAAGCTAGCCTTGGATTTACGTTATACTTGTGAGAACTATTGGCAAGTTTTTGACTTTGATTTCTTGGAAGGCAAACCTTTTGGTAGTACTGAATTGGATAATAATGCCTTTGTAGCGGTTATCTCTGAAAATACCAGGGATCAATACTTTGGTTTAGGTGAACAGGTCGTTGGGAAAACGATTATTCTGAATGGAGTAAGCTATCGTGTTATGGGGGTAGTGAAGAATGTGCCCTTCTTTAGAGGGTCTACGGCAGCTGATCTGTATTTGCCTTATAGCACGGTACCTTGGGATTACCGGAGGGTCGGCTTTTTAGGTGGGTTTGAAGCGAGCATTCTGGCACATTCTCGATCTGATTTTCCAGCTTTGAAGGCCGAATTCAATGATATGGTCAGTCGTATTGATATTCCGGAGGATGAGTATTTGCAACTATTGGAAGTAGAGGCAAAGACCCTTCTGGAACATATTGCCTCCGAAATGACCGCCTCGGACCGCAATCCGGTAGGAATGTTTTTGGGGATCTTGATTGGAGGTATGTTTCTATTCATGTTGTTGCCTGCTGTGAATCTAATCAACCTCAATACTAGTCGAATTATGGAGCGGGCCTCCGAAATTGGTGTACGTAAGGCCTTTGGTGCTACTGCTCACAGCTTAACCATTCAATTCTTGGTAGAAAATATCTTGCTTACCCTGCTTGGAGGAGTAATAGGACTAGCACTAGCTTTCATCGTCATTCAGATCTTGAATGGGAGTGGCTGGATACCTAATGCACAGTTTAAAGTAAACTTTATTGTGTTTTTAGCAGGGCTATCCTTTGTACTGATTTTTGGTTTATTGTCTGGTGTGCTGCCCGCTCGCCGTATGTCTAAAATGAGAATTGTAAACGCTATAAAAGGAGGAGAATCATGATCAAGCATTTGTTTAAACTAATCTGGAATCAAAAGCGCAAAAATGCCGGTTTGTTGTTTGAGTTGTTTTTCTCTTTCCTGGTATTGTTTGCAGTACTCACGTTCATCATTTATAATATGTCGCGCTATCGCGAACCTTTGGGATTCAATTACAAGAATGTGTGGCAATTGGACTTATCCTGGAACGCTTTAAACGAGGAAGAGCAATTAGCTGCACAACAACTCTTTCAGGAACAACTGAAGAACTATCCAGAGATTGAGAAGTTTAGCTTTACCAATAGGAACACGCCCTATGGTAGCTCTATGCATATCAATTCAGCAGGCTATGGTGAAAAGAGAGCCAGTTCTCACACTTTTATAGTGGATGAGAACTACCAGGACTTGTATGAAATAAGCCTCACGGAAGGGAAGTGGTTTACGGAAGCAGATATGGCAGCTGGTGTGCGACCAGTGCTCATTAATGAAATTTTGAAAGACGAACTTTTTGGGGATGAACCGGTTTTAGGAAAAGAATTTCAGGCCTATGGAGAGGATCCGGGTAGAGTAGTAGGTGTATTTGACAACTATAAATACGAAGGAGAATTCTCGAATTCGACGGCTCAGATGTTTTTAAGTCCGGAAGAAGGGCATGTGTTTTCCTCAATCTTACTCCGAATCAGACCCGGGACAGGGGCTAATTTTGAGGAGAAACTCCTGAAGGATTTGACGCGCATTGCCAAAGGTCTTACTGCAAGAGTAATTTATGTAGATGACAACCGAAAAAGCAAGCTACTACAAGTATGGCTCCCGATGCTGATATTTCTCGTAATTAGTGGATTCCTCATCTTCAATGTAGCCTTAGGTTTGTTTGGTGTATTGTGGCAGAATATCAACATTAGAAAAGCGGAGATCGGCGTACGTCGGGCGATAGGTGCTACCCAAGGTAATATTGGGCGCCAATTTATCGGAGAGGTATTGGTGCTGTCAACGCTGGCCATTTTTCTAGGCACTTTCTTTGCCATCCAATTCCCCTTGTTAGGGGTGTTGGGGATGCCAAGTTGGGTGTACTTAGCGGCCAATGCAGCGGCGGCTATAGTCATCTATTTGTTGGTAGCGTTCTGTGCTTTTTTCCCCAGCAGACAGGCGGCGCAATTGCATCCGGCTATTGCTTTGCACGAAGAGTAGGTCGTTTTCAATTTTTGAAAGCCGAAAAATCCTTAGATTTAACGCACATGATTCTCATTATTGATGATGATAAGGCGGTCCAGGTTTCTCTTCAGCTGTTACTTAAGCAGCAGGGATGGGAGACGAAGACAGCTTCCTCCCCCAAAGAAGCGATGCAGCGCTTGTCTGAAGAAGTGCCGGAGCTCATCCTCCTAGATATGAATTATACCGTGGAGACAACGGGGGAAGAAGGTTTGGCATTGCTCTCCGAGATTCGAAAAGTTGTGCCTCAAGTTCCGGTGATTTTGATCACGGGTTGGGCCACCTTGGAACTGGCCATTCAAGGGATGAAGGCGGGGGCCAAAGACTTCCTCAGCAAACCCTGGACTAATGAGGTCTTATTACAGGCCATTAGGACCGCTCTGGCCGTTCCTGAGGGAGAGGTTCAGTCCTTAAGTCGTCGCAAACTAGATGAACAATACGATTTCTCTCACATCATCGGGGAGGACCCGAAATTCCTCCAAGTTTTATCCACTATTGGCCGGGTGGCATCTACAGATGCTTCCGTGCTGGTCCTAGGAGAGAGTGGAACGGGTAAAGAACTTATTGCGGAAGCGATTCACCAAAATAGCCATCGACAAGGTGGTTCATTTGTCAAGGTGAACCTAGGAGGGATTTCTGCCTCGCTGTTCGAAAGCGAAATGTTTGGGCATAAGCGAGGGGCATTTACTGATGCACGTTATGATCGCAAGGGGCGATTTGAAACCGCTCATAAGGGGACTATTTTTTTGGATGAGCTAGGGGAATTGGAGCTGGCTAGTCAAGTGAAGTTACTCCGAGTTTTGCAGGATCGGACCTTTGAAGTATTGGGGAGTAGTCGAACGCAATCGGTTGACATCCGAGTTATTAGTGCCACGAATAGGAATTTGGCTGAGATGGTACGTAGTGGGCAGTTCCGGGAGGATTTATTTTATAGAATAAACCTCATTACAGTTTACTTGCCGGCATTAAGGGAACGCCCGGGAGATATACCTTTACTTGTTAATCACTATGTGAATAATCTTAAAACCATCTACCAACGTCCGGGAATCACCGTAACCAAGGAAGCACTGAAGTGGTTAAGGAACTTCGACTTCCCTGGAAATATTCGTCAGCTGAAGAATCTTGTTGAAAGAACGGTGCTAATCAGTCCGAATGAGGAGTTGACAGCGGAGGATTTTATCAATAATCTAAGCCCGATGAGCCAGCCAACAGCTGATAAATCTGATTTGCCAGCAGTGGGAAGTATTACCTTAGATGAAATGGAAAAGGAGATGATCCTCAAAGCCATGACCCACCATAACAATCGGATTTCAAAGGTAGCTAAGTCATTGGGCCTTACAAGAAGTGCATTGTACCGGAGGCTGGAGAAGTATCAGATTCCTTATAATAATGAGTAATGTTGAATGGAAAGTGTTGGGTGAATAATGTTGAATGTATAATGGGGTATAGGGGAAGAGGTAATGTTGAGTGTAGCATATATAATGTTAGGTGGATAATGTACGAAGTGGAATGCTGAAATGGATCATGGATCACTAGGCAGTTTCGAGCTAAAAGTTGTGGTAATGAAAGATTCATGGTAGCGTACTCTAAACTCCAAAATTCACTACCGAATTCGAACTTCCGATTTCCCATTGCTAAGGGATGAAAACAGGATTGTATGATGTTGTCACTGCGGACCAAGTATATACTATTTATTGCGCTAATCCATACGCCGCCGCTGGTGTTGAGTTATTTGGCCTTTAAGGACAAGCCTTTGATCTTCATTGCCTCTGAGGTGATCATCTTGTTTTCTTTGTACTTGGCGTATCGCTTGTATAAAGGGCTGGTGCAACCCCTGAGATTGATTATGACTGGGGTAGATGCCATTCGAGATCGGGACTTCAATGTGAAATTCCAGGAGGTAGGGCAGTTGGAGATGGACAAATTAATAGGAATGTATAATCAAATGATCGACCAATTGAGAGCGGAACGTTTATCACAGGCAGAGCAGCATTACTTTCTGGATAAGTTGATCCAGACGGCACCTTCTGGAATCCTAGTGCTTGATTTTGAAGAGCAGATATCCTCTTGCAATCCTAAGGCGGTACAATTGCTCAAGATTCCAGCGAAAGGACTCCTGAAAAAGAAGCTTTCAGACTTGGACACGCCCCTCGCTCAAGCTATAAATGAACTCCCGAAAGATAAAGCCAAAACGGTTAGCATCAACGGTTTGGAAACCTACAAGTGTCAGAAGGCTCACTTCATCGATCGAGGTTTTCCCCATTATTTCATTACCATTGAAGAACTGACGGATGAAAAACTTGAGATAGAGAAACAGGCTTATGGAAAAGTCATCCGGATGATGGCACATGAGGTCAACAATTCGATTGGGCCGATCAATTCTATCTTGGATTCCCTGCGTTTCTATGAGCACCAACTCAAGGAGGGCGACCGACAAGACTACCAAGAAGCCCTGGAGGTGGCGATCACCCGCAATCAAAAGCTGAATCTCTTTATGCGGAACTTCGCAGATGTGGTCCGCCTACCTATACCACAGAAGAGCGAAGTAAACCTAAACCAACTCCTTACTGATACTAAGACCCTAATGCAATCCTATACGGGAGGGAAGGCAATTGAGCTAAAACTAGACCTTCCGGAGCGGCCAGTGGTACGATCATTGGATCAGCAGCAAATGGAACAGGTATTGATCAACCTGGTCAAGAATGCCATTGAGGCGATTGAAACTACAGGAGAAGTACGACTACACTTGAATACCAATCCGCTAAGCATCGAAATATTAGACAATGGTATGGGCGTGCCGGAGGCCATCAGTAGTCAACTCTTTTCGCCCTTTTATAGCACTAAAACCAACGGCCAGGGCATTGGCCTCACTTTGACAAGAGAGATTCTTCGAAACCATGGCTTTACCTTCTCGCTGAGTACAAGACCAGATGGATGGACCGCCTTCCAGATCGAGTTATAAAACCTATTATTGATTGCTTCCATTTTTCAATAATTGAATGGCTTGTTCAAGGACAGCGTCTTTACCGGCTTCTAGTTCTTTTAGAGAGTTAGAGAGCGTATGCGTTGGTTGGATTCCTTGATCCTCTAATAGTTGATAATCTAAATCTAAATATTGCTGATTCGACAAAGAGACTACGATTCCGTTGGGTAATCGGTAGGTAAAGGCATCAGAGAGATAGCCTCCTGTTGCACTCCCCATCAGCTTTACATGCGACTCCTTCGCAAGCACCAGGACAAATTCTTCAGCGGCACTGAAGGTAGCATCGTTGATTAATATCACGATTGGTGGGGTATACTGCGTCCCGGACGGTTTTTGTTCTAATGGAATCGGTTCTGTAAAACCTTTGGGTTGCTTAGTCTTCAGGTAACCGTACACCTTTGAAGCGGACAAAAAGCGTGCTGCCATCTCTTTCCCAACTTCCCCTCCCAAATTATAGCGTAAATCAATGATTAATCCCTTCGTACCACTTAGTTCGTTGATTATCCGGTCGAAGGCTGCTAAGGCATTTCGGCAATCAACAATTCTTAAGTAGCCAAGCTTTGAGGATTGGGTATAGGAATACAAATGATCAAAACCTAATTCTACATAGCCCGGGATAGGGATCTGATGCTGTATCTCTGCAAAGCCATTTTGTGATAAAAGCGCGAAAGTATTCTCCTGAAAATCTCTCAAGCGATCACGAAACTCCCGTGCAAAGTGGCAAGGTCTTCTTTCCAAGGATATTACGTTGGTATCGGCCCGAGTTAATCGGACATGCCCGTCTCTCAGGGGATTTAGCATAGCAGCAAAATGATGCAACAAGCTATCCTCACTGGTATTGGCTGTTATCAACGGTCTATATTGCTGGTAAACGCTGTCCCAATTCACTCCCTTTAATTCGAAAAAAGCATAGTGCTGATCGAAGAGGTGCCACAGCTGTTCAAAGTTATGTTCTGGTGCGCTGAGGTGGCCAAATTTTGGGTACAGCTCTCGGGCCAATTGATTAGCAGGGTTTCTAGCACAGCTAGCGATAGCTAGGCATACAACAGCCAGGATAATGACTTTTCTCCAATAGTTTAGTAATAGCTTCATCATACAATTTTAGGTGAATGGATATCAACCCTCAATTGTGTAATGTAACTAGTGTACGAAAAGTGACTATTGTTTGGAAATGCGAAGTGCGAAGCCGGAATTCCAACTTCGCACTTCGCTATAAATCTCACTACCTAATGTCACAGCTTTAGGACAGAATTCAGAAACCAGTCAAAGCGCTCTGACTGCTAACTTCTGCACCTGGCTATAAGTCTAGTCCTCTTTCTTGTCCCCTACATACTCCACCCCGTATTCAATCCCCTTCTTAACCGCTGGAACACCCTCTTCCATCCATACCGGCTTCGGCTGGTCCTGCAGGTAATAATCGAAGAACTGCTGCATTCGCAAATTAAAATCTAGGCGATTCGGGCGCTTGAGCGGCCAGTGAGGCTCGTTGTTGTAATTGAGCATCCAGGCAGGCTTACCTAGGCGGCGCATCGCCACGAAGAATTCGATGCCTTGGTACCAGGGTACCGCTCCATCATTGTCATTATGCAGGATAAGTACTGGTGTTTGGATCTTGTCCGCGAAGAAGATCGGGGAGTTTTCGATATAGCGTAGTGGGTATTCCCATAGCGTACCACCGATTCGGCTTTGCGTTTGCTCGTACTGGAACATACGGCTTAAGCCAGACCCCCAACGAATTCCACCGTAGGCGCTGATCATGTTCACTACCGGTGCGCCAGATTCAGCACATTTGAAGATATTGGTCTTGGTGAGCAAGTAAGCGATCTGATAGCCGCCCCAGCTATGTCCTTGTACTCCGATGCGCTCTTCATCGATGTAGCCTTCGCTAACCAATTGTGTCACGCCGGGAATCACGGCATTGTAAGCGCTTTCTCCTGGATAGCCAATGCGATAAGGTACATCCGGATTGAAGATGATGTAGCCACGGTTGACGTAGTAGGAGTAGTTAATCGTAGAGCGGTGAGGGTAGGGGGCGCGGTGTCGGTACAATCCATCACTACTGCGCTCATAGAAGTTGACGATCAAAGGATATTTCTTGCTAGGATCGAAATCATCAGGTTTTACCAGCAGCCCTTGTAGTTTATGGCCATCAAGAGAAGTCCATTCCGTCAATTCCACGGTTCCCCAACGGTATTCCGTTTGCTGCGGATTGGCGTTGCTCACTCTCTTTACATCCTTGAAGTCCAATTTGCTATGCAGAAGATCCGGGAAGCGTATGAAGTCCTCTTTGGTGAAAACAATATCATCTGTGTCTTTGGCCTTGATAGGGCGGCGTGAGAGGCTAGTAGGCTCAGTAAACATTGCCTTTAGTTCTCCGGTCTTCAAGTCCAAGGTGCTATATCCCTGTTCTTTGCTCACCTCATCAAAGTGTAA
>ENA-UENX01000517-UENX01000517.1-marine-metagenome-genome-assembly--contig:-NODE-517-length-14522-cov-151.296708_pt1 | contig 14522 bp, 9 predicted proteins | sample MGYA00237875_ERZ529327 | MGnify/ENA primary metagenome ERZ529327 (study PRJEB26372, sample SAMN05368347) | marine metagenome | biome: cultured habitat; feature: ocean water; material: water; isolation... | reverse complement strand
TTTTCTCTCCTAAGTTATTTCCCAACAACTCTATTACGTCAGTCCTATTTATATTAACCTTGAAACTTCTGTGGTACTTTGAACTGACTATAGTGCGGGCAGGATGCCCGCCAGCTAATGAATTCAATCAAATTTCCTAGGAACTTAACTTCTGAGTTCAACATGACTCTGGTAAAATCTCAGTAACAGTCTCATAAAAATTAATTTCTGGTGGTTTGGCAAATAAATGTGAAATTTTTGCCAATGTTGCTTTATAATCATCAGTTGAATTAGCATCCATATCTTCAACTCCTTCCCAAAAAATTACAGCAATACCTTTATCTGTTCCTGGCAACTGTAATAAATAGGCACCTTTAAAACCTTTATTATAAGTCTTAACTGCCTTTTCATAAAGTTCTTTTGCTTCTTGAAACCTTCCAGGTTTAAATTCTCCCACCGCAACATAAGCGTATTTGTGCTTCAAAAAGTCCATAAAATCTGACATTTCTTTCTCTCAATCTACAAGTTTTAAATTTTTGACTGTATTAGAACTCATACCATATAATGAGAAAACTATTATATTAAAAATTTAAGTAGGTATTGAACCTAGCTTAATTAACTGCTAATTAACCCCACACAAATCGAAAATGATGGTGTGAGGCTCAAGAGCAACTTCTAATAACCCATGATATTGCTTCCTTCGACTCCATTCTAGTCCCAATAACTTTATAGTTAGTGTTTATCCTGATATAATATCACCCAAATATCAAAGAAAATTTGAAAAATATAATTATTGTAGTTAGCAATTTACCAGGATTTTACTCTCGAAACCCTCCATATAGCTGTTAATTGCTGCTATATTATTTCGTATCTACCATATCTAAACTTTGCCCTCTAAACCCTAATATATTTTCAGATAAGGATTTCCAGAAAGGATGATTTTTTCCTAAGCGAGTTGTATTCACAGCATCATGTACATTTCCTCTTAGTTGTTGATAATATTGATCATCCATAAAATTAATATTTAAGCTTGAATTCGACACCAACCTGCGAAATTTCTCTTGAGTATAATCTCGACCATTAATTAATGCTCCTCCGGGACTAGAAACCAATAATTCTCCATTAATTACCACTGAATTAACCATATTCGGCCACCAAGCATAACCGCTATATCCAAACATAGCTGGTACTTGAATTATCTGGTCATTGCTCAGATTAAATTCCTGTTTTAACTTCTCAATTAATGGGTTTAATTTTTCCCGTTGTAAATAGAGATTATGCTGAACTAACTTTTCATTTTTCAACGCAGCCCGCACTGTTATTTGAGTGCTTAAACCACGATTTATAGCAGCTTTACCATAGTTTTCTTCACTGAGTTCTTCTAATAATTTGACCCCTGCTTCTGGACTCACAATTAACATTAGAGGTTTGCCAGTTTTACTAGGAATAAAACTAATAATTTCATCTACATGACGCATCATTAACCAAGAAGTATCAATATCTACTGGGGGACCCTGAATTTTCTGTGCTTTGATGAAATCAATAATATCAGGATTCATACCCACTTCACCTGCTTTCCCATAATAAACTCTTCCCATAGGATATCCTGGTAAAGGTGGTGTTACTTCTAGATTTCCATAAGCATCTGCCCACCTGTTGAGAGGATCTAGTTGTCTGGGTTTACCAACTTCAAACCAACCAAAATTTTCTTTGAGGAGGCTTCTAGCATACTGATCATTTTCCTGTAGACGGTTACCTTTAAGTACCACATTCATATTGTGCATTTTACCTTGAGTGGGAAACTGCACATAACCTATTTTTTTAGTATCTTGCATCCAGGTTGTTCCGCCAGGATTAATTTTAGCTGTCACACCTGTTTTTTCAATAATTTCAGTGATTTTACTGATAAACTTTTGATTAGCTAAACCTCGCTCACTAACGTGCAGTTCTTTGACTGGAGCAGTATTAGGAGACATTAACCAAGGAACTACACCTATTTGAATACTATCAGAAGCAATTTGTCTACCATTTTTTTTAGCTATCGCTGTCAAGTTAACAACTCCTTTCCAGTCCCTGTCAGCAAATTGTTTAGCTTCTACACCTAATACTATCTTTGCTCTAGATATTAATGCTTCAGTGCCAGAAAGATCTACTGGTTGCCATCCAGATTCTGTTTTTTGGAAGATATTGATATAGTTATTAACATCTGCGTCAGTAGAGATGTAGATTTGAGCATCTCTATAGTTTTCTGCTAATCGAATATTGACAATAGCTAAATCTGCTACATCATTTTCACCATTAACATCCCCATCTCGCCAATCTGGGATTAGATCGCCGTTATCATCATCATTATTAAATAACATTAATGCACCTTCTGATAAAGACCAGTTTTCTCTACCTGACTTGTCAGTTTCATCCACTTTCCCATCTCTGTTAGTATCACCATACATGGTAAAACCTGGAGATAAACTATATGCAATGGGTCGATAAGTTTTGGTATGGCTATTTGTCTTCTTTTCTTTCTCTTTTTCCCATACTCTTACTGCCATTACTTTTTCATAACAGGCCACTGCTAGATACCCCTGATATTCAAGCATTTTTTCGATCGCTTTATCTGTCATCAATGAATCTTGAGGAATTTGACGTAAACTATAAATTGCCTCTAACCAAAGATTTTCTGCTTCTTCCCAGGTTTGATAATTTGCTTGTAGTTTTTTTCCTTTTGCTACAGCATTGGTTGCTATGCTCAGTGCTTGTTTCCAACTTTGAAGAGCTTTTTCTTCTTTAATAATTTTTGCTTCTATACTGCGGAAGTCTTTCAAAGTTTTTTCATACTGTTGTAACTGGAATTGGTATTGCCAAGGTTCCCTAACTTTCTTGAAGTTTGGCATTTTAGAGACTCGCTCTAGTTCTACTTTTAATTGATCTTTTATCTGGTACAGTTCTGTCAGTGAACTTATTGTTTTAGGAATTTTTAAGTTCTTGTTTATCGACTTGATAGTTTCTAAGGCAGAAATTTCTGAGTTAGCTGGCTCAGGAAGTGAAGATTGTGCCACTGCTTGAGGTACAGGTACCCAGATAATTCCTACTAATGCCCCAACAGTATTTACTAGAGCTATTTTTATGTATTGTATCCAACCCATAATATATATCCTCATGTATAGTTATAAATTTTAGCTAATTTCTACCAATTTATTCTGTGTTACAGAAGTCGAAACTTATAAGTCAAAAGTTAATAGTCAATGGTGAGTAGGGAGTAGCTTATAAGGGGAGATTATTTATAATAGTTTATTGGGTGACAAACAGGTCAAAACTATTGTGAGAGCATTAAATTTCTGTAAAAAATTGACGATTTTTGTAATAATAATAATTATTCTTAGTGAGGGTGTTGCTTCAGATCACCGACACCCAGAGCCTATATTGACTTAATATTCATTCAATGCTAACGACAAAGTTTATATAAGTCAATTTTCATTCCATAAGCATTTATTGCACATTTTTTACTGCCAGAGTTATGCCTAGGAGCCGTAATGGTGATGGATAATTTACCTTCACATAAACTATAGCAATCTGCTTATAGGTTATGGTATAATTTTTTATGGAAAAATTTTTGGAAAATCGAATATTTGACTATCTGCAAAAAACTTAAATAACTACTTAACTACTTTAAGATAACTGCAAAAATGATCAAGTTGTCTAATAAAATTTTTGGTTTGTAACCAAATATCTTTAACAGGATTTTGCTCGGTAGTATTTTGAGCTAATTTTGTAAATTTATCAACTATTCTTATTTTGATAAATCTTGATTATTTGAGCTAATTTTGTAAATTTATCAACTATTCTTATTTTGATAAATCTTGATTAATTGTCCTTAAGTATTATAGAAATTATTGAGAGTTATGGTAAGTTTCTCTATCCCCAAATCTTACTAATTTTTTACCAGGTATTTGAGCAGTGAAAATATTTCATAAATTGTATGGTATTTTTAGTATTTCCACGGATCTAATTTTTGTACAATAAATTATTGGGTTTGATAGTCTAAGTCGCTATAATAAGTCTGGATTTTAAATTAATTTTTAATTACAACTTTTATTTTTTAATCTGTTTATAGCCAAGCATCAGCTAATAAATATACCCATAAAATATTACATCTTTAATATAAAGAATATAAGCTTTTGATCTACTATTTCAGGTTGCATTATGGCTCAAAATTCCTTCCTAGCTTTTTTTTATTGCACTAATTAATCATTTTTATTTAGCTTCTTTTTTTGAGGTTTTTCAGTTTGATAATATAGGTTTTTTTATAGTGATATATTTATCTATATAATGGAAAATATAGACTAAATATTCATAAGTTATGACTCACAATTCACCATATATAACTTACCAAAAATTGCTATTCATTCTATTTTTTTTTACCTGGATAAAAGAATCAATAAATGTATTTTTAATACCTGGATTTTTTGATGATAATAACAAAGTTGACCAGAAAATCCTATAAGCACTATTCTATCAGTCAAACTAAATTGATCAATTGTTGGGTATTAGCTTGACCTTCTCTAAAATTATATCCTCCTGTTTTACAGTCAAATAACATAGCTTCAATACCCATTCTCGAACGAGAATTTCTTCATACTTCATCTAAATTGTCAATATTTATCAACAGGTACTATCGTTCTTTTTCTACTTTCTGATTATATTTACTTTTTTCTAGCTATTTACATGCTAGATTTGTATCATTCAAGCTAAATTGAATAATCAATCAACTTAGTGTTGGGGTGTCTAGAGCGCGATCACGTTCGGTAAATACTGATCAATAATAATTATTATTCTTGCAAAAACTACCAATTTTTGAGGTTAGTGAATATCCCACAAACCACTATCTCATAATAGTTTTAAGGTGCTTATCACCCCGTAAGAGCAATAGATATGATGTGAAAAAGGATACAGAGGAGAATGAGCCAAAGTCCTTATGAATAGGAGCTATAAGTAAAACTTCTGAGACTAGAAGCACTCAAAGGTCAAGAGAAAGAAAGGAGAAATTGATTTAAGATATTTAGATGAAAGTGGGTTTAATTTGATTTGATTCCTTAGGAATGGCCATATAAAGATTTAATAATAACTTGTAAAAGTTCTTCAAGTAATGTTATGGGATTAATGAATTACTAAAACGAATTATTTGATGCCCATAGTCAAGGGAAATATTAATAGTGCAGTAGTTATTAAGTTTTGGGAAAAATTTAGTTAAAAATTGTCCAAAAGAATTGTAGTAGTTACGGACTAAGCTTCAATTTATTAGAGCGATCGCGCAGTGAATAAATTAGAAGAACAGCTGATGGGAATTCCTATAGTAATTACTATATATTTCCGGTTGAGAGATCATAATTATAAATTTTGTAGGATATTAACCAATATCTCTTTAGCTTGATTTTATCTGTCTAATTATGACTTTTCAACCGGAAATTATCCTAAGGTTCTCTAACCATATCCCTATTTGGTTGAGACCAATTAGCTGTTTCCTCATTATTAGTACTGGACCCATTACTAGGTAATTCTAAGCAATAGCCAGCACCATATACGGTTTTAATATACCGAGGATGACGAGGATCTGGTTCCATTTTAGTTCTGAGATGTCTAATATGGACTCGAATTGTCTCAATATCATCGTCTGGATCGTAACCCCAGACTTCCTTAAGAATTTCACTAGGAGATACTGTCTGGCCATGGCGTTGTAGTAAACAATGGAGTAACTCAAATTCCAGATGAGTTAATTTAACTGTTTGATCAAACCAGATAGCCTCAAACCTTTCGGGAACCAGGGTCAAAGGGCCATAACTTAGTATTTCACTATGTTTAGCTGCTTGAGGAATTCGATCTGTGCGTCGCAGTAAAGCACGGACTCGTGCCAGCATTTCTTCTATTTCAAAGGGTTTTGTTAAATAATCATCTGCACCAGCATTAAAACCTTCTACTTTATCTTGGGTTTGACCCAAAGCAGTTAACATCAACACTGGAATATCCGCTGTTCGTTCATCACGACGCAGACGTTGACATACTGTAAACCCATCTACTTTCGGCAGCATTAAATCTAACACTATCAGGTCTGGTAATAGTTGCAAAGCTAGAGCTTGTCCTTTTATACCATCTTCTGCTTGACTAACTTCATAGCCAGCCATTTCTAAGTTTACGGCAACGAGTTCTGCGATCGCAGGATCATCATCAATGACGAGTATTCGGGGCATCATTTCCTACACTTAACCTACGATTTTTTCTTATTGTAATGTTTAATTAAGATTTTTAAGCTTTTCCATTAAATGTGAGATTTTTCCTTCAAAACATTACTCTTCTTTGATCTTCATTTTTATATTTTTCTTTAACACGAATTTATTTTATTGTCAAGCTATTAAATGATAACAACAAATCTTTGCTGGGACTGTAACCAAGTTCTTTTATTCTAATGATGCTGTTTAGATACGACTTAAGGCCAAATGTTTTGTTCATAGACATTTATTTTCCCATTCTTCAACAGAAAAAAATCCCGAGAGATTGGCATCCTAATTGTAATAACTCGTATTTAATACAATCATCTTCAAGAGAAGTCGCCGATACTATACTAGTTAAAATTGACTTGACAGTTTCCTCTGTTTTGGGAGGGCAACAATAGACTTACAGTATAGGAGGACATAGTTGATTAGATTTTAGACTTAACAACTAATATACAGCACTTTCCCCACGTGATGAGGTACACTTACAAATAAGAATTTAATGGTATAAATATAAAGTCATATCTAACAAAACTCACCAGAAAAAATAGTTGCTACATATATTCGATCATAAGATATTAATTGGCATTTATGGCCATCTTATGTTCTGTTACTAAAAGTTTAGCCCAAAAACTGGTAAAACAACAAAAAACAGATGGAAATTTAGAACCATTAAAACCTGGGAAACAAAGATTTAGTTATCCCACAAATACATATAAGAATTTAAAATAACTTGTGTCAGAATATCTAAGTACTACTATTGCAAAACTATGTGAATTGTTTGAACCTTTTAACAGGAAATTTGGTAAGTCTTACTGCCATGTGTCGAGCTTTAAAAAAATTGGTATTAAGCCGTAAAAAAAATGCAGAGTAGCAGCCAAACCGAGACAGAAAGAGTACAAAGATTAAGATAAGAATAGAAAAAAATATAGGCCCATAAAATTTAGTATTTATACATAGAATAGGTGTGATGCTAGGTTTAAACAGAAACCATGCACCCTAACTCTAAGGGGACAATGAGTTAATGAAACGAAAGCATTTTATTGAGGTCAGAAATTTATAGTAATTGGTGTAGTAAGCATTAAAGAAGAGTATGATTCATGACAATAAATAATTCAATGATCAGCATTACATTTTAAAGTATTTATTGAATATTTTTTACTTTGTTCCATAATCTAGATATGAATTACAAATATTCATGCCTCTTGACTATTTATTCTCGTTCCTATTAATTTGTCGATAAATTAGAGTAATGGCAGTAGGAAAATAGTATAATAAACAATTATTTTATGTAATTTATCACTCAGCACCAAATTCTTTCCCTCTTTCATCAAAAAAACTCTTGGACAACTTTTCCTGATAGTTGAGACTTCATTGCTAAGTCAAAACCTGTAATGTGTCCCTAATTTTTTTTAACTAACAGGTAAAATCAATTATTCAAGTAATTTTATTGCTGCTCATGTTGTTTATGTATAGTAGATAATTATCTAGGTTAATCCATAAATTGCAAATAAGCGTCAGGATTAACTTAGCATTAAGAATCCCAATACAAGAGAAGTTACAATAGAAAAAATATTTGTATGACTTTAAAGGTTTTTCGGTATTTTGGATATATTTATTATTCTTGAGGCAGATTTTTTTGCCTCTTAGATGTACTTTCGCTTTATCTATTTGTACCCTATAGTATCGATTTGTACTCTATATTATTAATTTTGCACTATTTTAAAATATGTTTCGTAAATTAACAGTTATTGGTAGTATTATTGTGGTTTGTTTATGGAACACTGGTTGTAGCGATAGCATGATTGTCCAGTGTAGTAAATTAACTGGTATTATTCAAAGTGGTAATGCTCTTCTTGAGACTAAAGCTCCTTATGATGCTGAAACAACTGATAAGCTTGGAAAAGATCTAAACGAAATTGCTCAAAAGGTCAAAGCTCTAGAACTTAAGGACGAAAAGCTTCAACAGCTTCGGAATCGCTTTTATCAAGTTTTTCAGAAACTTTCTCAAGAATTTATGTATATGAGTTCAAATCTTAAAACTATCACACAAGTAGAACCTTCATTAGAGGGTAGAAAAAAGTTCCATCAGGCCAAGGCTGGAATTACTGAAGCAGGGGAAAAGGCAAGTAAATTTGCTGTAGATGAAGATACCTTGGTAGAGGAACTAATTAGTTATTGCAAAGAGAAATGATTAGCAAAAATTTGAGTTTAAAGCTTTCCACTTCTAGGGGTACTTTATTTGATTATTAGGTTAAAAGGTACAAAACAACTTTAGTCTGTAACAAAAAGTAAAATGCCTCTAAAATCTTTTCCCTTTTATCTGCTGCCTTTTCATTAAGATAATTTTGAATGCTGAGAAACAATATTTAGCTAAAAACCAAAATACAAACCTTTTTTAAATTGCTTATTATGTAATTATGTAACTTGAAAAAGTTTTTTGGAAAAATTTGGTCATTTATTTGAGAACAGCTCAAAAGTAAAGTCATGATTTGTAAAATTAGTAACAAGTTTAATAAGGGAATACTCCCGCCTAACCACAAACTAAAAGCCATGAAAACATATGGCTGGTCGTAAAATGACATCAAAAAAAAATATATCTCAGTGTTGTTACGATACGGGCAACGATCAGGCAATATTTTCCAAACTATCAACCCATTTGCGTTTGATCACAATAGTAAGGCAATGCCTGTAATAGCCGTCACTTTAATCAGTGATTATACAGATATTAAGGTGTAAGTTTTGAGTCGCTTAAATGTTGCAAATATCTACTTAAGAATGATAGCAGATTCCAAGTATATGAAGTAAAAATATTAACAATTGAATGTTTCCGGTGCGGGCATCTTGCCTGCGTTGGTATATCTTACCAAGGTTTAATTCGTTGTAAAACTATTCTTGATTCTTAGAATTTAAAAGATAAATAATATCATGTTTGGATCAGTGCGTTATAATACTGGAGCTGAATAAGTTTTCTCTTTCTTATTTTCACCGAATGTTATCAGTTACAATTTCTCCCAAAATATTTGGCCATAAATCTAGAGAGCTTATACCATTGTGAAAAAAAGGATATTATAAGTGATTAGAAGCGATAACTTTTTAAATATTAGATACTGAAAGGTAATCCCTACCTAAATATTGGCCATTGATAAAGCATCAACAATAAATTCCCAGCCAGTGGTTCGAGCTATTACTTTTTTTTGGTCTACAAGCAGCTTTTTTAGGGTTTCTTCTGGGTCAATAATATTAATTTTTATATTCCAGGACTTATGGTATGACAAGCCAGCTGGGAGATAGATATATCAAGAAATTTACAGTTTAAGCTGAATAATAATTCAAGTCCAATGGAAAGCTTATTGAGAATAAGGGGGGGTTGGTGAACATAAAACGTTCACCAACTCCCCCCCTATTTTAGGTTGATTATTTATTCAAAAAAAATATTTTAAATGCTATTAAAAATATAATAAAAGATTGTTTATAATTCAACAAAAAAACAATCTAAATGAAGATATTGGGTAATTATCAAGACCAAATAAAGCATAAATTAAGTTCAGCGATCTAGTTGAAATATTAAAAAAAATTGTGGTATTTAATATCAGTGCATAAAAATGTACAAATATCAAAGTCATCAGCTTTTTTTTACCTACAAATTAAATCTAAAAATAGCCGAAAATATATATAATTATTTTTAATGTTAAAAGTATTAATTTTGTATATATGGTTTACTTTAGTCGAAATTATGATAAATACACGGCTTTTATTTTCATCATAGTTAGTGTTAGTTTTAAATAATAATTAGTAGACAAAAATATCAATATATTAATTATAAGTGTAGTGTATAAAAAAAAAGAGCATTACCTATATACTGGAAAATTTTAAGTCATCAAGGTGTAAGTAATAGAATGGAACAATAAGAAGTAATTCGTCTTTTTTTAAGATAATTGAAAAAATATTAACTAATTTTAGTATGAGATAAGGAATTCCATAGTATATATCTATCATGTTGGTTAAAAAGTCATTTTCAAAAATATCTATACTTTCCATTTATACAAAGAAAAAAAAACCGAAACTAAGGGTAGTAGTAAATATTTTAAACTATAGCAATTAATAGTAAAAATTAGCTTAAAAAAAATATTACTAAATAAAAAAAGTCGAAAATCAAGGAATTCATTTTTCGCAATTTTTGATCTATAAGAAAAGTGTAAAATTAACCAGAAAATCTATCATAAACATGATAAATTATTAGTTCTTTTCATCATAATATAAAATCAAGAAAGTATATATTCAAAGAATAATAATTGAGGTCATTTTCAAAGATTGTAAGAGTAAAATTTACAATATTGAAGGAGCAAAAGCAAATAAAACTAGATTAAATAATTGAATTTTACTACATAGCTATTTCTTAGACAATTAGTTAATTTAAAGAATAAAAAATTAAAAATAAAGGTATGTAAAATATATGTAAAGAAGGAATAAAACAGGCAAAATAGAGAGAAGGCATAATAACTTTTGGATTAGATTCTATGGTGTTTTTTGGATATTTTATTATAGTTTCATTCAAGAATAGGTAAAAAATTTAATAATGCTAAGTTCTCATAAGTTACCCTATTATCAAAAAGGAATTAAAGCTATGTTAAAGATTAATAATCTGTATAATCGTTAATTTTTTATGATTAATTAAAATTAATAAAAGTGACCTTTTTTCTAATGTTGTTGGCTATTAAATTTAAACTATTTTTTAACGAAAGTAGGGGTGTAGTCAGGGAAAATGCATCTAATTTTTTTGACAAATGACCAAGAGGTACATTTCGAGAACTTACTCTGTGAGATATCTAAGTTGACGCTCAACAAATGCTATTTTTGGGAGCGCGAGTGACTTTCCATGAGTGCGCGTCTCCTCAATTAATCAATGATAACTGATATAAGGCTATTTATTGTTTATATTTCTATCTGCAATCACTCATTTTTTTAAATTATAAATAAATATTATTCTGGCTTTTATTGTAGCTATTACAGTCTGCAAGTACTTAATTTTTTCAAGAATCATAAGTTATTATTATTTGACTTTTATTCTGGATATAGCTAGCCGGCAATTACCCTTAACTCATCAAAGTAAAATCAATAATAGTTCTCTTAATTCACGGTAAAACATAATCATACTAAGGAATATTTTTACTTGTTTCTATTCAGAATTTATTGTGAGCCGAATAAAATTTTGAGGAGGTAATTATTGTTCCATCCTACTCTTTTTTATTGATTTTTTATTCCAGTTATAACAGTTTTTTCTTGACTTAATAAATTTCAAGCTATTTGTCTAATTACTGGGAAATTTTCTGGAGTATTATCCTTTATTATTCTAGAATCATCATCTTGGAATTGAAGATTCAAAACCCAATTTAATTGGTTTTCAATTCCCCAATAACCACAAATAGCTTCGGCTAAAAGTTCAGCATTATTAGGTAAACTACTAGAGTTATTGGCTATTTGCGAGATATTTTTCCTTTCAATCTGCCCTATTAATCCACCTAGATAATGCCAGAATCATATTTTTTGAGGTTGATTTTTCCAATAATTGTCAAACTGTTGACACCACCTTTCAAAGCAGGGAGCTATGGTGTTAATGGTTGTTTTTCTCATCTTTAAAAGCTTCGGTTAAATCGTTATTTAATAAGCATTATAGCTTAATTTTACTCATTAAGTTGTGTAATTCTCATTCGTAAAAATATACTCTGCTGAAATTGTCAAAAACAGTAACCCAAAATATTTTTATTTTTTTGTATCGTGAAAAGCCTTTAATTTTGATTATTTTTCCTAATAATTTTTTAGTTTTGCTCCAAATTAAATATTTAAAATATTTATATTTTTCTGTATTATTCATATCATCAACGCGCACGATAAAAATATCCAGTAATATTATTTGATAATCCTGTGAAGTGGTAGGAATATTATTTGTTTTACTTCGATTACTTAAGTGTGATTACAGATAGTATGACCAACAATAAAAATCAAATATTATTATTTGAGTCCCCTCAAAAAAAGTGATGGCTGGCTGTGACATCAGCAACCAAGCCCAAAAAATTGTAATTGAATAAAGTTAAAGGACGAAAGCGTTTGATGGAGCGACATGAAATGGCGAGAGGGTTAGACAACGGTGTATCGTGGAACAGAGTTCTATTGCTATCGCTCACAGGAAAATAGTGTTTGTGGATGTGATATCAGATGTAAGCTGAGACGCATTCATATTGCATTTTGATGCCATGGAAAGTCTTATATATGATTCGAGAGGAAAAATTCATGCCTCCAATACGATCGCAGAGTGTGTCCTCGAAGCCTAGTATTGGTTATTTGTCAAAAAAATTAGATGCGTTTTCCCTACAACAATTCTCTTGTGTTAATTCATTTGACTGAAAGTGTTTTTATTTTTTTGGAGGAGATGACCAAAACTCATCACTGCTAATTTGTGAGGTTTCAAGCTCTTGGACATGAGCATTATGAATCATCTGTCCTTTTTGAGAGGCAGCTCTTAGCAAACTGACTACTGTATTATAGGAAAAATTAACTGTGCGACTAATTCCTCTTAAGCTACTACCCTCGACATTAGCTAGCAAAACTATCCCCATTTGTTCAGGTAAAAGTTGTCTGGGATAGTAGAGAGTGTCGAAGGTATCACTGAAAATTTGCAGGCATTCGGGACAATAATATCATTGAGAACATTGCTAGTTTTTCTATGGTGGGCGAGTTTTGTGATAGCCACATAGAGGATATTCCATGATGATTAAAAGTATTGAGGGATAATAGTTATATTACTATTCCCACACTTTCTTGATGCACCACCTACAATTAACTATTCCTATCCCACGTGAGGGTAGCTTTGCGGAACACAAACATAAACAGTAAATTTGACTGATAGCTCCATAACGCTTGATGCCTGCAAACAACTTTTCACATATCACCCTAGACTATTCTTAATTTCCGATTTTCCAATTTTTGTTTCTTGCTTAATTGTTTTCACTTCAGTTTTTTATGGGGAATACAGATATTCTCATGTTGATTTTGGATACCTTGAAAACCACTCATAACTTCTATCCCACATTCCGCACTTCATATTGTATCACAAGAGGTTACAAGAAAATATCTATTTAATTAAGTAGAAATACAAATGGAGTTTAGTAACTTCAAGTGATATCATAAAGCTGATAATTGCATTCTTATTGAAGATCAAAAAATGTCTTTAATAGAAGAAATATCAGTTAAAAATATTGACCATTTAGGAATAGTTGCAGGGTTAATTGATTTGAAATAGAAAAGTATGTAGAATAATTTATCTTTACTAGTGTGTAAATAAGCCTTATAGCTTTCTCTTATAGAACGTTGACGAGTTTTTTTCAGTAATGTTTGCTCATACATTTGATTAAAAGAATTTAACAAAGATTCAAATACTTGAGGGTTTAATGGGTGTTAATGCCCTGAATAATTTATCTTGTTTTAAGACTCGTTCTATATTTAGCACTTTTCTAATTTAGCATTTTTCTAGTCAATTCATTTTTGAATCATTTTACCCTATTTCCCAACAACTCTATTGATGAATTTCCAGCTCTAGTACATAATGTCCCATCCGTAACTGTTGAGACCATAGTTCATATTCTAGGCGCAAATAATCAGGAATTGGTTTACCCAGAACTTGTAAGTTACGGGTAAAGTTACGTAGTTGCAACTGATGATGTAAATTTAATGAATCATCTTGAAGCCAATAACGACAGATGCCGTATACTCCTGTTTGCCAAACATGGCGGTAACTATATTTACCGTTTCCTTGCATAGTCATAATAATTCTAGACAGAGAAACTTCTAACCACAAAAGTCTGGGTTTAGCAGCAGTTGGCAATATTGGTAATTCGTCTGTATATGATACTTTTGTATCCGTAATTGCAGGTTCATGCAATAATATATGGAATTTATCCCGGTCTTTGTGATAAAGAGTAGCTGAAGTTTTAACTATAGACCAAATTGGTAAGTCTGTTGATATCAGTGATAGACTTATAGGTTTGCGTTGATAGGTTAACATATATGTTCTCAGATTGTAGTTCTTGGTTTATATAGTTGTTATTTTGTTTGCAATTTTTCCAGATACATCAGGTAATATGCTTGTTAATAAACTGACAAAAAAATCAAACAGATAGAAGCAATAATTTTATCAATAACTTGGCTATTGGGATAAGTTATTGGTTTTTTACGTTTTAATTATACCACATTAGAGTTGTTGGGAAATAAGGTTAAATTAAG
>ENA-UENX01000515-UENX01000515.1-marine-metagenome-genome-assembly--contig:-NODE-515-length-14686-cov-148.101890_pt1 | contig 14686 bp, 15 predicted proteins | sample MGYA00237875_ERZ529327 | MGnify/ENA primary metagenome ERZ529327 (study PRJEB26372, sample SAMN05368347) | marine metagenome | biome: cultured habitat; feature: ocean water; material: water; isolation... | reverse complement strand
AGTCTTTCAGAAAGATCCCAAATGGCTTCTATAAGAACTAGCTGGGGATAAAATATTAGGTAGACATTTCGATCATATTACTTTCTATATATGCAGAAAATCCAAGAAATTCAGGAAATAGTTTTTATTGCGTTCTCCACGATAAAGCTCTAATTGCCAGGGACTAGTATTCCACGTCGACCGCCACTAGCTGAGATGGGTTCGAGTAATCAACATACAAATTGAACCATGATGAGTATATATTGGTTATTCGAAATAGCTTTCCGTTTTTTAGATACACATGACAGAGTAATTCAATTACTAAGAATTCAGCTACCGGGACCTGCTTCTCATTTGCATACACATCAGATATATTAACAAAAAATGCTATCAAGAGAACTGATAATGTCGTTCCCACTACTTTCAGGATCTTTTGCATCTTTTTTTCCTTGCACTTAACTTTTTTCGAGTAACTTCAGCTTTTGCCTCTTTTGATCATGAATCATAATTTTAGGTCTTTATAGTTCCCTCACCTAATTAAGCAAAAAAACTATTATCGCAAAACTACTTCTTTTACTAATTCTTTATCTGAATTCATAATTAGGATAGTAGCGCCTTATAAAAAACAGGGCGCTACGGCATTGAGTTCTTAAAGCTTGTAGAGTCCGAGAAGTTGCGAGACTCTTAAGGGAGAAGCCTAAACTTTAGCATTAGGTTAGTCTGGAAGTATGTAACTAACTCTAATAATTAATAATGATACGATCTATATCTGATATCATGTCCGGTTGAATAGTTTAAATTAAAGTTCTTAGTAGGGCAAGAACCCTAAATGCAGATTAATTGCTTTACCCTAAACTAGGATAATGTTTATGGAGCAAGAATTACATAGGTTGTACTTCCTCCTAAACTTCTACTTTTTAAGTAAGCCACTTATTTCTCTGTGGGGAACCAAGATAGTCAAACTGGGGGTGAGGATAAATATCCACTATGCGATCGCTAAAAATATACTAGACTTTAGGAATACATCAGCTAACCTATATAAAGATTTCAAGACTTGTGGGTTAAGTATAGTTGTGCAGATAAGACTCTTGCCCTACTACAAACCATATGCTTTTTATCACTAATTATCCGGGCATGATATTAGAGCTGATTTATCAAGTAAATATTAAAAAACCAAATTCCTTGCTATGCTTAGATTTTGCAAGTTGTTAGTCCAGTCAACCTCAAATTACTAAAACCTAGGCAATATTAATACTACCAGTTCAGTTTACATACTCAACTCTTATTCAACCTTCCTAAATTTAACTTTTAAACCATCACGGGGATAAGGTGTAGGTGCTGCCACTACACTTAAGTCTTGCTCTGGCAAAAGTTCCCATTCATAACCACGCAACAACATAACTGCAAAAATTTTCATCTCTAAGCGAGCAAACTCTTTACCCAAACATTCTCGCATCCCACCACCAAAGGGAACATAACCAAATACTTTTTGTTTATCTACAGCATTTTCTGGTGCAAAACGTTCAGGATCAAAATTTTTATCGTCTGGGTAGAGAGTTTCATCTTGATGAGTTTTAGCAATTTGATACTGAACTAACCAACCTTTAGGAATTGAATACCCACAGAATTCACAGTCTTGAGTTACTTGTCGGAAACCACCCCCCACAGGTGGAATTAATCTCAAGACTTCCTTCAAAACCATATCTAGATAAGTCATCCGTTTGAGATTTTCTAGAGTTAGTGGCTCTATAGCAGAAAACTGCTTTTGCTCTTGACGAAGGCGAGTGAGTACATCTAGGTGTTGACTGGTTAATAGACAGAAGGAAGCGATCGCCGAAGTTAAGGTCTCGTGACCAGCAAACAATAACAACAATATTTGGTCTTTCAACTCATCCAAAGATAAACCATTAACCTCTTTATCCTGCGCTTGTAAAAGTATTCCCAAGGCATCCTCACCCAAATTTTGCTGTTGCTGTCGTTGCAGAATAATCTCTTCAATATGTTGGAGCAACTTTTGCCGACAACGGAGTGATTTTCCAAACCTTGTCCAAGGCAACGATAGGGGAATAGAAAATAAACCTTTTACCCACTCCTCAAATAAACTAACTAATTTTGTTTGGGAACTTTCATCACTACCCATAAACAAAAGACTAGCAATATCAAAAGTATAGTTACGAATCTCAGGATACCAGGTTAACGTACCCATCTCTACCCACTTTTCCAGATAGTTAGCAGTCATAGTTTCTATTGCAGGAGCATAATTAGCCAAAGCTCTTGGTTGAAAAGCTTGTGCTAATAGTCTACGCCTTTGTTGGTGGACACTACCTTGTTGGACAGATAGAGAATCAGGGTCTAATAAAATCCTAGTACTTTATGGCTACTTGGCCAAAAAGTACTTATTTTCATTGGAAAACAAAAATTTATTGGGTTCTGCTCCAGCTAAAAATATTGTGGGGTTGCCAAAAATATGACTTTTGTAGATTTTTCCATACTTTTTTTCTCGTTTTTCAGCAAAGTTGTTATCTCTTAAAAAACTAAGAGTTTCACCTACAAGAGGCAAACCAAAACTTCCTGGTGGTAAAGGGAATTTAGTATTTGTGTTAGTCATAGTAGTATTTTAGGAAATAATAGGTTAAAAATAAGATCAAAACCTTATATAATAATGTTTTACATATTCTACTTGTTCAAATAAAGCAGTTATCCAAATAGCAGTTGTCAAATCACTTCATCAGCAAAGCTAGCCCAACGAACAAACTCAAAGGGTCCAGCGATCGCTCCCCAGACTTGTTGATCAGTTTCCGGGTCATATCCTGTGTCATGGCTAATAAATTTATGTTCATTTATCTCAAAATAACTTTTTAGATAAGTACTTTTCCCCTCACGAACTACAGTACAACCTTTTCCTGGTTCGACCTCACCTTTAAAACTCTTACCCGTCCATTTAGTAATAAAGGTGCAACCAGGAAGTTTTTTAATATATTCAGTTTTGAGGTTTTTCAGACGTTGAGGGTCACGGGAAGCTCCATAAAATTCTGCTTCTTGATCAATAATGTAGTTTTCAATCTCTATATGGTTTTCCGAAGGGACTAATTTAAGAACTCTAACTCGGTAGGGTTGATTTAGAGTAATGTCATAAGCTTGTTCTAGATATAGGCTAAGTCCATTAAGTAGTTGATATGGAAGTGGACGCATACATACGCGAATGTGGGCAAAGAGAGGTGGATTATCAAAGGCCTGTTGTTGGTTACTGAAGTCAGCAGCAAACCAACGAGCTAAGGTAGTAATATCTGTTGAATGGGTCATTTCAGTTATCAGTTATCAGTTAGCCTCTCCCAGGAAGTACTAGTTTTTTTTTCGTGTCCTAATCAAACAGTACCTCTAACTACAAGGAAACTGGAAATGGGGAATTTTCTTTTTCATCCCTTCTAGAACAATGATAGCTAGTAGTACATCCAAGGATAGGCTATTTATTTGGTAATATTTAGCAAGAGAACTTGTACAAGTCTATAATTTCATCTGTAATGATATCTCATTAACTTGATAGAAACAATTAGAGCCAAACTTTGAAAGCGTTTTGCTGTGCAACATAAAAAAGGAAGAGAAACTTTCTTTACCGAAAAATTGGGTTTAAAGTTTACCCTTTTTAGAGAGACTTTGTGCTTTTTTTTAAAAAAAAAATATATTGTCTAAAATCACTATAAAAACAAGTAGCCACAAGGTTGTAGCACTTGCAACTATTAAACTAGAGTTATGAGGCTCTATTGATTTAAATATTATAAGATCCCCATAAGCACCCAAAAGAAATAAAAGAAGTTATTAACATTACTGATAAGTCAAGTAAAAAAAAATTAATATAAAACGCTCAAATTATTATAGTCGTTAATTGGCTTTGTTGCATGAAAGTAGCGATCGCCGACAACTCCCCTAAGTGAAGTAAACTAGATTTCAACTTTGTAGCTCTGGGGTTTACTTATTTGAATCATACCCTTAAGCATGGCACATTGTATGAACAACTCCACTGCCTGGTTATCAAATTTTCGTCGTCGCAACTTGCATCCATTTATTACCTTAAGTCTAAACATAGTGGTAACTATTGGAGGAGCGTCGATGGTAGTCACTTTCACCCTTCCATTTTTGAGGTCCTACTTTTCTGATTCTTCTACGGTTTTTATCTCTGGGATAAGGTGGGCATTTAAAGTTGCCTAGTTGACCTATTAGCGCATTTTTTCTTAGTGGAGTTGTTGCCTTTACTCCTCGTTACCTAGCTTTTTCATAACACTTATATTTTTTATAGGCTCCGTCTCCTGACATTTGGGCTACAATTCCATCTACTCCGTCTAACAGCTCAGAAAATACAAGAGAGACACTGACATCATTAGTAGTAACTACCCCACTGATAATTTACCCCGTGGCCTCATTGACTCCTAGATGTAATTTACGCCATGTACGCCGTTTACTGATACCATGAACTATTGTTTTCCATTCATCCCCCCGTAAACTTTCACTCTTGCAGAGTCTACTTCCATCTCAATTGCCTCAGCATGTTGGTATAACTGGCATTTGGATATTCAGTTTTTGTAATCGACGAGATACAGTACTATGGTCTGATACTGGCAGATATAAGTCCATAAATTTAAGTATAGATTCCACGAAACCTTCGCTTTGGCGTCCGGCCAGACCAAACATGAATTATATAGTTACCATAAATTTAATAGCTGTGTCACTGTACCTATTAGATAGTCCCCCACCTCCATTTTTTGTCTAATTAAGCCACTCCTGAACCACTTCCGGAGTCAGTCAAAAAGTGATACTTCCTCCCTGTTGTAAGGAAGCATCATACTCCGACCACTTTTTGAGCCGATATAAGGACTTGGACTTAGACTTGAACTTGGACTTAGATTTACTCTTGCTCTTATGTACTGACTATAGTTTTTTGTACCATCTTCACTTCTTAATTTTTACCATCTAATCATCTTTATGTGCAACAAAGCCTCGTCAATTCCTTAAAATTTTTTCATAGTTGGTACTCCAAGAGACAAGATATTTATATATCTATTTTCTCTATTCCGTAAAAACGAGTCATGCTTAAATTCATTCTCTCAAATAAATCAAAAAAAAATCATTCTGGAAATCAACAAAATCTAACCATTTTCAATATTTATAGAATCTTTCTCTAATATCTTCTCTCTATTTTTTCAACACAAATTTTCAATAGCAATTTGCGCCCTAGCTCTAACTGCTAAAGTTGTATCTGTATCACCAATTTTATGAATACCAGTTAAAATATCTTTAAACCAGCTTTGACCACTAACTTTAACCACTTTTGCTAAACCTTGCAAACCTACAACAGCAGCATAACGCACTACCCATTCTGGATCTTGAGATACTTGCAACAGGATTTGAAAAACACGCTGTTGAGCTTGATTTATTTCTGTTTCTGATAATTTTTCCCAATGAATAAAACCTAAACCTCTAGCTGCAGCCCTTCGTACACTAAAAGAAAAATCATTTGCTGCACTATCCAACAATATTTCCAACCCACGAGGGTCACCAATACCCGCTAATGCTCTTATTGCCCAAGCTCTAGCACCATAGTTATAACCATCAAGTGTTTCTAGAAGTTTGAGTACTGCAGGTTCCCCTATTTCAACTAATCCATCAACTGCTGCAACTGCTGCACCAGGGTTATTATAACCCAATACCTTAATTAATATTGGGATAGCTTCTTTGATATGAGCTTCTGCTAAATCTTTAACCGCATCTATTAAAGTTTGAGAAGAGTCTGCTTCTTCAACTGCTCTGATTAATTGATTATCTATTATTGAAAGTTGATTATTCATTATTACTTAGACTTAAATTGCTTCTAAAAAAAAATTTTTGTAGTCACTTTTCAGTATAAGAGGTATCAATGAAGGTTTTATAGAAGCGAGTCCATTAGAGTCATTACCTCAATAGCCTCATCCGATAATAATAGTTGAGATCCTACCTTTGACTCTTGAGTTTTAACTTTTGAATTTATTGTAAGGTGATGCTCTAAAAGTCCTTTCAGAGCAATTAATTTCATACTATTTTCGGCTAAAGTTTCTGATATTGCCTTAGCTGCCGGTAAATAACCAATAGCTGCTAAATCTAATAGTGCGGAGCGTCGTAAATGTAAGTTATCACCCTCTAATGCTTGAGTCAAATATTCTCCATATACTACCTCTCCTGTAAGTTGATACAAAGACCTAGCAGCAGCATATTGTACTTTTTCTGAAGGATGTTCTATAAAAGGCTTAATTAGAAAAATTGCTTCTTCAGCCTGTAGTGTTCCTAAAGCTTCGATAATATTTTCGTAGGGTTGAATCAAATGAGGTTTACCAGGAAATAAAACTGCAGCTTCAACACCTCCGTCTAAAAGTTTGATTAACGCTGAAATACAACTAGGGTCTCCTAACATTTCTAATGCTTCTGTTGCTGCTTCTCGTACATAATAGTCAGAACATTGCAAACACTCTATCAAAACAGGTACAGCTTTTTTATCTTTTAACTTACCCAGAGCGCGAGCAGCATTCCGTCTTAGGGGATATCCACCGTTTTCTGTACGGTCAGACTCATCTTTCAATGCAGCAACCAAACCTTCAATAGCATCGGGAGTATTAACTCTAAACCTACCTAACCACCAGGCAGCATAATATCGTTTACCTAATTCTTCATGTTGTAGATTAGCGATCGCTTCTTGCACACTTAGAGACTCTTTATTCTCTAATACTTCTGATGATGGTAATTCCAAATATTGCTGCTCCATTCCTATATTTATAAAGTCTTTTTCTTAAATAAAAACCAAAAAATCAGGTCAATTGCCTTTCCTAAGAGTTGGAATCAAAAAATGAACTTCAGTATTCTTAAGCTGGATGCTTCCGTCGGAGCTAATCATCACTCCAATAACGACGCCCGGACAGATTAACAGATACTAACTACAGAGCAGCACCTATATAACTGTCCCGGCTACGTTTAATATTAAAATTAGCTTAGGGTAGTTAAGTTAGTAAAGATTAATTTTACATTCACCACTTAGTTAACATTTTAACTACTAGCTTAGAGCGTTAATCGCATAATCAATGTAATTATTGGCTTCAGTTGCACCTTGACCAGTAATACCGTGATTAGCCTTAATATACTTAAGAGCTTCAATGTACCAGCTAGGAGACAACTCAAAAGTGCTATTGATTTCACTTATTCCTGCAATGAGTATCTCATCCATAGGACCTGTACCACCAGCAATCAGACAATATGTTACCATCCGCAGATAGTAGCCAATATCGCGGGAACACTTCTGCTTTCCTATTTCAGTAGAAGCATAGTTTGGTCCTTGCATAGTAGTAGTATAGGGGAACTTATTGTATACTGCTGTAGCAGCTCCATCAATCAAGGCTTGAGACTTCTCACTCAGAGTTTTAGCAGCTTCTAAGCAAGCCTGAGCACGACCAAAACGACCTAAGGCAGCACTGAGTTCTACGTTAGTTAGAAAGCGACCTTGAGAATCAGCAGCACTTACTGCTTCAGTTAGAGGAGTTTTCATTTTTAAGGTATTTAAGTTATTATTCTGATTACAGTTATATTTGGTAAAACTTTTGAAGGCATAAAGATGCTGAGAGCTATCACTTAACTTGGTTTCTTTTACGAAACCGCAGCTGATGCACGGTCAAAGTAGCCACCAATCTCAGCACATAGAGCCGAACAATCTCCCGGAGTAATACCTGCAGGATCGTTAGCAATAGCAAGAGCTGCCTCTTTCATTTTTTGAACACCTGCTGCTACAGAAGCTCCAGGAGTTCCTAAAGCTAAGTATGTTTCACGAAGGCCATTGAGACAACGGTCATCTAGTACACTTCCATCACCAGAGAAAATAGCATAAGTTACATAACGTAAAATGATTTCCATGTCGCGCAGGCAAGCAGCCATACGACGGCTTGTATAAGCATTTCCACCAGGAGCAATCAACTGAGGCTGCTCCGCGAATAAAGCACGAGCTGCATTAGCAACGATAGTAGAAGCGTTACTAGTAATACGGTTAACTGCATCTAAACGCTTATTACTATCTCCGACCATTTTAGTTAAAGCATCAATTGTCGCAGTAGGAACAAAATCACCCCTGGCATCTGCCTGGGAAACTATTTTTGTAAAAGCATCAAACATTGATTAATTCTCCTAATTTTATTTTTTTTAGTTACTTTCCGATGCTATGGGTATTTTTTTAGTTTTTTCCGATTAGGTGTCTATGCCTGGCAATGGAAAAGTTAATATCAGGACTTTTTAAGAATCCTGATTAAAATATTACACTGTTTATGAGAAGTCTTTCAAGCTCATAAATCAGTGTTTTTATTGATTTTCTCCTATCTTTTAAACCCTTCAGATATTCTTTATACAATGCTGTTGTATTTTTGTTTGTTACAATTTGTTAACAAACTTCTTTGACGTCAAAAAGTTAAGCAGGATTCAAGGCCAATTTTCTTTCTAGATCAAACAGAAAGCCATGAATATACTCTTCTGTCCACTCATGGCCATAAAATCGGGTCAACATTTTCCTGGCTGGATCTTTTTCCGCTCGATATCTGAGATAACGCAGTTGGGCTTCTTTTATTTCTGCTAATTTCTCTGAATTAGTAATCTGCTCTGTTTGCTTGACAAAAATCAAATAAGCTTGCAAATAATCTTTGAACGCCTCGAACACTCTTGTCTCAACTAACTCAGTTTTCTGAGGACGAGTCCAAAGAAAAGCTGGAGAAAAGAATGGGGTTGCTTCTTCTGGAAAATCACCTCCCCAAGGTAAATATTTCTGATGTTTTTGGAACGTCTCCCATATTGGCTCAGTATACTTTTTTTGATACTGAAGGTTATCCCGAAATAAGGGCTGCATATCTAGGGCGATTAAATGTCCCCCTGGCAAGGAAACTAGGTCTGCCCCAAAAAAGGGTAAGTCATAATTAAGATGAGGGAATATAACAAAATTCAACACTTGGAGGGCACTGCCACCTTGGACATGGGCAGCTCGGATTTGCCTGAGTTTGGGGCTACAGTGAGCATAACTAGTTGTCTGTACTTCTTGTTGCTTTTTGCCTTTACCAGTCATAGCAACTTTATGCTCAAATCCAGAAGGTATAGGGTAAGGTTGTAGTTCTAATTCCTCCTTAAGCTTAGTTAAAGCATAATCTAGAAAAGGTTGATATAAATTCACAATATTATTAGTGGCTGTCATTTCAGTTGTCAGTTATTAGTACCTCCAGTTATACTAAATATTAAAAAATAATTTCTAACTTGAGTTGATTTTTAATTGTTAAGTAATTAGTACTCTACTAATTACTTTTTTGATCATTAAAACCCTAAAAGCCTGTTAATTTCATAAAAGTTGTACGAACTTTGTGTATAACGTTCTTACCACTCCTAGCAAGAGTTAAGCTTAGGTTTCAACCATGAATAAAGTTTAACAAAAATTTATTAAATTAGTATGATCAGGAGGATAGAAAATTAAAAATTTCTTTTTTTCATCCCCTTGAAAGAAGGTCCTTAGGAAAATAATGGGTTTAAAGCTCCGTCTTGGAATGACTTAATAACTTCTTTAGTTACTCATTGAAAAGACCTATTTAAAAATTTATCAAAATAGCAAAGCTTTTATTATACACTATCTGTCTTTTAATTAGTTGTTATTATGATAGATGCTCTCAATAGTTAACAGCTTAATTTTTAATAGCTAATAGCTCACTGCCGAATACTTAGATTATATTTTAGCAATTACATTGATAAAAATAAGTTCACACCTCCCTGAAGTTCCTGGAGAGGTGTGATAAAAATTCTTAACTTAATAGTTAACAAACTCATCGAGTGCTAGTAGGAACTGCTAATGGTACAGCATCTTCAAACAAAAATTGGTAGAGAAATTTTTCTGACCATTCATGGCCAAAATAACTACTAAATAATCCTGATGCTGGGTCTCGCTCAGCACTATATTGATCGTAATCTTTTTGGGCTTTAACTATCTTTTGAATCTCTGCTTCTGTCTGAATAATTTCTGCTTCATGTAACATTTGCCAATATAAACTAATATAATCTTTATAAGCTTGGAAAAATTTAGTCTGCACTGTCTGTGCATCTGTTTTGGCAAACAATAAATATTTAGAAAAATATTGATTAGCATCGTAAAACTTCATTTCTAAGTTTTGAGCCAAGTCATTATATTTTTCTCGTAGCGATCGCATTGGCTCTATATATTTAGCCAAATATGATTCTTCTTGGAATAAAGGTTGAAAGTCTAATACTATTAAGATTTTATTTTTACCGAAAGATAATAAGTCAATCCCTAATAGTGGGATATCATAGCAGTAACTGGGATAAATCACACTATTAAATACCTGAGCTGTAGCCCCTGCATCAATATAAGTATAACGTATTTTTCTGAGTTCAGTACACTCATAGCACCAACTCTGAATTCTCGCCTTATTTTTCCCTCTATTACTAACGTTAGCTTCTAAGCCAGCAGGAATTGGTCTACTCCGTAAATCAAATTTACTAAATAACTCTTTTTCTAAATATTCAAGAAACGGTCTGTACATTGATACTTATCATACTTAGTATATTAACTCGTTTCCGACAATAATAGATGGCCATCACCAGAGTCTCATTTCTGAGGAACAAAGCAATAATCCTTCATAAAGTCAAAAGTCAAAATTTAAAAGTCAAACCTAAAAAACTGTATTTTATCAAAAAGTATTTTTAGGTATTTCTTCTATATTTCAACCATACTATCCATAAAAGAATAAGTTTTTTCTCAAAGAAAATTATATTATTTTAGCTTTTTTTTCTAATTTAACTAATCAAAATTTCCTCAGCTTTTTTCATAAAGTTATGATTGTAATTGTTGCCAAAGTCTACCATAGAGTTGTATAGATTCATATTTTCTGTTAATCATGATCAAAACAACTTTGCCTCAAGTCTCCCATTTCAAGGTTTCGATAAAAAAATAAATTTCACTACTTAAAGTTGAATGCTGAGGACTATCCATCCCATGGCCGAGGCAATTTTAATGATACAGTCTTTTCAAACAAGAATTAACAGATAAATTTTTCTGACCATTCATAGCCCACATAACTACTAAAAAATAATCCTGATACTGGGTCTCGATCAGTACTATATTGTTCGTAATCTTTTTGGGCTTTAACTATCTTTTGAACCTCTGTTTATGTCTAAAGAATTTATGCTTGATATAACATTTACCAATATAAACTAATGTAATATTTATAAGCTTGGAAAAATTGATTCTGCATTGTCCGTACATCTAGGTAAATAATAAATACTTAAAAAAATACTTATTACCATCCTAAAACTTTATTTCTGAGTTTTAAGCTAAGTCATTATATTTTTCTCGTAATGTTGAATACCCATACAAAAGTTTACTTATTTAGTTAGAGTAATTTGAGTAATGGTAAAAATGTCAACTAATTTTCCGTTCTCAAATGTTGTGGCTTATTTGTTGAAGTTTGACTCCTGTAACTTTAGGTTTATGAATGATAGGATATAGATTTTACAATACTAAGAAATCACACAGTTGGTATTATGTTTCTGATTAGCCAAAAATATTCTGGCATCAGTTTCATTGTCTTCATAATGTTTTTCTCTATATACTTTCACGATTCATTAATTCAATGATTAGTTTCCAATTTCAAGCTTTTTATTAATTATTTGCCAAAACTAGCTAAATTTATTTCATAAATGAACCTACTACACCATTCATATCACTATCCAAAGGATTACCTAAAGCGTTAAATTTCCAATATTTATCGTCTCTATAAACTGCTCCCATTAACATTGATATTTTACCTTGATAAGTGCCATTACCAGATAAAGTATACCTTGCTATTTCTACCCCTTTATAATCAACAGCTCTAACAAAAGCATTTTCTACCATTCCAAATTGTTGTTTCCTTTCTTTAGCTTGATAAATACTTACTGCTAAGATAATTTTTTGGTATTTTTCAGGAATAGAGTTTAATTTCAAAATTATTTGTTCATCATCTCCCTCTCCTTCTCCAGTCAGATTATCTCCTGAATGAATTATTGTCTTATCTTTAGATTCTAAATGACCATAATAAATTACATCTTCTTTGTAGTTTTTAAGTTTATCATTCTCTTCTAATAAAATGGCATAACCATCCAGATCAAAATCCGATCTATTAACGAATAAACCAGCTAAACCACCTGTATACTTTGCTACATCCCATCCTAGTCCCATTGTCAGTCTTGATAGATCATATTCACTTTTATCAAGTAAAATTTTTTGCCCTTTTTTAAGATTTATACTCATATATTTATTACCCTATATAAACTCTAAAAAATTTTCATGAAATTTAATAATAAATTATAGCAGTTTGATCAATTTTTTGTACAAAAGTGAATCAATCTTTCATGTATAGATAAAAAATTTTAGTACCAAAAGTATAAGTAGTTCTAAAAGATATAGTCATTTCACTTAAGAATGAAACAAAAAGAGTATAAGATTGAACAAATAAAGTATGGGATTAGAAATCATGGCTTATGGTTTAGATTTCAGACAAAAATTAATAGTAATAATAGAAAATGGAGTTAGAATCACCAAAGTTTCGCAAGTGTTTGGAATAAGATGACTTGAGAGAAAGGAACTGGCAGCAACAAAGGTAAAATATATCTAGTTTTCCCTAAAGGTAAAATATATCTAGTTTTCCCTAAATACAAGAGAATTGTCAATAGATTAACAAGAAAATCCAGAAGCTAGATTAAAACATACAGCTAAAAGATTCGGCGTAAGTACAACTGCAATTTTTAAGGCTATCAAAATAATGAAAATAACCAGAAAAAAAAAGAACTACATTATCGCGGAAAGAAGTAGATAATAATGGATAAAGTATTATCAGGATTTACTGAAATTAATCAAAATATATGGGAGTAAAAGTTTCTTATTCTTTTTGGAGTCAGGATTTCCATAATTTCTAAATTGTATTTATGTGTGGTCAAAAAGAGAGAAAAAAATTTCTGGAGATAGGCAAAGAAAGAGGAAAGAAAGAGAAAACTTAGTCCCTGGTAGAAGAAAATAAAAAAAAATATTTAATCCCACTAATTATATTTACAGGAAGCTTGAATGCAGAAGGTTTGGAATGCTTAATGATGGTAATCAATATATTAATTACCATCATTAAGTATCACATCAGTTGTGATTATGAATAATGTACCAATTTATCGAAAAACAGTAATTAAACAAATAGTTGAAGATAGAGGTCATCAGGTCATATTCCCCCCTAAGTATTCTCCTAATTTGAAGGATATTAAACATGATTTTAGTTCCTTAAAGAGAGCCAGAATGTATACTCCTTCAAATACAGCCTTAGATAAAATCATCTGTAATTATTGTGTAGCTTAATGTCTCATTCTTAAGTTAAATGACTATATAAGTAAGTAGGTATGAAAAAAAAATTAGCTATATTAAGATTTGTGTACTGACTCCAAGCTTATTCACACAGTTGATTTGAGGTGAGTTTATATTTTGTTACACTTACATCTTATACCTGATTAGACAAAATCAAAACCCAGCTTATATAACCAAGGCATCAGTGTATTTAGCTGACTAGACATCAAGATAAGCAATACATGAGGTCAAAGTAAAATAAGTGACTGTTGTGAACAATTAAACTAATCTAAATCACTATGATTTAATAAAGTGTAAATAAACCAAATATGTTAACAAATAAGAAACTAAAGAAAAAATCAACCAACCCTAAACTCCAAGTATTGTTTTGTGTCCAAAGCGGTGTACTTTAAAACGATGTTTAGCTCTCTGCGTGTGAATTCCTCAATCTTCCATCTGCGTCTTCCCCAACTAGCAATAGTTTGACCTTTCATTGGTTTTGTAGAAATAACAAAACTTTTAATTCTTATACCATCTCGTTTTAGGTATACCCATGACAAAAAAAGCTGGAAAATCTAAACCATTTACATAAACTTCAAGTCATAAGAGTTCTAGCTTCACAGACTTTTCGTCCATCAGTTAAAGTTCTATTTTTACTAACTCTTACTATAGGATAATGGGAATTATCCCGAATTTGTTTGAGAAATTTAATTATTCCAAAAGCCGTATCGCCTAATACATAAATTCTAAAATTTTTAATAGGTATTTTTGGCAAATTATTCAATAATTTCTGTGCTAATTCGGATGGAGATGGAATCTCCTTTTCCCGATCAACCGTAAATATCCAAGGGATACGCCAGTTACCTATCACTAAATACATATAACGACAATGTGTAAACCTTTTTTAAGTTATATATTCGAACCCTTCCTCCTCTAAGGGGAGAACTTACCACCAATTATTGTGTAGTTAAATCCAGAATTACTCCCACACCTTGGTTTTCTTCCCCTTTTAACTTCAGAAAAAATGAGATGGAGTAGAAAAGAATGAACAGTACGAATTAAAGAACGAGTTGACCATTTAAAATTATTTAAGAAATGACTGATAGCACTTTCAGATTTGGACAGTACGAATTAAAGAACGAGTTGACCATTTAAAATTATTTAAGAAATGACTGATAGCACTTTCAGATTTGGTTTGACAATGATAGGGAACTGAATTTCCTTGCCCACAAAGGAGTAAACTAAAAATAGATTCAAGGGTTTGGTAGTGCGTCAGTAAAGTGTGGGATAAGTAAT